>Ga0315545_1001085_pt1 | contig 27518 bp, 30 predicted proteins | sample SalMarSW160210MG_FD_203096 | JGI IMG/M metagenome (GOLD analysis project Ga0315545, IMG submission 203096) | Salt marsh sediment microbial communities from the Plum Island Ecosystem LTER, Massachusetts, United States - Salt Marsh Sediment SW1602-10 ...
GCACTACCGGCAACATCGTGGTTTATCCAAAATACGAAGAGAGGCTTATCTCGCATGGTATGCCTCCGTTATCATCAACAACAAAAAACCAACACGTTTTTTCCATTAACCCGGATTCTTGATGTCTTTGGAGAAAAGTTCTCCCTCTCAGTTGAGGTGGAATATGAATATGTCTGGGCAACAATTGATACTGCAAAAGAGACATTATCCATCTACCATGATTCTAAACTGATTGATAAATTTGATTACCCGTTACCAAAAACTTCTATCGATTTGTCAAAGATCGAACCTTAGAGTTCACGATGTGTTGATATTTTAAGACACTAAGATGAGTCAGCGATGTGTTGATACTTGTCACACAGACTCTAAACTCGTAGGGATCCCGCCCCGCCTTTGGCGGGAGAGCTACCCGACACCTCTGCTTGTCGGGCAGTCCGAATGGACAGCCCGACCTACCGCTCGGCACAGGCTACCTGTTAAAATAGTAGCCGATCATTTGGGTGAGAAACAATCACTTTATCAAGTGTAACCAATTGATGAGAAGAAATTGGGCTCTGCCGATAAGAAGGGAGACTCTTGCCATCACGGTGTAGCCAAAGGATGCCCCAAACGAGATCATTATAAACCAGATACCCAAACCGGCGGTGAGTCCTAATATGCCCTTGTGCTCTTTGGAGAAGTAAAAGTAGATCAGAGTGGAGATTACGCCTACGATTAGGACTACTCCGGAAAAATTCAGAGCCACCGTGAAAGTATTTCGCACCTGCGGCAGCACCAATCCATGTAACTGCTGAATCAGAAAGATTCCGGCGGTGTTGCCCACCACAAAAGCTAAAGAGATGCGGGAAAGCCAGGTGATCTTGGGGATAAATCTGGTGAACATCAAGATTCCGAGAATGGCGGGGATTATGAAGAGGAGTTGCCTTTCTTCAAAAAGCGGACCGATAAGCTGTTGCTTTATGATGGAGTGCCACACCAGACCCACATAGTATCCAGCCGATAGACCGGCGAAGATGTGCTCGGCAAATTTGTAAAAGGGGTTGTCTTTATACAAAAAGCTGTAGATGCACAGGGTCAAAAGGGCGGCGATGGTGATTCCGATGAATTCTAAGTTCATAAGGTAGTCAAATTGAAAATTCAAAGAGCAAGGTTTAAAATTACAATTCAAAAATCAAAATTTTAGTGCACCTGCACGGAAATATACACGCATCTTCGATTTGTACGATCCACTTGATTCCCCCTCACCCCCGCCTCTGGTATGAACCATACGGTTCATACCTCTGGCGGGATTTTCAACCTTCCCTTTCCCCCAGGGGAGAGAGTTCTGATCTGTTGCTGGTTTTTCAATCGTCCAATTTTGGATTTTTAACTGTAATTTTTCATTTTGCGTTTTTAATTTTAAATTTTCGTTCGTTTGCTCACAAAATATCCTATGTTACCCAATATTATAAAAACTATGATAAGAATATGGATGATAGACTGCGGATCCATTCCTCTGGTGGCTCTGTCCAGATTTCGGGTTAGTTTTTCGTATTCAGCCGCTCCCTTCATTCCTCCCAGAAGACCAACCATCTGTTTGGTTTGCAGGAATGAATAACATTTGGGCGCCATAACCGCGGTTACTCCTGCTCCCATTGGCACACCAAACTGGGCATTGACCAGAGACACCCAGTAATCCACGGTGGCATTGTCTGCCACTACGAAGATGAAGTCGACATCGTCATAGTTTTTGACCTCCTGCATCAGAGGAAGGTCTTTCAGCTTGTTATCATAATTGTCCCGGGGGAAGATGTCCGAGATTCTTCTACCCATACCCAGCATCACAGCCACGTAACCATATTTGTATCCTAAGTTCACGTAGTCCACACCATACTCTTTGTTATATTCCCTGGCTACGTTCTTGACCACCCCCTCCATCACCGAGAGGGCGCCTAAGGGAATGGTGGTTAAGGTAATCACCCGGACGTTTTTTCTAAAAAGATGCCTTAAGGCGGCATAAGACATGGGTTCGGTCTCAGGCAGGGTGGAAGGGTAGTAGTCGAAGGTAAGCATCACCACTGAACCTTCTTTTAAGTTTTCTACCGCATTGAAAAGATCCTCCGAGGAGGGGGTCACTCCCAGCGGAAGTCCCAACGGGAATATCAATGGCAGAAATGCCGCTATCCCGATGAAAAGAAAGATGTATCTCCGGTCAATATGCTGGAGTTGGGAGAATATTTCAAATACTCGGTTCATAGCTTAGAATCCGTCTTTCTATCCTTTCTGCCAAAAAGTTGTAGGTCCGAAATGCCCCGCCAATGGCGGGGCTTTCGGACAAAATAACTTGGATGTGTTTCAACTCCTAACTCTTCTGATCTCAAACACAACCAGATTCTTGGGGTCAGGACAACAGACCGAGATGGCATCCGGATCCTCTTCCCAAAAGTGGGTTCCGCCGAACATCAAAGTTCTGGCCGCGGGTATCACGGTCAACATCCCTTCGGTGCACAAGCCGCCCGGGGCTATTCCCCCTTTGAAGACGAACTCCTCTCCCACCTTGTGTCCCAGAGCACATTTCCCTTTGATGCTTTTGACTGTAACTTTTACATTGGGTATTTTTTCAGATGGATGAGTCATGATTCCTCCTTTGGTTTACCTCTCCCCCTTTCCCTGACGGGTTTCCGTGTTCCCCCTCTCCACATTGTGGAGAAAGGGATAGGGGGTGAGGTTTCATTTCACACTCTGGAAATCTTAATATCTCCAAATCCAATTTTTGCAAACATTTTTAATTTCTTTTGAACCGAATCGTAATCCTCATCCTGATAGTCCACACTTTTGCCCAAGCCATCTGCGGTTTTTCCCAGAACGTCTATATCTCCGGCTCCACAACTTGCCGAGGCTTTGATTTTCATATCAGAAGGTATCCATACTTTGATGTCTCCAAAACCCAGGGCAAGATGGATCACATTCTCTCGATCAGAGAAGTTAGTTTTGGTGAGGTTTACCTCTAGATCACCGAATCCCATCTCCACATCCATTCCATGTGGATCCATTCCAGCCGAATCTATTTTCAAATCGCCGAAGGCTTTGGAATATTTCTTCCCCTCCTTGATTTCGACCTTCTCGTCCCAGTAGAAGTGGCGTCTCTTTAGCAAAAGCCAGATACCCAGCCCGATCAAAATCAAAGGCCACAGTTTCCCCAAAGCAGACCAGAAGGAGATAAACTCCAGGCTGTCCAGAAGAGCTAAAATCCCGACCAGAATAAAAACTATCCCAAAAATGATTGTCCAGAAATTCTTTTGTCTCATTTTTACCTCCCCAATTTTTTACAGAAGAGTGTTTATCCTTTCTTTCGATCCATCTTCGACTGACCTGACTACAACCAAAGTTTTTTGATTTAGCAAGCCTCTTCCTTCAAAAATGGGTTTGAAAACGTATTTGTTGAAAATCAAAATAAGTATGATGGCTATTATCAGACTTATAATCAGAGCAGGGATCAACCACTTCTTATATCGAGGTCTGACCCTGCGGAGAGGTTTTAGATCTTTTTCTTTGTGACTTAAGGCCATGATTTTGTTCCGACTTCTATTAGAATCTTTAATGAAGGATACTCATCTCCATATTTATACAACTAACAAACAACCGGTTATCCCCTTCCCATATAGGTTCTCTCTATTCCCAAAATTATCCTCAAAGACATGGCGGCCGCGCCCAATGCGGCTCCAATAATAATTCCCCTCTGCACGGCTAAATTGGGATATGCCATGATCCAATCGGTGTAAACGGGTAGTTTATTCCACAGAAATTGACCCAGAGGGATTCTTCCCAGCATGACGATCACCGAGGTGACCAGAAGAATAGTCGCCTCTTTGGTGCGGGCTCTGAAGGCACGATAAGCCGCAGAGGCGATAAAGAACGCTAAAAGTGAAAACATGGTGGACATCATGGGAGCCTGCATGTTCTGAAACATCCAGTGATACACGGTGCCCTCATGGGTTCCCCAGATGATGCTGGAGAGGGACATGGTCAAAAGGGTAAGTATCAAAAGAAGCTTAAAGCCCCATTCCTTTCCTCTTTTGGTCACCACTTGAAGATTTGCTCTCAGGATGCTTACAATCCCCAAAAGCAGGGTGAATCCGCCTACTATGGTGACGAAAGTGAGAAGGTTCTGGCTGAAGTTCTCCAAATTCTGCTCCGGGATAAAGAAGGCGATCACCATGATGAATCCGGAGAGGAAGGCAACAGCCACTGGAAGTTGTGTTTTCATTATTCTTTTCTTCGTTATTTAAGCGTTGTGCCAAGCCGTAAAGGCTTGGCTACGCGTATTTTTACATGATTAGAATGTGTTATTGCTCTAAAAATAGTTTTGTGAAAAATCCATTACCTATTTGGAATACCTCAAAGATTATCCCAAGGATGATACAGCCCACCAATATGATCTTAATCAGATCCTGTCCTTTAAGGCTTCCCAGCATCAAAGGCTCTTTAGACAGATATGCGCTGGCGGCGTAAAGCTCTTCTCCCATCAAGGTGTAATCGCAGGCGGCGATGAAGAAGGGAAGCTGTTCCGGATTGGCGGTTCCGGCGATCTGAATGGCACCCGCCGCAAATCCGGTCTCCGCCAAAAGCAAAGACTCCGCATAAAAAGCTCCCATATAGATGTTAGCCGCGGGCTTTTCTCTCAGCATGATTCCGTTTACTGCGGCTACATAGGCAAATTGTTCTCCTGCCACATAGCGCACCATCTCCGGTTTGAAACCTTCTGGTTTGCCGGAATCCAGGTAAGCCCCCTTAACCATCTCTCCTGCCGCTGCCAGTGCCATGGGATAAAGCACCGGCACTACCAGGGGGGTCTCATATTGCGCGGTGATGCGGGCAACCCTCCCTAAGATAGAAAGACCAGCGATGGTCTGGATTTCGTCCAACTCCTGAATCCCCGGAATAAAAAGGACCGGTTTTCCCATCTCAGTGGCTCTTCCCACCGCTTCCTCCACTGCCTCTAATCCAGCTAACTTGCGAATAAAAAGACTTTTTCCACCCTTGGCACTGCGGATATATAAAAGCACCGAGGCGGAAAAGACCAAAAGAAAAACCAACATATTTAACCGATGGGTTCTGAACCAGTTGAGTCTGGGGAGGGCAAAGTTGGAATAGACAGGCGGAGAATAGGAATTTCCTTTTTTCGCTCTGATTGCATAAAAATATTCCTGTTTACCTTCCAACTCAGCATCGGTAAAAGAGGTGGTGTTGTCAGCCACCAGAGTGACAAACTTGAGGGTGGTATCGGTTCTGCTTGCCCTGAATATTTCATATCCGTCTATATCGCCGATCTTTTCTTTATCATCCGGTGAGGGCTTCCATGTCAGAGTTAAGCTACCTCCGCCATCGTCAGGGGTATCTTTCACTGTCAAGTCGACAGGTGAAGCGATCTTTACTGTTAGTGTATCCTCTATAGACTGAACTGGATGCAAGTAAGTGAAAAAGAAGCAAAAGAAAACAAACAGGGCGACTAAATGCTTCAATTTTAGGATTTGGAACATGACTTTGAGATTTTTTGTGAAGGTCGCATGTGATCTGGTCTCGCCCATATGGGCGGCCACCACGTTACCGGTAGCCGTCCCGCCTCCGGCGGGACGCATGTTTTTCGCCCAGACGGGCAGCTACCTTTTTGCCAACTCATTTTTCAGATAATCTATCACCTTGACTGGAGTTGGATCTTCATTATTCAATACAGCCAGATAGAAGCTGGTAAAATCTCCTATCTGTATTAAGGAGAACATTCGGGACAAAAGATTCTCTCCACAGCTTTGGATATCTATGACCTCCACCTTTTGCTTTTCAATTATATCCTTGACGATCTGCATCCTTCTTTGGATGCGAGGATAGTCTTCTTTATCTTTCAGTATCACCACTATCAGATCATCTCCATAATCTGATAAAACCTTCCACCCTACCAGCTCATTATGATTAAATTCGGGAAACACGTTGTTGAAAGCAAGCATTTTGGCATTCTCGCATAACTGCCCTTTCCATCTGGTAGAGACCGCATCGAAATGATCGCAAGATGCATAAATTATGGGTAGTTTCTTGTGAAGTTTGGTGGCAAGCTTTTTCGCTTCATTCTTTTCGGCATCGACTTCAAATGAATATTTGTTTCTGTTTGAGATTAGGAATTCTTTGGTTTTCTTTATGTTTGTCTCTTCACCGTCAACAAATCCCAGTCTTTCCAGCATTGTCAGTATAGGCACAAAGGAGTATCCCAGGGCGGCACGAGGCTGGAAGCCTTTGGGCAGGTCAACGCAGGGGATTCTTTCGGCAGCAGAGATTTCCTCCACCTTGCCATTGGAGGTTATGCAGATGATTTTAGCGTTTCTTTTGGAGGCATCTTCAAAGGCGGACAGCGTTTCCTCTGTGTTTCCGGAGTAGCTGGAGACAAAAACCAAAGACGAGGAATCCACAAAATTCGGCAGGGTGTAGTTTCTGCAGATAAAGAAAGGAATATCAAGTTTCTCTGCCAGATACGAACGCACCAAATCCCCCCCGATGGCAGAACCACCCAGACCTGCCACCACTATATTCTTTATATCAGCTTTATCCCAGTCAGGAAGTGAAGTTTCTTTGGTCCGTTTCAACGCATCTTCAAATTGAGAGGGAAACTGGTAAATGCGATCATACATCCCCCCCGGATCTATCTTTTTGATTTTTTCTAGATCGTCCAAAGGATGCATAAGATATTTATCCTTTTATTTTAACGTCGCACACTAAGGTGCGGCGCTAAATTTTATGCACAAAAAGAGCTACCTTCATTTGACTCTGGGGCTACATGAGTTTACTTTTATTCTCTTTGCCAAATCTTTTAGCGTAATCCTCAATCAAAAACTTTTTTACATCATCGATTGTCGGAAGCTTCAACACTTCCTGGGCATGTCTTTTGGCGTCTTCAAATTTTATGGAGCGGATGATCTTCTTTATCTCCGGGATAGCCATGGCGGAGGTGGAAAGCTCGTCCACTCCCATTCCTACCAGCAGGGTGGTAGCCTGAGGATCGGCGGCCATCTCTCCACATAAACCCACCCAGATGCCATTCCTGCGTGCGGCATCAATGGTCTCCTTTATCAACCTCAGCACCGCAGGATGAAAACCTTGATAGAGATGCGCGATTTTCTCATTCCCTCGATCCACCGCCAGAGTATACTGAATCAGATCGTTTGTGCCGATGCTGAAGAAATCGCATGCTTTTGCTAAGGCATCGCCAGCCAATGCGGCAGAAGGTATCTCCACCATTATCCCTACCGGAATTTCCTCATCAAATGGAATTTTTTTGCGCCTCAACTCCTCTTTAGCTTCATTTAGTATGGTTTTGGCTCTTTGAAGTTCTCCCACCTCAGAGATCATGGGGAACATGATTTTTACGTTCTTTTTGGCACTGGCTTTCAGCATGGCTCTCAACTGAACTTTGAACATCTCGGGAAGATCCAGACAGGCGCGGATGGCTCGCCATCCTAAGAAGGGATTGGTCTCATATAGGTTCCCGGTATGCCGATCAAATTTGTCACCACCCAAATCGAAGGTCCGCAGGATAACCGATTTAGGATATACCTTCTCCGCCACCTCAAGATAAGCTTTGTGTTGCTCCTCTTCTGTGGGAAAGTCAGCCCGGGCAATATATAGATACTCCGTCCGGAATAAGCCGATACCTTCAGCCCCGTATTCTATGGCAGAATCGGTGTCAGAAGGAAGCTCGATATTAGCAGAAAGCTCAATTTTCCTTCCATCAGAAGTCTCCGCAGGAAGCGACTTGAGTCCGGAAAGCTCAGTCGCCTTTTGAAGTATAAATCTTCTTCTTTTCTCGTATTCTTTTAAAGTATGCTCATCCGGGCAGATAATCACCTCTCCCTTTATTCCATCCAGGATGATGCTTTGTTTATCTTGGATCTGACTAAAGAAGCTTTTCAATCCCACCACCGCCGGAATTCCCATGGATTTAGCTAACAAAGCCACATGGGAAGTCCCCCCGCCCATATCGGTGGCAAAGCCCAGGATGCTTTCCTTCTTCATATGCACCACGTCGCCGGGGGAGAGAGACTGAGCCACCAGAATCACCGGAGAGTCAATGCTTTCCAGGGTCAGATGTTTTATGCCCAAGAGATTGTAGATCAGACGGCGGGCTACCTCCTTTATATCTATTATCCTTTCCCTGAGATATTCGTCTTTAGAAGAGGATAAGGTCTTTATGGTCTGTTCGATCACCTTCTTGTAAACAAACTCAGCATTACTTCTGCTCTGTTTGATCTTCTCCACAGCCGCATTGTTGATCAGCTCGTCCTCCAGAATCATGCTCTGAGCCTCAAAAATCTTGGCGTGATCTGGATCGATCCTTTTAGCTACCTTTTCCTTTATCTTGAGGACTTCTTCTTTGGTGTCATTTAAAGCCTTTTTAAACTTCAAAATCTCCTTTGCCACCTCATTTTCTTCAATCTTCTCTTCGGCTACCTGGATGCTTTCGCGATTGAGAAGAAACACCTTACCTATCACCACCCCGGGTGAGGCAGGAATCCCCCGATATATGACACAAACCTGTTCGTCTGGTTTTCTCACTTATCCCTCTCCAAACTTCTCCTCAAACAATCCAGCTATCGCCTCCACCGCCTGCTCTTCATCTTCGCCCTCGGCTTTGATGATCACAAAGCTTCCCACCTCTGCGGCCAACATCATCACGCTTAAGATGCTTTTGGCATTTATCTCTATATCCTCTTTTTGCAGTTTGATCTCCGATTTGAACTTGGACGCCTTCTGTACCAGCATGGCGGCTGGTCGGGCATGCAGTCCCAGTTTGTTTATTACCTGAATCTTTCTTTCGACCAAAGCATTATCCTTCTTTACTAATAAACACTTTCCATCATTGTGCAGATTACATAAAAGAAATATTCAAGTTACAATTTAAGTCAAACGGATAGCAAATGCAAGCTTTTGCGTCACTTCAAAGACAAATTTTTTGTCTTTTTAGGTTCATCCTTTTAGGGACTGTTGAAAAAGTGGCTTACACGCTTTAATCGGCGAGAGGAGGTTATCGTAGGGATCCCGCGCCCGCCTTTGGCGGGGGATGGCTGTCCTCCTTAGAGTTAGGGACAGGGACAAGCCCTGTCCCTACGTAAAAAACTTCTCCATAAAATGGCTTTTTCAACAAACCCTTTTAGTTCTGCCAACAAACTCAAATCTGCATCACCTAAACTGAAGCAGTTATTCTTCTGAATTCAAGTTCGCACAAACATTTTACCGGAAAGCTGTTTCACCACTCCCTTCAGCTCCAAAGATAAAAGAGTAGATAAAGCCTGCGATACATTGACTGAAGCCTGGGTGGCGATTTTGTCTATGTGATAAGGTTCATCTGAAATGAATTTAAATATATTCTTTTCCTTCTCTGAAAGATGAGACATATCTTCTTCTGTTAGAACAGAAGAGGAAGGTTTCCCTTCTTGGGTGGTTATTTTCAATTCTTCTAAGATATCCTCAACCGAGGTAACCAGCTTGGCTCCTTGTTTTATCAGTTTATTTGTCCCCTCACTATTTTTTGCCCCCAGATTGCCTGGGATGGCAAAGACCTCCCGATTCTGCTCCAAGGCACAATGGGCGGTAATAAGTGCGCCGCTTTTTGTTCCCGCCTCCACGATCACCACACCCAAAGAAAGTCCGCTTATCAGTCTATTTCGTCTGGGGAAATTGGGTGCTTCAGGTTTGGTCCCCAAGGAGAACTCAGAAAGGATAGCTCCGGAAGATTGGATATGTTCGGTTAATTTTTTGTTTTCCGAAGGATAAACTACATCCAGCCCTGAGCCGAAGACAGCCAGAGTTCTTCCATTCTCCTTTAAGGCGGAGAGGTGCCCGATGGAATCTATACCACGCGCCAGTCCACTCACTATGGTGACTCCTCTTTTGGCCAGTTCTCTTCCAATCCTTTCGGTGATCCGTTTCCCGTAAAGGGAGGCAGAGCGGCACCCCACTATTGCTACCGCATTCCGATCTTCTTCTTTGATTTCTCCTTTGACGAAAAGAAACGGAGGAGGGTCGTAAATCGAGGCAAGATTTTCAGGATAGTTTTCGTCCTTGAAGGTTACAATCTGCACCTGGTTTTTCTCCAAAAGCTTCAGCTGCTCTTCTGCCTTCTCCCAGGAGACCTTGTTCTTTATGTTGGAGGCGATCACATGCCCTATATCCGGCAACTCTGCCAGCTTCTCTTTCGATGCAGATAGAACTTTTTCGGGTGAGCCGAAGTGTTTGACCAAAAAGATGTAGCGAACCGGCCCGACCTTGGGGACGGTGAATAAAGCCAGCCAGCTTTTCAGTTCGGAAGAATTCAAAATACCATCCTGATAACTTGCTGGTTATAGATACCGAAAACTGAATCAGGTGCTTTCAGATAGTTAATACAAACGCCCGAAAATTCGTATGAACGCTTCGCATTTGGTACATTCTACTTGATTTCCCCTCACCCTACCCTCTCCCCGGTCTATACAAGGGGAGAGGGGGCAAGTTCGTTTCAGAAACAAAGGCGTTTGTGTTAGATAATTCCGCTCTTGGGTGGATGTTATCATCCACCCCAATATCGTGGGATGATAACATCCCATGATGAGCAAGTTATTCACTTTCATCATAGGGATAGTGTTCTACATTTCTAAGCCACTCTGGAGAGTGACTTAACCAATGTTCATAGTCCCTACAAGGCCCCTCAACTATTACATAGTTGGAATTCTTTTCATCCATGGTGACATAATACTGATCTTTATTGAAAGGGCACCCTTTTTCCAAATCTTTTTCATCCCATCGTATTATCGACACTCCACCAATTTTATCGTCTTCGCGAATATCCTCGAATGAGCCACTAACAGCCACCCATAACACCTTATCTTTCGGGATGTTTTCGAATAATTGTGGATATTGCCATTCAGCCAGCACTCTAGGTGCCCATCCGTAACGAGAGATTAATTTGTGAAATTCATCTTTTTTCATTCGCTTTGGTCGCTTCTTCCCCATTGTATAAGCTCCTCTTTTCGATGCATCGGCATTAGGAAATATCGATGCTTGCTGCTTCGGCAATTCCTATTAACAAAGTATAACATAAATCTTTTGTTTTTCCTTCTTCTTTATTCCTTTTTTATTTCCTCTAACTTATTTTTTATGATACTCAACAGCTCCTTCAACCCTTTGCCAGTCAAAGCTGAGACGTAACATACGGGGATTTTGTCCTTGCCAATTTTTGTCTTTTTTATCTGTGGCAAAAGATCAATTTTGTTTAAAACTACCATTTTGGGGCGACGGGAAAGGAGAGGATCAAAAAGTTTGATCTCCTTTAAAAGCGCCTGATAGTCACTCCTAATATCTTCAGATGTAGCATCCAGAAGATAAAGAAGGAGCTTTGTCCTTTGAATATGCTTGAGAAACTCAATACCCAGACCTTTCCCTCGGTGAGCTCCTTCGATTAATCCGGGAATGTCAGCCAGAACGAAGCTTTGGTGATCATCCAGTTTCACCATCCCCAGGTTAGGGGTAAGCGTGGTGAAGGGGTAGCTGGCTATCTTGGGTTTGGCAGAGGAAAGTTTTGCCAAAAGGGTTGATTTGCCCACGTTGGGTTGACCCACTATCCCTACATCAGCTAAAAGCTTTAATTCGAGGGAGAGCTTTTTTTCCTCCCCTTTGGTTCCCAACTCTGATTTTCTGGGAGATTGCAGGGTGGGAGATTTGAAGGAAGCATTTCCCCTCCCCCCCTTGCCGCCACAAGCCGCCACCACCATCTGTCCTTTCCTGGTCAGATCCGCTATGATTTTCTCCGTATCCAGATCTCTAATAACGGTTCCCGGAGGAACTTTTATTAAAACGTTTTTGCCTTTCTTCCCGTGTTTTAAAGCCCCTTCTCCGGGCTTTCCATTTTCTGTTTTATAGTGTCTTTTGTAGCGGAAGTCCAGCAAGGTGGTCATATGAGGGTCCACCTGAATGAGCACGTCACCGCCATCCCCACCCTTCCCGCCATCCGGTCCTCCCTTGGGCACATGTTTCTCCCGCCTGAAGCTGACGCATCCTCTGCCGCCGTTTCCCCCTTTGACGGATATCTCCGCATAATCGATAAATAACATACCACTTTTCGAAAAAGAAGAGGGCTTGTCCGATTAACCTGATTTCGCCATCCTGACTAAGGTCTCTTTCAACACAGATTTATCGATCTCCGTATACAAGACCCCCTTAGAGGCAACTGATATCTTTCCGGTCTCCTCGGAGACTGCAATGGAGATGGCATCTGATTCCTCGGTCACCCCGATGGCGGCTTTGTGCCGCATCCCGAAAAGCTTGGCATATCGGGGATTTTGAGTCAGGGGAAGGGTGCAAGCCACCGCCACCACATAATCCCCCTGTATGATCGCAGCTCCATCGTGAAGAGGGGTATAAGGGGTGAATATGGTTACCAGAAGATCAGCCGAAACCTCGGCGTTGGTTGACTTTCCAGTCTCTATGAAATTTTTGAGCCCGATCTCCCTTTCAATCACCAGAAGCCCGCCATAACGGAGTTGAGAAAGCCGGATGGCTGCTTTGACCAACTCATCTAAGGTTTTCCCCCTCTCATATTTAAAAAACAGGCGAAAAAGCTTATTATGTCCTATCTGAGCTAAGGCACTTCGCAGCTCCGGCTGAAATACGATAACTAAAACCAAAATCCCCACGGTGGCAATGTTGGTGATCAGCCATTTAAGCCCTTCCAATCGGAACCAGAAGGCTAAAAACGAGATGGAAAAAAGCAAGAAAAGTCCCAAAACGATCTGCGCCGAGCGGGTTCCCTTCATCAAAATCAGCAGCCGGTAAAACAGAAATGCCACTAAGGCTACGTCGATCAAATCGACCACGGTGAATTTTAAAAAGCTGACATGAAATAATTCCATATTCCCTTCTGAAGACGAAAATTCTTGAGTTTACTTTCTCCCCTGCCTTTTCTTTTCATGTGTCGCAGAAGTCTTTAAAAACCTATTCAGCACACTACTTGAATTTTAATGAAAAATGAAGGATTTAGAAAGTTCTGAATCCCGCTCATCTTTTGTCTTCTCTTTCAATTATATCCTTTATTCTGCCTTCCAATACATTAATATCTTTCTTAACCGTGTCCCACACTGCGTCTAAATCGACGCCGAAATAATCATGTATCAACTTATCTCTCATCCCTGCCACTTTCTTCCAGGGTATATCCGGATGTTTTTCTTTGAAGTCATCGGTTAATCTCTTAGTAGCCTCTCCCATTATTTCAATCTCTCTCATCACACCGGCTTGGACCAAATTGTTGTTCATGAAACCCTCGTATTGCACACCGGTTGTGTATTCTTCAATTCGGTGTATGGCATCCAAAATATGCCTTAAATACACAATATTATCTCTTTTCATTCGTAAATCACCGCTATTTCCTTTTTGATCCTGTCAATTAAATAAGGACTTATGAACTTTTCAGTTAACAAATCCACCTTTATACCTAACGATTCGGATAACTCCTGTTCTATCCCCACAATATCAAGTAAACTTTTTCTCTCTGAGAATTCCACAATAATATCGATATCACTTTCTGGATTCATATTGCCTCTCGCATATGATCCAAAAACACCAATCCTTTTTGCTCCGTGACTTCTGAGGATTAAAATAATTTTCTTAAATACTATATTTGATGCAACTTTTCCATCACTCATGATTTCTCATCTCTCATAACGGGGGTTGGAATTCCGGACGAAGTTATCACCACAAACGAAGTTTTCATTGAGTTCAAGTAGTGGTGGTATAAAAGTATCCGATTTCAAGAAATCTGAAATCTCCATTTATAGGCTTCCCTTCTTAATTTAAGCGTAAGATGGCATCCACCAATTTGGCTACCCTTCTGCTCTCTTTGACATCGTGCACCCGTACGATGTTTGCTCCGTTCATCACCGCTACCGCCAAGGCGGCTAAGCTTCCTTCCAATCTTTCCTCCACTGGCAGATCCAGAATTTTCCCGATGAAGGATTTTCGCGAGCAACCGATCAAAACGGGACATCCCAATATAGAAAAAATTTTTAGATTTTTCAATATATTTAGATTATCCTCCAACCTTTTTCCAAATCCGATTCCCGGATCGATGATTATTTTTTCTTTGTCAATTCCCGCCTCCTGCGCAATTTGAATGCTTTGCCTCAAATATTCAGTAATTTCAGTGATCACATCCTCATACCAAGGATCCTTCTGCATGTTTTTGGGGGTTCCTTTGATATGCATCAAATTTATGTGGACTTTATATTCTGAGGCGATCTTTTTCATCTCCGGATCAAATCGCAATGCGGAAATGTCGTTTATCATCTGTGCTCCCGCATCCAGCGCCTGCTTGGCTATCTTTGCTTTATAAGTGTCAATGGAGATGGGGACGTCTGTCTTTTTGAACAAAGATCGGATCACCGGAATCACCCGAGAAAGCTCCTCTTGGATGGGAACTGGATCCGACCCGGGACGGGTGGATTCCCCTCCTACATCAATTATATCCGCCCCCTCTTCAGCCATTTTTGACCCCTCTCTAACCGCATCCTCTAATTTAAAAAACTTGCCCCCATCGGAGAAAGAATCGGGGGTTACATTCAAAACCCCCATAATATGCGTGCGCGATGAAAGGTCAAAAATTCCTTTAGAAAAATTGAGCTTGAATTCCATTTTGTTTCATAGGATCGTTTGTTGCATGATTCAACTTTTTCCTATTGGACGAGTCCAAATCTGACGCACGACCAAACTTTAGCGTAACTTTATCAAAAGATTTCTTTGTAATCCACCTCTATTCCGTTCTTGATCTTTTTGTAGTAAATTATCCTTACCGGAATATCTTCCGGGAGAGACTTTTTGATTTCATATGTTTCCGGCTTTATGGAAACAGGGATGTCACCAATATATCCATCAATACCCTTTGATTCTTCCGTAAAATCTGCTAAACGGGAAGAGGTGTCTTTAATCTCCGCTCCTCTCTTTAATATGGCCTCCTGAAACTTCAGCCCCAGGAATGTTTTGACAATTACTAAATCCTTTACCCATTTTTCCACCATTTTCCTATCAACCTTACCTATCACTTCTTTTAAACTTTTGACCATTTCCAAGATTTTGTTGGTCGCAGTTTGAATTGCTTTCGGATTTTTCCTTATGTACCACTCCTCCCATTCATTTATTGTTCTTCCAGGAAATTGTTTTATAAGGTCGCTCATCTGACCTACGATTCTTGGCCATGTTTCTTGTGCATCTTCACTTCACACTTATCAAGTCGTCAATTAGTCGCACCTTACAAGCAGCTAAATCAGCCGGCAATGCATCCTTAGCGGAAAGTCCTTTATATCCTTTATTGTGAATTCTTTCCTGGAAGACAAAAGCACTCAAGGAGCAATTACCGAGAATAAAATAGAGAGCTTCTTCATGGTCAAAATTATTTTTCAAAAGCAATCGAAAGAGATTATCAAAAGTATAAAGTTCGTATACAATGTATAGTCCATTGCGATCTTTTGGGAATGTTTTCAGAAAGTCTAAATCTTCTTTCATCCAAATCACATCTCAAATTTGAAGTGGTATTTGAAGCTGTTCTCTTTTTAGATGAAACTACAGCTCTAAAAAACCAAAAACTGGGAGTAAATCGGAACTGCAAACATGTTACTGTTACTTTTTTTGTAGTGATTTTATCCTTCCCTCAATCTTTTGATCTCCTTTCTTATCTCTTCGATGACTTCAGGGTTATGGATTACTTTCTTCTTACCCTCCGTGATAGATATGATATAGAATACCTTGCCACCATATTTTTTTGTAAACTTCTCGTGTGTTTTCTTTTGAAATTCTAACTCGTTGATGATCTGGGTGATGTAAGCATATCCGGCGGGTTTTATTTGAAGCCCAATAAAGTTATCTTTAACTTTGATAAAAAAATCGATATTGTAAAGACGGTCCCACTCATCGGGGGCTGGCTCTATTTTCTCATCCAGTTTTCTCTGTAACTCTCCGTAAACAGTTTGTATTTCGGATTGATACCCGTCGTAGGTTCTATTTAGGACCAGATTGACAACGAAATCGATACAATCTTGTTCGGTAACACTCTCAATCTCAGCCTTACATACCTCGGTAACTTTGATGTGAAGCCTCCTTCCGAGGTCTTCCAAATGTTGTTTGGGATAAACATTTCTATAATAATATTTCTCCCATTCTTCAAGTGATTTGGGGGCACATCTTCTTATCAGTTCAGCAACTCGTCCGACATTCCTTGGTCGATTAAACTGAAAACGCATATTTGCTTGATTGATAATCCATTCTTTGGGCATCGATTCCTCGTCTGTATTATAGAAACCTCCTTTAGAATCTACTAAATATCTTTAGTATTTCTTTTGCTTCTTCTAAACTGCCTCTGGGTATCTGTGGTTTTGGAGGCAATTCTAAAAGGTCAAATTTTAACTGAAATCTAAGGCAGTCCATAATGGATAGCCCCCAGATGAGAGTAGCCTCACAATTCCAACACTCCTTATTGCATTTTTCAACGATGGCAAGAAGTTCATCCGCGCATTCATAGCAAACGCACTCATAAGGTTCTAATGGAGTAATTTTACCCTTTTGTGCCATGTGTTCATCATCCACGAGGGTAATCCAGCCTTCGCCATTTTCTAAATCAAACTCTTTTTTGCATCTTTCACAGACCCATTTAGTCTCATCCATTTTTGTTCCTCCTTACGTATTCCAAAAATTTTGACTTATACTTATAACTGTTAGCGGAGTCCACATCGACTAGGTTGCTTTTGATCAAATGAGCATTCACAAAAGTTTTGTTTTTTAAATATAAATAACAAAGAAAATTGTTATCCGCATCGTGTTTTTTCTCGTCGAATCTTAAAAATACCCTCTGTCCCCGCGTCATATTTTCCAGAAATCGGATTGCTTCAACATTCTTTTTGGGATTTTCCTTTATTCCTAAGAGGCGGACTTGAGCGCCTGTGTCTAATAAAATTCTGGATGGTGATAGGATTTTTTTAACAACGTAGTAGCCGGTAGCCACCCTTTCCTTACCATTAATCTTAGAACCGAACGGTAGCAATTTTGGATCCAATTTCCTTTGAAAAATTACAGGATCTTTGAAAACATAGGGTAAATTTTGAATTCGTTGCTCAAAATCAATGTCTTCTTTCTGTTGTCTGATGATTTCAATCTTGTTTTCTTGCTCAAAAAACCCAGCGGTTTTCTCTAATCTTTTTCTTATAGTTTCTAGGTAGCCTTCGTTGATTTCATAACCAATTGAATTTCTATCAAGTTTTAAAGCGGCAACGCAGGTTGTTCCACTCCCGAGGAATGGGTCTAAAACTGTATCACCTACAAAACTGAATATTTTGATAAGTCGTCTGGGCAGTTCTTCAGGAAACATTGCCAAGTGTCTGTTCTGTTTTTCTCCAGTGAAGTTCCAATGTCCGGAAAAATACTCATTCCATTCCTTTTGAGAAAGCTTCGATCTTTCCTTTATCTCTTTTGACACCTTAGGAGGATTCCCCAGTTTCTTAAAGATCAATATGAATTCATAATCTATTTTGAGAATGCCACTTCTGGGATAAGGAAATGAGCCCATTACGGTCGCCCCGCCAGTAGTATTACAGGTAGTAACTTTTTGCCATATAATTGCACCCATATAATCGAATCCAATTGTTTCACAGAACTTGATAATTTCGGTTCGAATGGGAATTATTTTGTATCTACCGTAATAAACTGAGCGAGCGAATTGATCCCCAATGTTTATGCATAGGCGACAACCTTTATGAAGCACGCGGTAGCATTCACTCCATACCAGATTCAGGTTATTTATGTAATCCTCATAAGTATCATTATAACCAATTTGCTCTTTATGGCCGTAATCCTTCAATTGCCAGTAAGGAGGAGAGGTAACGACCAGATGAACGGACTCATTTGTCAGTTCTTTCATACTGCGAGAATCCCCAATAATTATCTTGTGAGTATTTATTGCCGACATCGTAGGAAAATTAGAGAATTATTTGCCCTTTATCAAGGCGAAGGCTTCTTTTCTGAGTGCATCTTCCTTGAGCGTTCCGCGCACAGCGGAGGTGATGGCCACAGAGCCTGGTTTTTTCAAGCCCCGCATGGTAAGACACATCTGCTCCGCCTCCATAATGACCAGCACCCCTTTGGGCTTAAGAACCTTCATCAAAACGTCTGCAGTCTGAGCGGTGAGGCGCTCCTGCAGTTGGGGCCTTCTTGCCAGAACCTCGATCACCCGCACCAGTCTGGAGAATCCGGTTATCTGGTTATTTGTGGGAATGTAGGCGATGTGCGCTTTTCCGAAGAAGGGGAGAAGATGATGCTCGCAAAGTGAGTAAAAGAAGATGTCCTTGACGATGATCATCTCATCCTGATTGGGAGCAGAGTAGAGCTTAATCTGAGCTTCGGGGTTTTCTGAAAGTCCGGCAAAAATCTCTTCATAAAAATCTGCCACCCTTTTGGGGGTATCTTTAAGCCCATCCCTTTCTGGATCTTCTCCCACCGCCTCCAGAATCATTCTGACTGCTTTTTGAATTTTCTTCTTATCCATTCTAAGTAATGCGGAATGTGCTGTGCTGTCATTGCGAGCAAAGCAATCTCTTGGAGATTCTTCCCCCGCCTCAGGCGGGGTCAGAATGACACTTCACGTGGGATTGCTTCGTCGTCCATATGGACTCCTCGCAATGACGTTTAACGCATTTGGCGAGGACTAAAGACGACTTTTAGCTGTGGACGGTCGACGGTTGACTGCGGACTTAAGATTTCTTCTTTTCCGTCTCCAGCCGAACCGGCTCTAACTTTTCACCCCGCAGGATTCTGTCGATCTCATCCCCATCCAGAATCTCCTTCTCCAGAAGGACTGAAGCCAGAAGATGGAGTTTATCTATATTGGCGCTCAAAAGCTCGGTGGCTTTCTTTTCCGCCGCCTCCACTATGCTTCTGACCTCCTTGTCGATCTCTTGGGCAGTCTGTTCGCTGTAATCTCTGTGGGTGGCTATCTCCCGGCCTAAGAATATCTGCTCCTCCTTTTTGCCGAAGGTCAAAGGACCCAATCTTTCGCTCATCCCCCATTCACAGACCATCTTTCGCGCCAACTCTGTGGCTCTTTCTATGTCATTGGCTGCTCCGGTGGACAACTCATTAAACACCAGTTTCTCCGCCACCCGTCCCCCCATCAGGTGCAAAAGCTTGGTCTCCAGATATTTTTTGGAGTGGGTATGTTTTTCATCTATGGGAAGATAATGGGTTATGCCCAGAGCCAAACCTCTGGGGATGATGGTCATCTTATGAATTGGGTCCGAACCGGGAACCAGCTTGCCTATGAGAGCATGCCCGGATTCATGATAGGCGGTCAGTTTCTTTTCTTCCTCGCTTATTACCAGACTTCTTCTTTCAGTTCCCATCATCACCTTATCCTTGGCATCTTCAAAATCCGGCATGGTGACTTTGTTGTGGCTTCTTCTGGCGGCAAGAAGAGCAGCTTCGTTTACAATATTGGCTAAATCCGCACCGGATAGACCGGGGGTGCCACGAGCCAGTATGGAAAGATCCACATCCTGGGCTAAAGGTATTTTGCGGGTATGAACCCTGAGTATCCCCTCTCTTCCCCTCACATCCGGGGTATCCACCACAACCTGCCTGTCGAATCTCCCCGGTCTTAAAAGCGCGGGGTCCAACACGTCCGGTCGATTGGTGGCGGCTAAAAGGATCACCCCTTCGTTGGATTCAAACCCGTCCATCTCCACCAGAAGCTGATTTAAGGTCTGCTCCCTTTCATCATGTCCGCCTCCTAATCCTGCTCCCCGATGCCTTCCCACCGCGTCTAACTCATCGATGAAAATGATACAGGGAGCGCTTTTTTTGCTCTGGTCGAAAAGGTCTCTTACCCGGGAGGCGCCCACTCCTACGAACATCTCCACGAAATCAGATCCACTCATGCTGAAGAAGGGCACTCCTGCTTCTCCGGCAACAGCTCTGGCTAAAAGGGTCTTTCCGGTTCCCGGGGCGCCTAAAAGGAGTACCCCTTTGGGAATTTTTCCTCCCAGCTTTTGAAACTTAGCCGGATCTTTTAAAAACTCGATTATCTCGTGAAGCTCCTGCTTGGCTTCGTCTGCCCCGGCCACGTCCTGGAAGCTCACCTTGGGATGGTCGCCGGACAGGAGTTTGGCTCTGCTTTTCCCAAAGGAGAAAAGACCTTTCGGTCCACCCTGCATCCGTCTGAGCATGAAAAGCCAGAAGACGATCAGAATTATCCAGGGAAGCGAGGTTAAAATTATCCCGGACCAGTTGGTGCTGGGTGGCTCTGCACCTATCTCCACATTTTTTGCCTCCAGCTTCTCCAAAAGCGAAGGATCCTCAAACGGAATGTGAAGCTTGAACTTGCTGAAACGACCCGTCTCTTTTCCCACAATTTTGGATATTTCTCTTACAAATTCTCCTTCAATATCCTTCTCCACCAGGGTCACCTTCTTGACATTAGATTCCTCCAAATGTTGCATGAACTCAGTATAGGTGACGGTGACCACGTCCCTCTTGCTCTGAGAATAATACTGGAACAAAAAGATGGACAAAAGCAGAAGGATCATCCAGAAGACTAGGGTGCGAGTTCCCTTCTTCCATTTGAATTCATCTTTCTTTCCCTCCGGAGGCCTTCTTTTTCCCGGGGGTTGACCAGGAGGCCCCATTCTCCCCTTATCCCCACCCGATTTCCTTCTCATAAGCACATTTAGTAATCTTGACTGTTTTTTCTTTGAAACATTCTCTGTATGATCATTCATTTTTTTCATTCCTTAACTGAGCAATATAAGGCAGATTGCGATGCTTCTCATCATAATCCAAGCCATAACCCACCACAAACTTATCCGGTATGGAAAACCCCACGTACTTTAAGGGTATTTTTATCTTTCTTCTCCTCCTTTTGTTCAGCAAAGTTACGATCTTTAAGCTCTTTGGTTTTCTGGTCAAAAGATTATTTCTTATATAATTTAACGTGAGACCAGAATCTATTATGTCTTCCACTATTATTACGTGCTTGCCCTCAATATTTATACTCAAATCTTTAAGCCATCTCACCACACCTGATGCATGTTTACCAGAGCCATAGCTGGCTACGGAGATGAAATCTATTTCATGCAGTATCTGAAGCTCCCTCACTAAATCCGCCATGAAAATGAAGCTTCCCTTGAGTATTCCCACCAGCACCGGGTTTTTATCCCGGTAATCATTTGCGATCTTGTGCGCCAGCTCTTTTATCCTCTCTTTCAATGCCCGCTTTCCAATTATGACCTTAAGTTGATCCTTCATATCCTAAAAATCGGTTCTTCTCCATGTTAGTGGTTGAGATTTTCGGTAACAACTAAAATCCTAAAGGTTTGTCGATAACCTCTTTCCCTTGGTCCCCCTCTCTCCCGCCTTTGACGGGATGGAGAGGGGGAAATAGGGGATGAGGTAAAAGAGCTTAGGAATCTGCCACAGTCGCTTCCATCTTCAATACTTTTTTGGTTTTATCGGTCACCTTGAACTCATCGTTGATCCTGTAACCTACCACCCAAGCGATTTTTCCCTTTGAGGTCAAAATCGCCACCTCATTTCTGCGGTGATGGGGTACCTTCGCATCTATTAGAAAATCGGCAAGACTTTTTGTACCCTTCATTCCTAAAGGTTTAAATTTGTCTCCTCTTCTTCTACTGCGAAGCCGGAAAGGGCTCTTTAGCTTTTCCCAGTCAAGAAAGGCGATATTCTGGTTCTGGGTGAAGATTTCCTTCGGTATAGATTTACCACTTAGGAGTTCTCCTGTTATCTTTATGCCCCAGTCCTTTCCTATGGATCTCATTTGAGTCAACTGACCTGCGGACAGATTCACCTCTCCAGAAAAGGCAAGATGGTAATCATGCTTCCTTTTCTCTTCTTTATATAATACCAACTCTTCTCCGTTGACCTCCAGCCATATTTTGGTGGCTAAATTGACTTTTTTCCCGCTCCTTTTTTGATGAATAAGATTCAAGGCTCGATCCACTGACTCAAAACCAAGCTGACTGAGTTCACCTTTTAACTCTCTAACACAGAGTCGGATCATCTCCCTTTGCAGGGATACATCATAATGGACGAATTCTTTTAAAGCAATAATTATTTCGCTTTTCCTTTTTGTGTAAATATCTTGCAGGATTTGTTCACATATTTTTTCGATATATTCCTGCTGGATTGAGATAATATCTGCGGTTCGATTCAAAGACGCTACAATCTTAGGATTAAACTCTTCTTTGATTTTGGGCAAAAGCGTGAGCCTGACTTTATTTCTAAAATAATCGGTCAGATAATTGGACGAATCCAGTCGGTAGGAAATCTTGTTGGCTTTTAAGAATTTTTCGATCTCCTCCCTTCTGATCTGAATTAAGGGTCGGATGATTTTACCTCTTTTGGCTGGAATACCCGAAAGCCCGGCACCCCCTGCTCCCCTCAAAAGCCTCATCAAAAAAGTCTCCGCCTGATCATCGGCTTGATGTCCCACTGCGATTTTGTCAGCTTTGATCTGGTCAGCTAACTTTTGCAGATACCGGTAACGTATCTCTCTGGCGCCCTGCTCAATGCTGACTTTTTTTCTTTTAGCTTCTCTTTTAACGTCAATTCTTTTGGAGAAACATTTCAATTTCAGACGGACTGCCAGCTCTTTTGCGAATCTTTCGTCTTGGTCGGATTCATCTCCCCTTAATTTATGATTCAAGTGAGCCACGTAGAGTTTGAGACCAAACTCAGGCTGTATGGCAAAAAGACCATAAAGCAAAGCAACAGAGTCCGGTCCACCGGATAGCGCCACCAGAACCCGATCACCTTTTTTCAAGAGGTCGAAACGACGTATGGTCTCTCTCAACTTTTCTATGAACTCATTCTCCTTCATATTTCCTAAGTGAATGTGCCTTTATGTAATAATAACAACTTAGGCTTTACTTGTCAAATAAAAAGGTCTTGGGCTTTATACGTTGGTCGAGGACGCCCTTCAGGGGCAGTTTAAAAGCCCCTTAAATTTTTGGTTTTCAGAAATAAGTTCTTGACTTTGGGATAAGGGAGGGAATATATTTGTATGAATGCTTCGTATTGGATCAGCTTCAAATTCGGATGAATGCATGCGCATCTTAAATCACGAAGGAATTAAGATGATCTTTCCCTTGGACAAAACCAGAAGGGATTCAGAGCTTTTTCAATTTTCGCCTAAGTCCTTGCGGGATTATATTGCCCCTAACCACATTTTATTGAAAATAGCCGAACTTTTTTAAACGACTTTTTCAGCAAACCCTTTACTCCGAACTCCAAAAATTAAAACATGAACACTACGATGAGACTTTAAAAAAACTAACCCCACAACAAAGACATCTGTGCAGTTGAATGCTGGTCTTATGCTAAGTGAAGTGAAATAACTTTTGGTTAGAGAGTATTGATCTTGTAGTCCTTGTAAAAAATGAGAGATTAACCGCTTTACAAAACAAAAGGAGGTTGTCATGGGTTTGGGTCTTCTGACCATCATAATCATTGCACTCTTTATCCTGGCTAATGCCGTCAGGATATTGAGAGAGTATGAAAGAGGTGTGATATTCAGGCTGGGAAGATTGATTGGCGCCAAAGGTCCCGGTCTGATTCTTTTAATTCCACTAGTCGACCGGATAGTGAGGGTGAGCCTTCGAGTGATTACCATGGATGTGCCTGCCCAGGATATTATCACTCGTGATAACGTCACGGTTAAGGTGAATGCAGTGATCTATTTTCGGGTGATGGATTCCAATAAAGCTATCGTGGAGGTGGAGGATTATTTGTATGCCACCTCCATGATCTCCCAAACCACCTTAAGGAGCGTGCTGGGTCAGGTGGAGTTGGATGATCTTCTGACCAATCGAGAGAAGATTAACCGGCAACTTCAGCACATCATCGACGATCAAACCGAGCCCTGGGGAATTAAGGTATCGGTGGTGGAGGTGAAAAACGTGGATCTGCCGGAGAGTATGCAGAGAGCCATCGCTCGCCAGGCTGAGGCGGAGAGAGAAAGAAGAGCCAAGGTCATACATGCGGAGGGAGAGTACCAGGCGTCGGAGAAGCTGGCCGCTGCCGCACAGGTGATCGGCAAAACACCGGTGGGAATTCAGTTGAGGTTTTTGCAGACCTTAGCCGAGGTGGCAACGGAGAAGAACTCCACCACCATTTTCCCGGTGCCCATAGACCTCTTCGCTCCGTTTATGGAGAAGTACGCAAAGAAGCAGGGCGAGGGTAAGTAACAGTTGGCAGTTAGCAGATAACAGATAGACCAACTTTTTGCTTGCTGTTGGTCTTCTCCCGCCCCCGGTATGAACCATACGGTTTATACCTGAGGGGAGCCCGTACGGGCACCCCTCTGGCGGGATCCTGGTGACTGACCAACAGCAAAGTCCTTCCTGTTGGTAAAAAACACCAACAGTAGTCGTAGGTCAAGCATGGCGCAGCCTGCTTGACAAATCAAAAACAATTGTCAACCCCGCCTTTGGCGGGGTTGACTTACAAATTCTTCGAAAACCTCTCCCCCCTTTTTGTCCCCCCGCCAGAGGCGGGGGGATATAGGGGATGAGGTAAAAACGGGGAATTCTTCTATGGAGTATTTGATCTTCGGGAGTGCAGTAGTAATTATTCTGGTTCTGTTGCTTATGCTGATGCAGAGGCAACTGGCAAGCTTGAGGGAGCAGGTTCGCAAAAGCCTGGAAAATACGGATCAAATACTGACTCAGCGTTTTGAAACCACCAGCAAAACGGTAAGTGACGTCCAGACAAATTTAGCCCGACTGGAGGAATCGAACAAAAGGATATACGAGGTGGGCAAGGATATCTCCAGCCTTCAGGACATATTGAAAGCTCCCAAGATCAGGGGAGGAATCGGCGAATTCCTTTTGGGTGATCTTTTAAGCCAGATTCTACCTTCAAGACATTTTAGCCTGCCTCATACTTTCAAAAGCGGGGAGAGGGTGGATGCAGTCATTCATCTGGGCAAAAGACTGGTTCCGGTCGATTCAAAGTTCCCCTTAGAAAACTTCCGAAAGTTTCTTAAGGCAGATTCGGACCGGGACAGGAGAGTTTACCGACGCAGGTTTATCTCCGACGTGAAATTGCACATAGATACGATAGCACGAAAATATATACTTCCGGACGAGGAGACCTTTCCGTTTGCTCTGATGTATATCCCGGCGGAAAATGTATATTACGAAACCATAATCAAAGACCAAGATGCAGAGGATGGAAAAAGCATTGCCAACTATTCCATGCAAAAGAGGGTGATTCCGGTCTCTCCCAACACTTTTTATCTCTATTTACAAACAATTATTCTGGGACTCAAAGGGCTGGATGTCGAGAAAAATGCAGAAGAGATCATCTCGGCCCTGGGAAGACTACGAGTTAATTTTGATAGGTTCAGCCGTGATTTCGAGTTGATCAGGACCCACCTGCGCAATGCCACCGTCTGTTACGATTCCGCCGACAGAAAGCTTAAGAGATTTGAAGACAAACTTAAACAGGTGGAGTCCACCCCTTCTGAGAGTAAACTTCAGAAGACTAACATTCCCGAAGAAACAGAAGAGGTGAAAGGGTCAAGGGAATAGTTGAAGAACAAAAAGCGGATGCGGGTGGAGCTTTAGAGGTTGTGCGGCAACTCCATTTAGACCCCCACCCCTTAGCGCAAAATTGTTCTTTGACAACTTAAAAGTTATTAAATAGGGGTCATCTCCAAATTAGTTGCTAATACCTGAATGAATATGCACAGGCACATATACGACTATAGGGGTTCAATTTGCCATTCCGCCCGTCTGGGCGGGTCCGCCTTAGGTGGAAAAGTGCAAAATTCTGTCTTTTTCTACCTCTCCCCCTTGTTCCCCCTCTCCACATTTGAGGGTGTGTCATAATACTCGGTTAAGGGAGATAAGGTTTTAGGTTTTGGAATAAAAATAGACCAATATTAACTTTGTTTTACAAGATTATGGCTTTATTCACTAGAATTATAGAGATGTATCCTAAAAACGATTAACTCATAAGCTTTGCCACAAGCAACGGAACTCCAACAAGGTTGATCATGCGAGTGATATCAAAGCAACTGGCTAATAACGACATTTCTGCTTTAACTCCTTCCAATTCCCGGAGCAGAAAGGAGGTCACTCCTAAATTTCGTTTGATGCTCGTATGAGTGCATACGCATGTCCAAAAGGAAGTCGTATGACTCTTCGAGTTCCACCTTCTCTTTTCTTAGTTTATAAATTGCTTGTGATGACTCTTTATTATATTGATGCTCTAGTTTTAATTTAATGTCCTCATGAATCAGACGCCTTATTCGTCTACCATATTTAGCTTTGGTGCAAAGACCAAAATGCTGGCACTTCAAACACAAAGATTTATTCGTATGAATGTGCGTATGCACTCATACGAGTATACGCATCTGTAATCTGATACACTTTATGATTCCTGTGCTTATCTAAGAAAGTATAACTCAAGGAATGTCCTTGCGGACAAATATAACGATCATTCGGTTCATCATAAAGAAATTGTTCTTTGTCATTTGGTTTTACTGGTCTATCATGAGCTTGTTTTTGCGAAGGAACGATAACGGTGATGCGTATGCACTCATACGAGTATGTTGGTCATCGATCTTTTTTAACTCTTGGATGTCAGAATAACCCGCATCTGCACAGGCGCTGGTACATTTATGTTCCAGGGTTTGATTAGCCTGTTCAATAGGTTCGCTACGCTCACTACAAGTCTGATGGGCAAACTGATGAACATCATTACTTTCCCAGACGGGTCTCCGTCATTCACCACGTCACTGTGCACTATCAGCCCATGCTTTTCATCCACCACGATCTGCCCATTATAACCCGCATGAATGCCTTGGCGCCCTTTGACCTTAACACAATCCGGATCGGTGGTGTTTATTGATTCCCTTTCTTGTTCTTGGAGTTCTTTCAATCCCGCCAGAGGCGGGACTGGATTTAAGACGTTCTTTATCTTTCAGCTCTTCTGAAAGCTTAACCAGAGAGGAATGATCCTGTTCTTGTTCATCCATAGTGTCGCACTCAGAAAGAATGGATTCTATATGCTGATCCACCTCCTTAAGATAGCGTTCACATCTATCTGGTGTCCAGGTATTACCAATGGAGGCATTCGCTCTTATCTTACTACCATCCACAAAAAGAGTATTGCCTTCAATCAGATTCAACTTTATACAGAGTTTAACACATTGTTTAAGAATGTTCTTCAAAGAATTTCTATTATTCTTTCTAAATCGAGCTATGGTTTTATGATCGGGCTTCAAATGCGTATGCACTCATACGAGCCACCTATCAGCCAGATAAAAGAGAGGTTATGATAAGTTGCCCTTTCCAATTTCCGAGAACTGCGTAAACCATAGGAGTAGCCATATACCAAAAGCTTGATCATGGCTTTAGGATTATATTCGGAGTTGCCAACTTTATGTTCATCCCAAAGGATGCCCAACTCAG
>Ga0315545_1001088_pt1 | contig 27445 bp, 17 predicted proteins | sample SalMarSW160210MG_FD_203096 | JGI IMG/M metagenome (GOLD analysis project Ga0315545, IMG submission 203096) | Salt marsh sediment microbial communities from the Plum Island Ecosystem LTER, Massachusetts, United States - Salt Marsh Sediment SW1602-10 ...
CTACCAGCATATCACCATATAGAGAATCAATTTTAAAGGGACTGATACTGCATGTTATCATCGATATAATGGGCCTCTCCCGAAGCCGACGTTTGTCGCCAGCAACGATTTGAGCCATTTTTATAACTTGCTCTACACCTTCCATAGTATAGACTCCACCCATAATATGTTTACTGGTGTTATCCAGACCAGCGAAGAAACGATTAACATCAACCTTCTTCACCGGTACATCACTGGGATAGACAGGCAACATAAAGATATGGATATTCTCTAAATTGTCTACCAGCCTGGCTATCTCCTTCAGGTCATTAAATGTGGCTACCCTTTTCTGCCCGTTCTTTCTATCAATAACATTAAGCGCGGTGCCTCCGGTGCCCGCATAGACTTTCGTGCCACCTAAGACTACGTTGCGTTTCCTGTCCCTTGCGTATAATGTGACTTCGGATGGAGCTTTGCTAACCAAATCCATAACCGTTTCGCGAGGAATCGTTACGCGTCGCCTATCCTCATCCACCTGAGCATTAGTATGGCTGAATAAATCAAGAGCCTCTCTGGAGTTTATCTCGATACCAATTCCCTCAAAAACCCTCATCGCTGTCTCATGAATTCTCTCCATGGATTCTTTAGATAGAGGCTTGTAACTACCACCCTCTATTCCCTTCTCAGTCATTTACAAATTCCTCCCTCCGGGTGGGACAACTCTTCCTTTTACAAAAACGGCATGCAGAGAAAGTATTACAGGACTTCCCCATTCCCATAATGCCTGATATAGATTTGCGAGGTACCATTAAACACATGTCGGTTAAATTAACTTCGGTAGACTTACCATCAAGTCCTCTGAAGAGCTCTTTTTGCTGAGTAATATCCCAATCGCAATAGCCAGGACTATAACGCCAGCTCACTTTATCGCCATTTGCTGCAGCGAGGCTTCTAATCATACTGTCAAACCAATCTGCCACTTTTTCTACTGCTACTGACCCTACAGCATCCAATACTGCTGCCTTGAGAATCAATCCCTCCTTTGTTAGTTGAGCAACTTCCTTCTCTAATGCCTCGCCTATAGTTACTACGAATATGGCAGCCTGGCTGCAACCAGAGAACATCGGAGCAAGCTTACGGGATGTAAAGAGTAGTCCATCTACTGATATCCTGGAATTCCCAACACTCGTTATGGGCTTAAGCGTATAATAGGCCGCAGGCTTAATAAGTTCATATGCTTTGCGTATTTGACTATCTACTAGAGACAATACCTCTGACCGCGGACACTGTTCGCTTTCGTAGCCTAAGTAGCGGCGGATATCAACTTCATCTATCTCTGTTTTGATACCCTCTTGTATGATTTTAGTTAAACCAAACTTCATGCCATCCTTTGACTTCATCGTTACGTACAAATTCTTTTCGCATAATAAACGAACATAGACCCCTTTAAGTGAGGGAAAAAACGCTGCTCAGGTTAAGTGAAATGATTTATAGAACTCTGAGGATTGAGTGCCAGATGTTATGAGTTGAATATACATAAAAAATTGCTATATAGCCTGCCTGCCTGCTATATGCATACCTAACAAAAGTTCTCCCTCCTTTTAGTTCTAGCTAGTACGCCCGCCGCTACTTTCCCAAACCCAGCATGATACGAGAGATTAGTGGTGTTTTGGTAATATTAACATACTGTAGCGTATCCTTGTCAAACAGGTGTACCTGTTTATATGATTGCTAGTGACACCTCACCTTGCAGATGATTATGGCTCAACAATTCATCGAAATGTGGAACCTGGTTTGTTATTGCTAACCTTCTACAAGCTCCATTCTTGCCTTTTGGCTAATACCACAGCTTCATTCTATATGATGGGGGGTGTTTGTGCAGTCGTACCGTGCATTTTGGCATTTAAGAAAACCAGAAACGTAGAAATAGGATTCATCGGCACAAGTTCCGGTGATTTTATTTTCATAAACTTCATCAACGCCGCTGTGACATCTGCAAGAGCATTATGAAAATTAACCATGACGATTTTTCTACCGGCATACCTCCTGGATAGATGGTCGCCAACTTCCTCGACAGCACACGGGCCAACAACCAGAATAGGGCCATCGTTAAGATTCTCAAGTTGGTTTCTATCGATTCCCTTTCCATATATGATGTTGAACGGGCCGTGACCACCATAGTCTACATAGAGCATCTCGAGCACCATCAAGGTATTATTCTTACATCCCTCTATGCACGCCCTTTCCTTTCCTTCGACAATTTTGACATCTTCAGGGAAATCTCCGATGATATCACAGGAATACTTTGTCTTATACCGGGAAATATCCCCCTTTATCTGAATCTTGGACAAATCACCACAGCCAAGTCCAGCATCTGACGCAATTTTCAGGTGCTTTACCTCATCTATGTCGTATCCAAGTATCTTTGCACCCACCGTATCAACGGCAACCGTGTCATCTCCGCCAATTAATATATTCAAAGGGACAAGATACTGGTCAAGCTTCTTTTCCAGCGGGTAATGCCCATGTATAATCGCATTTATCCCGTCGATAATCGTGAAATCGGGTTTTATGAATGCATAGACATCCGCGAGAAACTGATGCAGTTCGAAATTATGCCTCGTGGGTCGATCCCTGTGGTACGGAAAACCCATCTGACATTTAACGCCAAGCGTTACCGTAGTCATACTGTGTGTCTTAAACTTGGGAATAGATAGGTAGAAATTATCCTTCCTGTTTACAATAAGATTATCATAGAGGACTTTGGGGAATTTTATGCTATTATCTCCAATAGAGACTTCAACGGGCTTTTGTTCGTCAAGGTATATTGGCTTTGCACCTCGTTCCTTCAGGATTCTACCTATGCCAGTTACCTTGAAGATGAGTCGGGTTATGTTCCCCTGGGTTGAGTTTTCCACCACATAGACTTTGTTTGCCCCGGCATTGTTCATCACATCGATTGCAGCTGCTATAACCTCCGGGGAGGTATAACATTGCTTTCTGAAATCGATGCCATTTATTTTTATGAATACTGTTTTGTCCTTTACTAAACTCTCTGCACCACCAAACGCATCGAAAATATTGGATATTGAGTGGTAAATGCTATCTTTAATGTCTTCTATTACCACAGTTGGCATATGAATCACACCTGGCAAGAATTTTGTAATTATACTATCACACAGGAACTGGTAGCGTGTCAAAAAGCTATACTCGTTCATATGATTAGTGACACGTTAGCCTCCTCCTTCTGTCATTGCGAGGAGTGATAGCGACGAAGCAATCTCGTTGCTGTAATAATGGCCTTCATGTGAGATTGCCACGCCTTCGGCTCGCAATGACGTGGGGAGGGATCGAGCAGAGCAAAGAATTGTTCGGGCCCCAAATTTAAGCTCAAAATAGGACATAATCTCCATACTTCGAAGTGTCCACCATCTATTCTGAACTACATCAGGAGCTAAACATTTCACGTGGGATGAGCTAAGGAACCACTTCGGGTGTGTTTCTGCTACAATAGCAATGTATGGGTGGAAAAGATAAGCTAGTTGCTATCTATAGTGCCAAGCAGATAGAGGCACAGATAATCAAGGGGCGTCTGGAGAACGAAGGAATTCCCGCTCTGCTGAGCTATGATAGCTCCAGCCTGGTGTTTGGATTCACCGTTGATGGGCTGGGGGAGGTGAAGATAATGGTTCCCGAGAGGTTTGCAGAGCAAGCCAGGGAGATTTTGAGGGTTAAATATAATGAGCTCGAGATTGGAGAGGATAACCAGTCAGAGGCTGGAGAGCCTGAACAGGATTAAGGGAAAAGGGATAGACCCTTATCCTCACTGCTATCATCCCAGCCACGCCATAAAGGAGGCAGTTGCTTTATTTGAGCGGGGGCAAAAGGCGGAGAACATCTCCCTTGCCGGACGCATTATGGCACGGCGCTCCATGGGGAAGATGATTTTTGCCGATATTCGCGATAGCTCGGCGAAAATACAGCTTTGTTTCCGCTATGACATTCTTGGCGAAGAAAACTTTGAACTTCTCGGTGAAATTGACATCGGCGATATCATTGGAGCTGAAGGGAAGCTCTTCAGGACAAAGGCAGGGGAAATCACCCTTGAGGTATCCCAGTTTACCATATTATGCAAATCACTCCGCCCGCTGCCTGAGAAATGGCATGGGCTGGTTGATACGGACAAACGTTACAGGCAGCGTCATCTCGACCTAATTTCCAACGAAGAGACAAGGAACATCTTTATGTCACGCAGCAAAATTATCACCGCGATGAGGAACTTTCTGGATAGCCGTGGGTTTGTAGAGGTAGAAACGCCGGTACTTCAACCCGAGGCAGGAGGGGCTGCGGCAACTCCCTTCACAACACATTATCAGGCACTTGACAACGACTTTTATCTCCGCATCGCACTGGAGCTGCACCTCAAGAGGTTGATAGTGGGGGGATTTGATAAGGTGTACGAGATAGGACGTGCCTTCCGCAACGAAGGCATCTCGGTTAAACATAATCCCGAGTTCACTTTGCTTGAGTGCTACCAGGCCTACAGCGACTACACCGATGTGATGAGCCTGGTGGAGGAGATGGCTAGCTATGTTGCCCGAGAGGTTCTCGGCGATACCAGAATCATAGTTAATGGAAACACAATCAACCTTGCTTCACCATGGCAAAGAGTTTACCTGCGTGACGCCATTAAAAATTACTGTGAGATAGACTTTGAAGATTATCCCGACGCCACTTCATTACGGTCAAAGATGGAGGAGAAGGGGATGGAGGTTGACCCGAACAAGGGGAGGGGAAAGCTTGTTGATGAACTCATCTCTACTTTTGTTGAGCCAAATCTCATCCAGCCGACCTTCCTGATTGACTATCCGGCAGAGATGTCGCCACTGGCGAAAAGAAAGCGAGGGAACGAGCGTCTGGTGGAAAGGTTTGAGGGATTTATCAACGGGATGGAGATTGCCAACGCCTTCACTGAATTGAACGACCCGATAGACCAGAGAGAACGGTTTAAGCAGCAGATGAGAGAAAAGGTTGGGGATGAGGAGGTTGAGGTAGCTGATGAGGATTTTCTGGAGGCACTGGAGTATGGAATGCCGCCAACCGGTGGGCTGGGGATAGGTATCGACCGCCTGGTAATGCTGCTCACCGGGCAAAGCTCGATAAGGGAGGTTATTCTGTTCCCGCAGTTGAAGACAAAACAAGATGATTGATATGAAAGTTATTCGGGAGAGTCCTGAGCTTGTGCAGAAGGCTCTGGAGCAGAGGGGCATTGCCTTTGACCTTGCTCCCCTGGTGAAGCTGGATAAGCAGCATCGCAACTTGCTGCAGCAGTTCGAGGAGCTAAGAGCAAAACACAACCAGATGAGCAAACAAATAGGCACGGGCGGCGGAGATAAGCAACAGCTCATTGCTCAGATGCGTCAAATAGGTGACGAAATCTCCTCGTTGCAGCAGGAAGTCAACCAGACTAAAAGCAAGCTTGCGGCATTATCACTGGAGCTGCCCAATGTACTTCACCCCAGTGTGCCTTTGGGGAAAGATGAGGCATCTAACGTCACCGTGCGTAGCTGGGGAGAGCCAAAGAGCTTCTCCTTTAAGCCATTACCCCACTGGGAACTGGGAGAAAAACTGGGGATACTGGATATACCCACGGGGGTCAAGCTATCGGGGACACGGTTCTATGTCCTTAAAGGATTGGGGGCAAAGCTCCAGCGAGCGCTTATCTCATTCATGCTCGATTTACACATAAACAAGCATGGGTATAAAGAGATATATCCTCCATTCATGGTCAAGCGGGAATGCATGGTGGGCTCGGGGAATCTGCCCAAATTCAGCGATAGCCTGTACCACGATGAAGAAGACGACTTCTGGTTCATACCCACCGCTGAAGTGCCATTGACCAATCTGCATCGCGACGAAATACTGGATGCCGCAATGTTGCCCCTCCATTATGTCTCCTATACCCCTTGTTTCCGCAGGGAGAAGATGTCGGCAGGCAAGGATACCAGGGGAATTAAGAGAGGACATCAATTTGATAAAGTGGAACTTTACAAGCTCACCGAGCCTGAGAAATCCGAGGAAGAATTGGAGAAACTGGTAGATGATGCCGAGGAAGTATGCCGAGAGCTAGAGATACCCTATAGGGTTAGAGAACTTTGCAGCGGTGAACTCGGCTTTGCCGCCTGCAAGACATATGACATCGAACTGTGGGCTCCGGGGTGCGGCGAATGGCTTGAAGTCAGTTCGTGCAGTGATTGCTCCGATTTTCAGGCAAGGAGGGCAAATATTCGTTACCGACCTGAAGGTAGCGGCAAACCTCAGTTCGTTCATACACTAAACGGCTCGGGGTTGGCTTTGCCCCGTCTTTTCATCGCAGTTCTGGAAAACTACCAGCAGGCTGATGGCACCATCATAGTGCCTGGAGCGCTGAAAGATCATATGATGGTTGATGTAATACGCTAGAGATTGCCACGCCTTCGGCTCGCAATGATAATGAAGAGAGCTCACAGTGACGGCTAAATCTCCCTGGCAAGGACGAAACCTTCCTCGATAGCCTCCTTAATCCTGCGGGGCTCAACGCAATCTCCAATAGAATACGGAGCAGGGACCATGCCACTCAATTTCTCACCAAGCCCTTTGCTTGACTTGAACCCTACGGCGAGCACCACAGTATCCCCGGGGAAGAACTCGGCGGCACCATCTCGCTTAGCCTTTACCCCTCTATCCGTTATCTCCTCCGCCATGACATTGGTCTCCATCTTGATGCCGGTCTTCCTCAGTCTTCTAAGCACAACATGTCGATAAGTTGCTCCATAATCACTACCGATCTTGGGAAGCATCTCCACGATGGTCACTTTCTTGCCAAGGTCGGCCAGAAACTCCGCTGCTTCACAGCCGACCATCCCGCCGCCAACGACGACTGCTGTTTCACCAACAGCCTTACGCCGGGTAAGCACATCGACGGCGGTAACCACATTGTCTTGCCCTACGCCAGGTACATCGGGGATGAGCGGTGTAGCACCGACAGCCAGAATTAACACATCGGGGTTCTCCTTCTCGACCAGCTCCGAAGTAACCTCAGTGTTGAGCCTGACTTCTACCCCGGCCTTTCTCGCCTGGGTAGCCATACTTTTGATCAAGTAGCCAAGCTCATCCTTGTAAGGAGGCAGGCAGGCGACCCTGAGCTGACCGCCGAATTCCTCACCTTTTTCACAAAGAGTAACCTGATGCCCTCGCAGCGCCGCCACCCGGGCTGCTTCCATACCGCCAGGTCCACCACCAACCACGAGCACCTTCTTAACGACCCTGGCAGGCTCTATGGTGTATTCCGCCTCTTTCCCCATCCTGGGATTTATGGAACAAAATGCCGGCGGCACCGTTCCACTCTTATACCCCGTGAGAAGATTGTCAAGGCAATTGGAGCAGGCGATGCAGGTGCGAATCTCATCGCTCCTTCCTTCCCTTGCCTTGTTGGGAAATTCAGGGTCAGCAAGCAGTGCACGCCCAAGACCAATAAGGTCAGCTTTGCCTTGAGCTAAAATCTCCTCCGCCAGCTCAGGGGTGTTAATGCGATAAGCAGCTACCACGGGAACATTGACCACCTTTTTAATCTCCTCAGCCAGATAAACGAAGGCACCTCGGGGCACAGACATCGCCACAAGAGGAACAGGGCACTCATGCCACCCCGCCTCCACATCGATAGCCTGGACGCCTGCTGCCTCAAGGATAGAGACCACCTTCTTGGAGTCCTCAAGCGTATGTCCCCCTTCCATATATTCCTCCGCGGAAACACGGCAGATAATAGGATAGTCCGCGCCAGCTCGTCTATGTATGCGGTCAATGATTTCCAGGGAAAGTTTCATTCGGTTCTCCAGACTGCCGCCATATTCATCGGTCCTGTTATTGGTGCAGGGAGAGATAAAGCGATTCAACAGGTATCCTATTCCCAGGGGTAGCTCAATGGCATCAAATCCTGCTTCCCGCGCCCTTCGTCCCGCTTCCCCATACTCATCGACAAGCAAATGAATCTCCTCCAAAGTAAGAGCTTTTGGAGTGGTACCAATCATCTTATTGAACACCGCTGAAGGAGCGATAAACTCGAAAGAGCCATTCTCTTTATTTACCCAGAAATACTGTCCCAGAAATTGGGGGGCTATCTTTGTCCCGTAGGCATGAACGGCGTCAGTCAACCGGCGGGCACCAGGGATGAAGCGGTCATCATATAATCCCGGAATGACAGGAATCGCCATGTCAAAGGGAGCAAACGGGGTAATGATGAGCCCCACGCCTCCCCTCGCCCGTTCAACACAAAAGTTGATAAAGCAGTCGCCAACCGTGCCATCAGGCTCGGGATAGCCTGTTCCTATGGCAAGCATCACCATCCTGTTCTTGAGCTCTACATTGCCTACCTTGATAGGTTCAAATAAATGGGTAAATTGGGGCATTGCACCTCCTTATATGGAGCAAAACTTACACAAAGGACATATTATATCAGGTTATATGAGTCCCTTTGTTTAATTTCTTTGGAAAGTTCATAATCGCTTACTGATAGAAAAGCTTTAATTTGAGGGGGTGTGCAGATGAAAGGAAATAGGCTCCTACTCGGAATAGTGGTTGTTCTTCTGATGGTAACCTCAGTTTTACCTGGTTGCAATGAAGGACAACCAACTGAATTAGTGATTCCTTCATCCTTGGACACGATTCAGGTCTTTAATAAAACAGCCAACGCTGGTCCGTTTATTTATACTTATCCATTCTTCCAAGGAGGATGGTCGGCAGAGGATATCGACCCGTTTGATATGCCAGAGGGAGCTTCTGAAGAACAATTCATTGAAGGGTTCAGTGCTGGCATTCCAGAGTCTCTGTATATTAAGAGAGATGGAAAGCAGGCGGGTTATAGAGATTATAAGCTAGTATTGTGGATTATCGTCCTTAAGTACGAAGATACGGAATCTGCTGAAAGAAGCTTCGTTAACATTGGTGAGGCACAAGAACTCCAGGACTCAACTTATGAAGGCATTGTCTTGAAGAACGGCACCTACACTTTACCTTTTTGGTGGGAAGAACTTAACGTGTGGGATGAACTCAACCAACCCTGCTATCTAATTCACTCTGGCTGTTTCGTTATCTACTTCTTTGGTCGAGATGATGTTGCCAAAGACATGTTGGACAGGATTATCGCTGCATTTGGAGTAAAAGAATAAAACATCATGAAGCATAAAATTTTAATGCCACTCATGATTATCGCTCTGATGTTCACTTTGGTTCTACCCGGTTGCAATAATGAGCTGCCGCCAGTTGAAGCTGACAAATTAGTGATACCTTCATCGATGAGCCCGTATGAGGTCTTCGGCAAAATAGCCAGCGCTGGCCCACAGATTAAAACTTGGCCATTCTTTGAAAAGGGGTGGTCAGCAAAGTATATGGATCCTTATTCCATGCCACCAGGAGCTTCTGAAGAGCAATTCAGAGACGCTTTTGGTGCCGGGCTTCCAGAGTTCTACTATATTAAGAGAGATGGAAAGCGAGCGGGTTACGGACTTTTTACCTTAGTATCATGCATTGTCATCCTTAGATACGAAGACACGGAATCTGCTGAAAGAAGCTTTATTAACATTAGTGAGACACAAGAACTCCAGGACTCAACTTACGGGGGTATTGCCTTAAAGAGTGCTATTCATTCTCTGCCTTGGTGGGAAGATACTAAAATGTGGGATGAATCTGCTGTACCATACTATCTTATCCAGTCTAATTGCTTCATCATCTACCTCTACGGTCGAGAAGACGCTGCTAACGATATGTTAGACAGGATTATTGTTGCATTTGGAGTAAGCAAGTAAAAATATAGGGTGGTGAAGAATGAAGTATAAAGTTTTAATATGTGAGTGAATGGATTATCAAAAGAAAGGAGGTGCAGAAATGAGGAAGATCCTTGGAGTGATACTTGTCTTGTTACTGGCAATAAGCTTTCTGGCAGCGTGTGGGACAGGTATTAAGCTTGCTGAGTTTACACTTTCCAGTGTGATTGTTTCGCCATCGACTGTGACTGTTAATGACACGGTTACCATCTCTGCTACTGTCACTAATGTGGGTGAAGTGTCTGGCGGCTGCGATGTTAGCTTAACCGTCGATGGCTACTCCGATAGTAAGTGGATTGACCTGGCTAGTGGTGGAAACACAACCGTCAGCTTCACTTACGCTGCAGCAAGTGAAGGCTCCTATACCGTAACTGTCTCCACTCCTAACGCTACCGTGACAAAGAGCCTTACCGTGAAGATTAGAGATGGATATGAAGCAGTGCCAGTCTGGTATGTTGGTGATAACTGGGTATATACCTGCTCTTACGAAAATCCAGACGGGAGGACCAAACAAGACACTAATGAATTGGATGTCACTGTGGTAGCTGAAGTAACCGTTGGGGGAGAAGCCAGTTACCAGCTCAGCAGTTTTTTCGTTCCTCCAGCAGCTCGTGATGCCGCCGATATGCCGCTAACGTTACACATCGAGGCGGCCGATATATGGAACAGCAAAGAGTATATGGAGTACCTGAAACAGAGTTCAGCGATCGACGAGCTTCCTAGCTTACCGACGACCATCACCTGGAATTATACCGGGGATTATGGCTGGCCCTATGACACTGGGAAGACCTGGAGCTTCACAAAGCACACTATAGCTGGTCCTCTGGACATAGTTGTTGAGAGAGAGGCTAAGGTACTTGGTGTGGAAAATGTTACCGTACCTGCGGGAACATTCAAGTGCCATCATATAGTGGCATACGACCCCACAAGTCCCGACATCTACACTTATGAGCACTGGTTCAACGCAGCTGTTGTGAAATCCGATGTGAAGATGATAGACCGGGACACCTGGGCTGGTGAGGAGACCAGGGTGCTTGTATCCTACTCTGTTAGCTAACTCAAAATAAGAAAAGGAGGTGGGCATGGGGTATAAAATTTTAATGCCACTTGTGGTTATTGCTCTAATGCTCACCTCGGTTCTACCTGGTTGCAATAATAAAGAGCAGCAAGTCGAAGCTGACAAATTAGTGATACCTTCATCCATCAGCCCATATGAAATCTTCGGCAAAATAGCCAGTACTGACCAACAAATAAAGACTTGGCCATTCTGGCAAGGAGTATGGGGAGCAGAAAATATAGACCCTTATGGTATGCCAGAGGGAGCTTCTGAAGAACAATTCATCATAGCCTTCAGTGCTAGACTTGCAGAAGCGTTCTATACCAAGAGAGATGGGAAGCGAGCGGGTTATGGACTTTTTAAGCCAGTATTAGAGATTATCATCCTTAAGTATGAAGATACAGAATCTGCCAAGAGGAGTTTCCTTAACATCAGCGAAACCCAAGAACTCCAGGACTCAACTTATGGGGGCATTGCCTTGAAGAATGGCAACTACACTTTGACTTGGTGGGAGGAAGAACCTAAGGATTGGGATGAATCCACTATGCCATGCTATCTTATTCACTCTAATTGCTTCGTTATTTACTTCTTTGGTCGAGAAGATGTAGCTAAAGACATGTTGGACAGGATTATTGTTACATTTGGAGTAGAGGCAACCTCCAACCAAACACAAGCAGGGAATACAACTTAAGAAGGTAGTCAAATAGACATGAAGAAAGCTTGTTTTGCGTAGTTTCACTTCTCCTCGTCTTGAACACCTCACAAATCCCTCCGTTTAATTCAGTTTTCTTTGGAAACTCAGCCCCGTTGAGGTATAATGTTTATCCGCCCACATGGACATTCTAGCTACGCTCAATCCCGCCCAGAGAGAGGCTGCGGAAACTGTTGAAGGGCCGATACTCATTTTAGCCGGTCCAGGCAGTGGCAAGACCAGGGTAATTACACATAGAGTGGCTTACCTTATCAAAGTTTGTGGAGTGAAACCTCATAACATCACGGCGGTCACATTCACCAATAAAGCCGCTCGTGAGATGGAAGAGAGATTGGAGCAACTATTAGGACAGACAAGCGAGGCATTGACACTGGGAACCTTTCACGCTATCTGTGCCCGAATTTTGCGTCGAGAAGCTGCGGCTATCGGGCTTAATCCGAGATTCGTCATCTACGATGCCGAGGACCAATTAAATGCCATAAAGCAGAGCCTTCAGGACATAGACCTCGACCCCAAACAATATTCGCCTCACGCAATACAATCCGTGATTAGCTCCGCCAAGAGTCGGCTCCTCAACCCGCAACAATACTCGGAGCAAGTGCAGAGCTACTTTGAAGAAATAGTCCACAGAGTTTATGAGCAGTATCAAGGCTTATTGAGCAAAAGCGAGGCACTGGATTTTGATGACCTGCTGATGAGGACAGCACACCTGTTTGAAAACCATCCCGCTATCTTAAGCAGATACCAATCCCGCTATGTTCACATTCTGGTGGATGAATTCCAGGATACCAACCTGGCACAGTACGCCCTGATAAAACAGCTGGCAGGGAAATATAAAAACATCTGCGTGGTTGGTGACCCGGACCAGTCCATCTACTCCTGGAGATTTGCTGACCTGCGCAACATCTTAGCTTTTGAAAAAGATTACCCCAACGCCAAAGTGGTGATTCTGGAGCAAAACTACCGCTCCACCAGGAATATTCTGCAGGTGGCTTCAGACATCGTCTCGCAAAATGTAAACCGAAAACCCAAAGAATTATGGACGGAAAATGAAGCGGGCAGCCTGGTAAACATCGTGGAAAGCTATACCGAGGACGAGGAATCCCAATTTGTGGTCAGTGAGATAGAAAGACTGGTTACCCAGGAAAAGCTACCGCTCAAGGACTTTGCCGTGATGTATCGAGTTAATGCCCAATCAAGAGCGCTGGAGGAAAGTTTCATTCGCTACGGGGTACCCTATAGACTCATCGGTGGCACACGCTTTTATCAACGACAAGAAATCAGGGATGCCTTAGCTTACCTCAGGGTTATCCGCAATCCCAATGACAATTTAAGCCTGATGCGTATCATAAATGTTCCCGGGCGAGGCATCGGGCAAGTCACGGTCGCTCACCTCCAGGCCAGGGCAAGAAGTGATGACATCTCCCTCTACCATGCCTTGAAGCACATGGTAAGCGAGAAAGCTTTTCCAGCACGTATCCTTTCCACAATTACCAGGTTCTCCACCGTTATTGATGAGCTTATCGCCAAAAGTCGCGAACTAAATCCCGCTGAACTACTGGATGAGATACTGGAGAGCACCGAATACCGGGAACACATCCTGAGTAAGGAACATGGCGAGGAAAGATGGGAGAATATCATGGAGTTGAGGAACGTTGCCTCAGACTATAATGGACCTTCCCCTGAGGAGGCTCTGGATGCCTTCCTGGAGAAAGTGAGCCTGGTGTCAGATACAGATGAACTGGATGGAACCATTGACGCGGTAACATTGATCACGCTGCACCAGGCCAAGGGGCTGGAATTCCCGGTGGTCTTCATCGCCGGCATGGAGGAAGGCGTCTTACCGCACCGAAAATCCTTTGATGACCCTGACGAGATGGAGGAGGAGCGTCGTCTATGCTATGTCGGAATAACCAGAGCCAAGAAGCACGTTTATCTTCTTCGCAGCTATCGTCGCAGCCTGTTTGGCAGTGGTCTGGTAAACCCACCTTCACGGTTTCTAGAGGACATCCCACCGCAACTGATGACCACCAAAGGATTATGGGAGAGGGAAACCACCCCACCGTCGGTTAGCCGCGAAAAACCAACGGAGTTAATCGTCGGTGACCAGGTTTATCACAATAAGTTTGGCAGCGGAATCGTGGTAGATTGCTTCCCGATTAGAGGCGACCAGGAAATAACCGTATCCTTTCAAATGGTGGGAGTCAAGAAGCTTTTGTTCAGCCTCGCTCCGTTAAGAAAAATCGAGCCAGACTATTGACAGAGTGTTTACTAACCTCACCCCCTTTATCCCCCTCTCCTTCAAAGGAGAGGGGGAAGAGATTTATAGAGAGGGGTTTCACCCCTCTCTTACCTACACTCCCCCTTCCCTTGCTAAGGGAAGGGGGTCAGGAGGATAGGTTGCTAAACAATCTCCTATTGACAGAATACACGAAACCGTGTAAGATTTAGATAATGCCGATCAAGGTTCTGACTCCACAGGTCGTCTCGAAGATAGCTGCTGGTGAAGTAATTGAGAGACCGGTTTCAGTAGTCAAAGAACTGGTGGAGAACTCGCTTGATGCTCAAGCCACTGAGATCAATGTTGAAGCGCATGGCGGTGGAATAGAGTTAATCAAGGTAACCGATAACGGAACTGGCATTCCCGCCTCGGAGGTAGAGCTCGCCTTTCATAGATACGCTACCAGCAAGATCGCTGACCTGGTTGACCTGGAAGATATCTCCAGCCTCGGCTTTCGTGGTGAAGCGTTACCCAGCATAGCTGCTGTAGCTGAAGTGGAAATCCTCACCAGAGCACCTTCACAGCCAATCGGTAGCTACATATGTTTGAGAAAGGGAGACATAGTTGCCAAGGAAAGTCGCGCCAGACAGCAAGGAACCACTGTGGTGATACGCCGACTGTTTCATTATCTCCCAGCACGCCTCAAGTTCCTCAAATCAGCAGCTACGGAAAATAGCCACATTGCCTATTTACTGAACGAATATGCTCTTGCCTTCCCTGAAGTCAGGTTCAGCCTGGTTACCGATAAACGAAATAACTTATTCACCAGGGGCGATGGAAATTTGCGGAACGTGGTCAGCCAAATATATGGGTTAGAGGTAGCTCAGAAGCTGTTAAAGGTGGAGGAAGAGAACGCTTTTGCCAGAGTTAACGGACTGGTTAGTCCGCCATCACTCAATCGAACCAATCGTAGCTATGTCAGCTTCTTCGTAAACCGTCGCTGGATACGCAGTCCATTATTAGCCAAGGCAGCCGAGCAAGCCTATCACGGCTTACTGATGGAAGGCAGACATCCCTTAGTAATACTCAATCTATCATTGCCAGGCAAGGAGATCGACATCAACGTTCATCCTGCCAAAGCCCAGGTGAAGTTCCACCATGAACAAGTTGTCTTCGCTACCGTGGAAAGGGCAGTAGGGGAAGCGCTGGGCAAAGCATCCATGGCAAAACCGATAGCCATGCCTGCGATGGCTAGTCACTATCAGCAACGAAGCTTCTCAACGGTGAGCGATAAAGAGCCGACTTTCGTTACCCCGTTACCCACTCTCAGCCTGCCTATTTTGCACGTCATTGGACAACTAAGCAACACATATATCGTTGCTGAAGGTCCTGAAGGGCTTTACCTTATTGACCAACATGCAGCACATGAGCGGATACTTTATGAAAGAATATTAGCCCAATGGTCCAGACAGGAAGTCGAGGTTCAAGGCCTGCTTGAACCAATAACCATGGACGTTAATCCCAGAGAGGAAGAAATCCTGAAAACCAACAAAGATATGCTGGCTCAATTTGGCTTTGACATCGAGCCATTCGGTGACAGGAGCTATTTGATACGAACCATACCGGCATTAGCCACCAGAGCAAACCTTGACGAGGTAATGAGCACACTATTCAGCAATCTTGACAGCAAAGAAGATGTAACTTCATGGGAGGAAAAAATAGCTCAATCACTCGCTTGCCATAGCGCTATCAGAGCAGGACAGCAGCTAAGCAATGATGAAATGCGGGAATTAATAAGACAGCTGGAGCAAGCAAATCAACCACGCACCTGCCCTCATGGCAGACCAACCATGATTCAGTTGACCTCACATCAATTGGAAAGGGAATTTGGCAGGACAGGGTAGTGTCGTAGAAGGTGCCAAAATCCTGTTGCTTTCCTAGAACGCAAGTGCTAAAATAGCCGCCAGTGAAGCTACTAAAAATAGCGTTAGACAAACAAGATTACAATCTGGCTGCTCACGTCCTTGTCTATGGCTTGATAAAGGCGACACAGGAGAAGACTAAGGACTCAGTAAACTCCAGAGAATTACGAAACTGTCATGCGAGAAGGAACAGGAAAAGATGCCTGCAAGGGTGACCACCGTGGGTTTTACTCCAAAGCATTACGGGAAGCAGAAAAGCTAGAGCTAGACGAAGCCTACCAGATACAAGGCGTTGACGATGAAATCGCTTTACTCAGGCTTAAACTCAAGGAATTAGCGAAGGATCAGCCACAGAGAATCGACCTCTATCTCAAGGCAGCCAATACCATCACCAGATTGGTCAAGATCAGATACCAAATCAGCAAGGAGCAAAAGAACTCGCTTAAGGAAGCCATTGCCAAGGTGCTCACCGAGGTTGCTTTACCCCTGGGGATAAACATCGGGGTGAAGAAACTGTAGCCTTCATGAAATTAAGACCCTACCAGCAAGAAGTAGCTAAAGCAGTGCTCAGCTCCATCCAGAGCCACAAGGGCTTCACCTTTTCAGTGGAGATTGCCCGTCAGGGAGGGAAAAACGAACTATCTGCCCATCTGGAATTGCTTTTGCTCACTCTTTACATGGCTCAAGGCGGAAATTTGATTAAATGCTCCCCCACCTTCAAGCCACAGACGATAATCTCCATGACCAGGTTAAAGGACAGACTTGATGACTTTGGCTTCAATGGACTATACCACTCACAAATGGGATACATCACTCAATTGGGTGAAGCCAAGGCGACATTCTTATCGGCGGAGGAATCATCTTCAGTGGTAGGACACACCGCTGATATCCTGTTAGAAATTGACGAATCCCAGGACGTCGCAAAAGAAAAATACAACAAGGAGTTCCGACCTATGGGCTCAGCCACCAATGTCACCTGCGTCCACTACGGCACAACCTGGGATGATGACACCCTGCTGGAGGAGATAAAGCAGAACAACCTGGAGCTGGAAAGAATAGACGGGATAAGACGGCACTTCAGGTATGACTGGCAGGAAATAGCCAGATACAACCGGGATTATGGCAGATATGTTATTCAGGAGAGGGAAAGGCTTGGCGAAGACCACCCGCTATTCAGGACTCAATATGCCTTGTTGCCCATCAAAGGCGGCGGAAGGTTTCTATCCCGGCAGCACATAGCTCAGATGATTGGAAGCCATCAGAGGCTGCAGTCGCCCCATAAAGCAAGGACTCTGTATATCGCTGGTGTCGACCTGGCTGGAGAAGCCGAACAGGCTCCGCAATCCGTGGACAGCATGAGATTGCTTCGCTTCGCTCGCAATGACGAGGGAAGGAGCCAGGATTCCACCGTTATCACCATCGCTGAGATGGATATGGCTAACAGATTGCCAGTATTGAGGATAGTGGAACAGTATCAGTGGACGGGGATAGCCCATAGCCAGCTATATCCACAAATGGTGGAAATTCTAAAGAACATATGGAATTGCCACCGTATCGCTGTCGATGCTACCGGGATTGGTCAGCCTATAGCCAGTTTCCTGAAGAAAGAACTGGGTAGCAAGGTGATCCCATTCACGTTCACCCAGAAAAGCAAATCCGCGCTGGGATTCGAGCTGTTATCCTACACAAATTCAAACAGGTTAAAGCTATACCGTCAGGATGGTTCCAGGGAATATCGGGAGACGATGTTTCAACTGGAAAAAGCAAAGGCGCAATATCGACCCAATCAGACGGTAAATTTCTATGTTCCGCCCTCGGAGGGACATGATGATTTTCTAATGAGCCTTGCCCTGCTGATAGTCGCTGCTAAAGAATCCACGGTTCGCCACGCTAAAGGCTCAATGCAACAAGAATTCTAGACTCCAGGCACCAAATCCTGAATAGGGTCAAACCTCAAAGATAAAAAATCAAAATTACAATTCAAAAATGCAACAAAAATTTCCTTTAAAAGTTTGCGCCGTCATTTCGCACTTTGCGCCTTAATTGTTGCCTTCTGCCAGTTGCTATTGTTTGCAGTTTCGGATTTAGAATTTGTGACTTTGCCCTTTGCTCTGTTTCCGTTCACTCGCCTAACAAGTTGGGTAAATCCCTGGCTACATCACTCATTTCTTCAATCCTTTGCTTAGTTTCCATTAACTGCCCTTCATATTCCGCAGCATAAACCGTAGCTTGCTCATAAAAATCCCTCACCCTGGGCACCAAGGATAGCTGCGAAAATATCACGGCAACATCAATGAAATGTTTCTCGCCAGGGAAATCGCCTCCCCTTATCGTGGCATTCGGTGAAAGCTCCCTGATGTAGCTGCTAACGTTTTTCACCATATCCATGTTCATCTCCCTGCCAGGCCCGGCGATAATGTACAGAGCTTTACCAGCATCCCTGGGGTCGCAATCAATGGAAAGTTCATGCACGGTAGCATCCATAGCCCGCGTTCCCCTGAAGCTCTCCAATGCTTTGTCACGGAACTTCTTCTTATTTATCTCCCAGGGGAAACGCATACCGGGGAGCACAGTCCTCCCTATACCAACAGTGGTCCACCCCTCAAGAGAGGCAAGCACATCACCAGCATCCACTGTCCTTGAACCCACAAATCTACCCTTGGTTACCTCGCCAGCACACAACAAATCATAAAAAGGCTCAGCGATTTGCCGGTTTATCTTATCCATATTATTCATCAGACTCATGTCCTTTCTAACATATCTCTGGTTATCCGCCAGGAAAACGGCATCCACTACATCGTAGATTGACTTGAGGCAGGTGGCAGTATTGTAAACGCTTCGGGCCTCAGTCGTCTGTTCATGCTCAAAAGGAAGCACAACAAGGGCCAAAATGGGCTTATTGAGGTATCGCTCCTTGATCATCTTGGCAATCACCGGTATCCCCCCCGAGCCGGTACCACCAGCAGCGCCAGCGACAATCATAAAGGCATGGGTTTCATAAAACCTTGGTTCTGCCCTTATAGCATCCATCACCTTATCGCCATCCTCCTTAGCCAGCTTGGCGCCAAGCTCATTAATCTTGCCAACACCATGCCCCAGTGTCTGACGCAAGCCAATAAGTATGCGATGCATGTAATCATTTTTGATAAACTTCAATCCAGTAAGGTCAGCCTGGTCAGTATTCACCGCCAGGACATGCGGAGCAATGACCGCCTTGCGTTCCGCCCGCGCCTTAAGATTTAACCTGGCAAAATGGTCGGCAACCCGACAACCGCATTGCCCCAATCCGATAACTGTTAGCTTCATCTATTACCTCCTAATTGCATTAGCCGTAATAATAACGCCGTGGCCGTATCACAAAGAACTAAACCAGGACACCAGTAAGGGTGTCAGGTATTTCGACCTCTTCAAAAAGACCAGCAGATCCAGCTTGTTTGCTTTCCCAGCGACTTGCATAACTATCTCGCTATAGTGTCCTTTTCCTCTTATTTTGGTAGACTCCAATACGTCTAAATCTAAGTCCTGCAGTGCCCCTTTGTCAATTACCCCAAACGGGTAAAATGGTCATAGCTAAATCGTACCGGATAAAAACTACGCTAAGATGACTGGCAACCACATTGCCCAATCCGATAACCGTTAGCTTCATCTGTCACCCCTTAATTGCACTAGTCGTAATAAGAACGCCGTGGCCGTATCACATAAAAGTAAACCAGGAAACCAACAAGCACCCCTACTAAAGCTATAATAGCGATAAGTCCCCATAATGGCAACCGCCCCCCGGCGTGAAAAGATTGGACAATGGTCCATTGTCCTTCATTCGCTGCAGCGTCTACAGCCCTGAGTCTCCAATAGTAGGTGCCGCCGGACAAGGCATAGTCTTTAGGTAAGGAATATGTAATAGTGTCATCGAGAGCGGTAACGTTTTCGCCGGGAATGGAGAGAGATACTACAGGGGCAGTGAAACTTGTGCTATTGGTGGATATCTGCAACTCGTAGCTGACGATGCCACTCGCGTCGGTTACCTTAGACCATTCAAATGTAGGAGTTACCTTGCCCACAAAGCCAACTCCAGTGCCATTTGCTGGCGAGAGGGGCTCTGGAGCCGCTGGCGGATTCTCCTCCATGAAGAAGGTCTCACTGGCCAAGACATGCCCCAGGCTATCCTCCACAACTACCTCCTGTGCACCATGCATTCCTTTAGCCTCAAAAGTAACAGTACCAGAAGAGGGAAAATTGCCTTCACTGGTGGTAACAGTGCTAGCTGTCTGACTTCCATAAATAATGGTTAGAGAGACACCAGGGTCAAAGCCACCGCCGGTTACAGTTATAGTCAGGCCCACATGGCCTGGAGAGGTGGAACTCGTTATCGGCGCCAATTTCATCCCTGGAGCTACTTTGAAGGTAACATCAGCAACTTCGGAATAGCTGGTATGTTTACCTGCGGCATCTACCTTGTAGCTTCCTTCAACACTGGGCGGCACCTCAAAAGTAGCAGTCCAGCTGCCATGCTCATCGGTTTCCGCCTCCTCAATCTGCGGCACCACTTCATCATCATACTTTATCTTGATACTCGCCTCTTCATCCTCAAATCCCGTGGCGGTTACAGTGACGATATCGCCCACGGAGCCCGATTTTGGATTCAAGCTTATGCGCGGCTTCACGGTGAATTCGACCTCATCGACATCATCATAATCGGTATCGTCACCCTTGGCTCCCACATCATGCTTCCCTCCGACAGACTCAGGAACGACAAGAGTTGCCGTCCAGGTACCATACTCGTCAGTTTCCGCTTTATCAATCTGCGCCACCTCATCGCCATCATACCTTATCTTGATATCCTCCTCGTCCTCGGCAAACCCGGTGCCGGTTACCTCAACCTCGTCTCCTACAAACCCCTCATCGTCATCCATCTCAATCTTTGGCTCCACAGTGAAATACTCTTTTGCGCAGGCTGTGCTGGTATAGCAAACACAAACATAATGCTTGCCACTGGAGCTCTCAGGAATATCAAACTTATATGTAAAATTGCCGTCGTCAGTAGTGTCGAAATCTTTCTTTATCAGCTCGCCGTCAAAGCAGTCAGAGCCCTCAACACAATAATAGATATCCACGTCTTTATTGTAATCAAAGTCATATCCCCGGATAGTCACATCGTCTCCCACATTACCTGACTCGGGCGAAAGCACGATACTGCGAGCAGCCTGAACTTGCTCAGGGACAGCAAGAACCGGGATTGCTATAAGACAGATGAGCAAAACAATGATTAACCGTGGCAGTAACTTCATTTAACAACCCCCTTTATTCGTCATTGCGACCTTTTTATTCGTCATTGCAAGGTTTTTTCTTCGTCATTGCGAGCCGAAGGCATGGCAATCTCAAATCCTCTCACCACACTATTATAACATCCCCCCATTTCTGGCTCATTCTATCATAATAATGAAACTCCAGCACAAAAGTAAATACCCAGCTTGGGAGAAAAAATATTTGTTGTATCACGCTTGCCATGGCAAACAAAGGTGAGCATATTACACAAAGTCATGCTCAGGATAATCGCAACTATCTGCCCACTCAAAGCAGCGCGGACATGCTGCTAGGCAATCCATGTTTTCGCTTTTCTTCGCCACCAGGGAAGACAACCCAAAAGCCCAACGAGAATCACCCCGATCAAGATTCTCCACCAGTATTGGTTGAACGATGATGGTGCTGCAGGGCAATAACCAGGCCAGGAGTTGGTTATTCACTCTGTGCCGGCTGTGCCTTCACTCTCTGCCGGCTGGGTTGGTTTTCTCCTTGTTATCCACCGAATCGCTGCCCAGGTAATCAGGCCAACAGCGAGTATTATGCCAAAGATGGCCCACCAGTCGATGATTCGTGACACCGTGAACTCTCCACTCAACCCGGCGACTTCTACCTCATACTGCCCATAATCCATTCCAGACAGGGTGAAGCTTACCTGCTGGCTTTGTCCTGCAGCCAGTGTCACTTTCTTGGCATCTACCGCTTCTTCATTTAACTTCAGTTCAGCAGTATAAGTGCCTTTTTGCCCACCGTTATTGGCTACATTAGCAGTGATGGTAACATCATTTCCTGTTACTCCCACGAAGATGTTTTTCCATACCTGCGGGCTTTGCTCAATATTCAAGGCGCTCGGCACAAAACTGGCCGGTGTGGGAGCGGGGGCAAGTTCTGCTATTATGGCAACTGCGCTGCAGTGGTTTATCAGACCGGTTGCCTTACCAACTTCGGCTACGCGACCTATATCAGTTGGCAAACTAACCCAACTGCCCTGTTCGATATCATAGTAGGCAACAGCCACCGAATCGGTAGATTCGGGCAGGTCATTGGGGTCATAGCTCAACACTATTGTGATATTCTGGTCGAAGCTAACGCCTGAACAACATTTCAGCCTCTGATAGCCATAGTTGCCTGTGAAGTTATAGACTGAGCCAACTATTACTGAACCATCCGGCACCGGCGGTGATTGATTTGCCACTCTCATCATTAGTACTTCTGGCGCTTTGTTAGTGTCATCACAAATCACCCTGGTGTCACGGTCAATCTCCACGAAGTTGGTGTTATTAAAGTCAGGTGCCACCTTGTCTTCGAGAGTTTCGCTGGTACCGTATGATATTCTTACCATGGTTATCTTTCCCAGAATGTCTATCTCGAGATAGACGCTGCCACCGCCGCCTCCACCACCCCTACCGCCGCCTCCACCACCGCCAGGTGACCTAATATGTAAGTCAACTGGCACCACCTGTGGAGTGTTGTTCACTCCGGCGGCACTTATGGTGATGTTAGCGGTGTAGTGTTTAGCAGGCATTCCTGTTATATTAACGGAAACAGCTACCGAAGTGTTATCACTGGGACCTGTTGAGTTGCCACCTATAGGACTTTCATTGAGCCAGGCAGCGTCATCGTTCAGCGTCCAGTTGAATATCCCTCCACCTGAGTTCCATATCTTAAGCGTCTTATTTGCCGGGTTTGAACTACCTTCCGTAGCACTGAAGCTGAGGCTTGCCGGGCTGAAGGATATCCACGGGGGCGGCACGCTGATATGCAGGCTCACCGGAACAACCTGTGGAGTGTTGTTCGCCCCGGCGGCACTTATGGTGATATTGCCAGAATAGTTCCCGGCAGACATACCTGTTATATTGGCCGCTACCGTCACGTTGTCGTGTTCACCTGTCGAGTTGCCACTCATCGGGGCTTCACTGAGCCAATCGGCATCATCGCTCAGCGTCCAGTTGAGCATCCCGTCACCCGAGTTCCATATCTCAAGTGTCTGGTTTGCCGGGTCTGTGCCGCCTTCAACAGCACTAAAATTGAGGCTTGCCGGACTGAAGGATATCCACCGCGGTGGCACACTAATATGCAGGCTCACCGGAACCATCTGTGGAGTGTTGCTCGCCTCGGGGGCACTTATGGTGATGTTGGCGGAATAATCCCCGGGAGACATACCTGTTATGTTGGCCGCTACCGTCACGTTGTCATGTTCACCTGTCGAGTTGCCACTCATCGGGATTTCGCTGAGCCAGGCAGCATCGTCGGTTAGCGTCCAGTTAAGCGTCCCTCCACCCGAGTTCCATATCTCAAGTGTCTCATTTGCCGGGTCTGCGCCGCCTTCAACAGCACTGAAACTCAGATTCGATGGGCTGAAGGATATCCCCGTAGCCGGGCTGATATGCAGACTCACCGGAACGACCTGTGGAGTGTTGTTCGCCCCGGCAGCACTTATCGTAATGTTGGCGGAATAATCCCCTGCAGACATTCCTGTTATATTGGCCGCTACCGTCACGCTGTCGTGTTCACCTGTGGAGTTGCCACTCATCGGGATTTCGCTGAGCCAAGCAGCATCATCGCTTAGCGTCCAGTTAAGCGTCCCTCCACCCGAGTTCCATATCTCAAGTGTCTCATTTGCCGGGTCTGCGCCGCCTTCAACAGCACTGAAGCTCAGATTCGCCGGGCTGAAGGATATCTCCGTCCTCAACACAACCCCCACCTGGGAGTCTCCTGCTATGTCTTCGAAAATATGCTCTCCAGGGATCCAAGGAACAGCGAGATAATATCCGAGAGAACCGATAAAGCTATAATTTCCCAGCTCGGCGTCATTGGGTACAGTTACCTTATACAGGGCAGCAAACGAAGCCCCCTCATCAAACAACCCACCCCAGGTAAACTGTGCTTCATTCCCTGTAGCCATAGCTGTGGCCGCCGCTGGGGTGCACCATGCTACATTGACGGTCACGTTCCAACCAGCAGGAGCAACGTCAGTAAGGGAGAGAATAGTGAAGTTATCCGCAGGTGCGGTGAAGGTCACGGTGACATTGAATGTCTCCCCTATGTACACCTTGTCGGGCAGAATTCTGATTGGATTGGCCGATGGGAGCCCCAGAGCTATGTGCAGAGGCATGATGGCAACAGCCATCAGTGCCACTACAATAAGCAACGCTACAGACACTCTCATACTCTTAATTATACCACGAACGGCGCTCAAACGCACTGAGACTGGCTATACACTCCATGGCTACCTCCGTTAGCAGTGGCAGCCGCAGGGGAATTGCCAGGAGTGTACCACCTCCATGGCTTTCCAGTTAGAAAGCTGCCAATCAGGCTCCGGAGTTACACCGTCGTCGCCAAGCGGTACAAACAGCATGTGATTGACGGCTTCCATAGCCATAGACATTGAAGCTGCCCTGCAAACAAGTCCGTAGTCACCTACGAAGTTCAAAACGTTTCCTGCAGCCAGTAGTTCTGGCGTTGACCAGTCTATGTAGGCGGGGTAATTGGGATTATGAGAGGGTGGTGCTATCCTACCACCGTCTGCCACGGGCCTTGTGTCTAACGGGAAGTAGCAGTACTTTGTAGCAATCTTGTAATAGTATCCCGTGTCATCCGCGCAATCCTCATACACGGCAATGCCGCCTACTATACTGCTGGAATCGTCATCCTCCCAAACATCATCGTCCTCGTACAGCGTGACCAACACAGTGTCCAGCACGTTCCCGAGAACATCGCGAGTCTCTCCAGTTTCACAGCCAGGGACTGTTACTATCTTCTCACACTCGCCTATTATGCACGATTCATATGGTCCTTCATTTCCAACCCAGTACTCAATCCAGGCTGCATAAAGGTTTTGGGGACTACCCTCGCATGGAGGGCATGTGCCAGGCGTACAATTACACTCAGGAGGATCACCTGTTGGCCAGAAATTGGATCCCGGGCTAGCAGTCGCCGGAATGGTTACGTTATATCTGGCGCTGATGACTTGGCCAGCAGTAAAAGGTCCAGCCCAGGAATACTCTGCCTTGTTGTAGGGACTCATGGTCCAGTCTGCTGCCGGTACACACCACGCAGTATTGGTCTCAACCTCCCAACCAGCGGGAGCAAAGTCGGTCAGACCGATACTGTTGAAGTCATTCACCGATGCGGTGAAGTTCACGTAGACGGAGAACGTCATTCCAGGATACTCGGCGTCATAGTCCAGAGCATCAGGAGGCAGATCTCTCATAACATCGATATCGGTAGGCTCCGTGACATCCAGGATTATCGGAAGGACAAATGTGCTACCAGTTATGGTGATAAAGGCATTATAAGTTCCTACCCCCAAACCCGTGGTATTAACAGTCACCAACACCGTATCAGACGCATTGGCAGTAAGGCTACCACTGGTGATGTTCTGTCTAAGCCAGCTCATGTTCCCATTGGGGACATAGGTTACATTTGAGGAGTTCCAGTTGAGTATGCCACCACCGCAGTTAGTTATAGTGTAAGTGGCGGTAGCAGGTGTATTCGGCGCAAGTCTCAAGGGCAGGCTAGAAGGTTCGACGCAAATTTTTGGCAGATGCTCCTCAAAGTTCGCCGTTACGTACTTATCACCATCCATGGTTATGTTTGTCGGCGTCGTGTTCCCACTCAGGTCTCCACTCCAGTGGTCAAATTCGTACCCACCTGCCGCTACCGCATTAAGAGTCACGTTCTCACCACAAGTCCACGTTGTCGTGTTGGGATAGCCGGATGGTGTTGTTCCATTCACCGTCACATTTCCACCACCATCAGGGGTAACATTTACCGTCAGATTATAACTTGGCACAGAACAATAAGCGGTTACGCTCTTATCACTATCCATGGTTATCGTGTGAGTCTGCGCTCCAGCGTCCGACCAGCTATCAAATTCACAGCACACAGCACTGTCATCAGCACTCACTGTTACATTCCCGCCTTCACCAATTCCCGTGAATGTCTCGCTTCCACCAGCTGATACTGTGCCACTCGCTGCTCCACTAACATTTATCGGACAGCAGCCATCCGAGGTCACTGTCAGATTATAGGTTACCGCACCGAAGTGCGCCGTTACACTCTTATCACCATTCATTGTTATATTGCTGGGATTATCACTTCCACTCAGGTTTCCACTCCAGTGGTCAAACTCGTAACCACTTGCCGCCACCGCATTAAGAGTCACGTTCTCACCACAAGTCCACGTTGTCGTGTTGGGATAGCCGGATGGTGTTGTTCCATTCACCGTCACATTTCCACCACCATCAGGGGTAACATTTACCGTCAGATTATAACTTGGCACAGAACAATAAGCGGTTACGCTCTTATCACTATCCATGGTTATCGTGTGAGTCTGCGCTCCAGCGTCCGACCAGCTATCAAATTCACAGCACACAGCACTGTCATCAGCACTCACTGTTACATTCCCGCCTTCACCAATTCCCGTGAATGTCTCGCTTCCACCAGCTGATACTGTGCCACTCGCTACTCCACTAACATTTATCGGACAGCAGCCATCCGAGGTCACTGTCAGATTATAGGTTACCAGACATACCATGACTACCACATTCGTGCTGGCATCATCACTGCACCCATTGGCATCGGTTACTGTCAATGTATAATCTCCCGCCATCGCTGTGGTGGCGTTACTTATGCTCGGTGATTGCTCACTGCTGTTGTAACTAAGTGGCCCACTCCAGCTGTAGCTCGTCATCCCTCCAGGACCACCGGTTAAGTCTATCGTGCTTCCCTCACATACCGGTGAGTTGCTTGACGCTGCGGCTGTGGGTTTGGCATTGACTACCACATTCGTGCTGTCATCATCACTGCACCCATTGGCATCGGTTACTGTCAATGTATAATCTCCACCCATCGCTGTGGTGGCGTTACTTATGCTCGGTGATTGCTCACTGCTGGTGTAACCAAGTGGCCCGCTCCAGCTGTAGCTCGTCATCCCACCAGGCCCACCGGTTAAGTCTATCGTGCTTCCTTCACATACCGGTGTGTTGCTCGACGCTGAAGCTGCGGGTTTGGCATTGACTACCACACTGGTGCTGTCATCATCACTGCACCCATTGGCATCGGTTACTGTCAATGTATAATCTCCACCCATCGCTGTGGTGGCGTTACTTATGCTCGGTGATTGCTCACTGCTGGTGTAACTAAGTGGCCCGCTCCAGCTGTAGCTCGTCATCCCTCCAGGCCCACCGGTTAACTCTATCGTGCTTCCCTCACATACCGGTGAGTTGCTTGACGCTGAAGCTGCGGGTTTGGCATTGACTACCACACTCGTGCTGGCATCATCACTGCACCCATTGGCGTCGGTTACCGTCAATGTATAATCTCCACCCATCGCTGTGGTGGCATTGCTTATGCTCGGTGATTGCTCACTGCTGGTGTAACCAAGTGGCCCGCTCC
>Ga0315545_1001089_pt1 | contig 27445 bp, 30 predicted proteins | sample SalMarSW160210MG_FD_203096 | JGI IMG/M metagenome (GOLD analysis project Ga0315545, IMG submission 203096) | Salt marsh sediment microbial communities from the Plum Island Ecosystem LTER, Massachusetts, United States - Salt Marsh Sediment SW1602-10 ...
CGATAAGATGGCTCTGGCTCTTGACCAGTGCCTCGGTCTTATCATCCAGGCTGAAGCCGAGCTCCGCCGCCAGCCGCGCCGCCCGAAGCAGGCGGACGGCGTCATCCTCAAAGACGGTCTCAGCGACAGCCCGTATCACTTTGTTTTTGAGGTCGCTCAAGCCGTCGAAGGGGTCGATAAGGGTTGCATCTTCTCCGCCGACCTCGGCCAGGTCACAGGCGATGGCGTCTATGGTGAAGTCGCGCCGACTTAAATCTTTTTCGATGCTGTCATCGAAGCTGCTAAAATCGAGCTGCCACCGCCCCCCCGACGGCGCTTTCTTATCGGCTATCATCACCCGACAGAGGCGGTTATGCTTATCCAGTGGGACGAATTTCCCCCCCAGGGCATCGGCTATCTTGGGGGCTATTTCTAAAGCATCGGCGGCCAGGGCGATATCGATATCAGCGGTGGCTCTCTTGAGCATGGCGTCGCGGATAAAGCCGCCGACGAGGTAGGCTTTAACATGCCCGCTTAAAAAGTCGCCTACTGCGGTTAGTATTGATAAAGCTCCAGGCTCAACAGATAGCTTCATCTTCTCCATCCCGTAATGCTCTAAAGCTAAACTATACTACCAGTCGGCTAAAGTTACAAGGGAAAAAATAAAGCAAAAAGCCCACCGCCGCTATTTTCAGGCAGGCATCAGCGTCGGACTGCCTTGGTTAGCGGTGATATTGCCCTGCGTTGCGGCTTTAAGAGCTTTCCTTGGCCGTGCTCAGGGCAAGACTTTTTAAGATAGTGAGAATGCCGATGACAGCGCGCTGCACCTCAATCGGCTCCTGGGCTAGTATCCGGGCTACGTAGGGGTCAAGCTCGCCGCCGCCGTAGCGGGGGTGGCTCTCGGCTACGCCCGGGGAGGTGGGAGTCAGGTAGCCGGCCAGGGTGAACAGCTCGTTCTCCTCAAAACCTAAAGGTTCGGCGATTTTGCGCAGGATGGAACCGGAAGGGTAGCGCTCGCCTCTTTCGATGCGACCCAGGTGTGAGGAGGATACGCCGGACATGGCGCTAAGCTGGCTCAGTGTCAGCCGCTGGATGACTCTCGCCTGTCTGATTATTTCGCCCAGATTGGTGCTTCGGCTCTGGTCCATATTAGCCGAATTATAATTCGCCAAATGGCAAATGTCAACTTTTGTAAGCGGGAAATAATCTGCCATTTGAACAAATACCCCTTGACACTGGGCGTTCTTAAGGCTATAATGTCGCCAATTGGCATAGGAGGCTGAACCATGCTGCTGAAGACAAGGGTTTTTGACCTATGCCCGGAGAGATATAAGAACCTTTCCGAACTGGCTGAGGCTATGGAAATATCGGTGAGCCAGGTTTACCGAGTGCAGGAGGGCAAGCGTAGCATCAACCGGAAGTTCATCATCGGCGCTATCAAAGCCTTTCCTGGTCTCTCCTTTGACGACCTTTTCTATTTTGTCTCCGAAGTGCCAGTTGGCAAGGATTCCCGCACCGCCGTTGTGGAGAGCCATCATTTTTAGCTTTGATAAGAAGTCTTGATTAGAGTTGAGGGGCCTCGTCCTCTATCTTGTGCAGCTTTTCCTGGCTTTCCAGGTGGTCTATATAGAGCATCCCGTTGAGGTGGTCAATCTCGTGCTCCAGCGCCTGAGCCAGCAGTTCCTCGGCCTTGATTCTTATTTCCTTGCCGCTGGCGTCCCGCCCCTTGGCCGTCACTGATTTAGCCCGCTTAATCTCGCCGTAATAGCCGGGGACGCTCAGGCAGCCCTCGGTTACCGGGCGTTCGCCGCTGCTTTTAACTATCTCCGGGTTAATCAGGACGACGTTTTCGGCGCCGGGGATATCGATGACGATTACCCGCAGCGAGACGCCCACCTGCGGCGCGGCCAAGGCCGCCCGCCCCGGGTCGGCGCGCACCGTTTCCAGCATATCTTCAATCAGCTTCCGTATGGAGCCGTCAATAATCTTGACCCGCTTTGCCTTTTGCCGCAATACCGGGTCGGGCAGGGTGCGAATGGGTAAAATTGCCATCTTAAACCCCTTAGTTATATTAGCTAAACCAACCCCATCGGGTCAATGTCCACCGTCCAGCCCGGGGGAAGAGGCAGGGGAGATAAGAAACTGGAAAGCTCGCCGCCGCGGATGATAAGCTGCCAGCGGAAGCGGCCCCGCAACCGGTGGATAAAGGCAGGGGCGGGCCCGATAAGCTCAATGCCGGCTATGCCTTTGGCGGCTATCTCCTGGTCGAGGAAGCGCTTCATCCTTTCCGCCTCCCTTTGGCAGAGGGCGTCGTTGGTGTGGCTGTAGGTAAGGCCGGCCAGCTGACTGAAAGGCGGGTTGTGCAGCTGGCGCCGATAGTCGATCTCCTGCTCATAAAATGCGGCGTAGTCGTGTTCGGCGGCGGCAAGGATGGCGTAGTGCTCAGGGGCGTAGGTCTGGATGATAACCCTGCCCCCTTTTGTCCCCCGCCCGGCTCTCCCCGCCACCTGGGACAATAGCTGAAAGGTCCTCTCCCCGCTGCGGAAGTCGGGCAGGTTGAGGGCGGTATCGGCGCTGACCACCCCCACCAATGTCACCAGCGGCAGATCCAGTCCCTTGGCCACCATCTGGGTGCCGATGAGGATATCGGCATCATGAGCGCGAAACTTGGCTAAGATTTCGTCGTGAGAATAGCGGCCCCGGGTGACGTCGCTGTCCCAGCGCAGGAGTTTGGCCTGGGGGAAGCTATAGCCCACCTCCTGCTCCAGCCGCTGGGTGCCGATACCGAGAAACTTTATCCGCCGCCCCTTACATTGAGGGCAGCTTTCGGGGACCTTGATATTGTAGTTGCACTGGTGGCAGACCAGCCTGTCCTCGGTCAAATGATAGGAAAGGGGGACATCGCAGCGCCGGCACCTCATGACGAAGCCGCAGCTACGGCACTGGATAAAGCTGGCGGCTCCCCGCCGGTTCAAGAAGAGAATAACCTGCTCCTTATTAGCCACCGCCTGGCCTATTGCCTGGAAGAGGGAACGGCTGAAGAGGCTCTGGTTGCCCGCCTTGAGCTCCTCCCTCATGTCGACCACCTCAACCTGGGGCAAAGCCGAGCCATCAAACGGGGTAACCCGCTCCGGCAGTTTCAATAGTTGGTAGTCTCCCTTTTGGGTATGGTAAAAGCTCTCGACATCGGGGGTGGCGCTACCCAGAATAACGGTGGCGCCACAGAGCTCAGCCAGCTTTAAAGCCACATCGCGGGCGTGGTAGCGCGGCGATTTATCCTGTTGCTTGTAGGTCCACTCCTGCTCCTCGTCGATGACGATTAAGCCCAAATCGGGCTGGGGGGCGAAGATGGCGCTGCGCGAGCCGATGACCACGTCGAAATCGCCTTTATATATGCGCTGCCACTCGTCGAACTGCTCGCCTAAGGAAAGCTTGGAGTGGAGCACGGCCACCCGCTGGGGGAAGCGGGCGGCAAAGCGCTCTATGGTCTGGGGGGTGAGGGCGATTTCGGGCACCAAGACGATGCCCTTCTTGCCCAGCCTTACCGTTTCCGCCAGCGCCTGCAGATAAATCTCGGTCTTGCCGCTGCCGGTGACGCCGTGCAAAAGAAAGACCTTCGTCTTATCCTCAGCCAGGCTGGGCTTGGTGGCCTCAAGAGCGGTCTTCTGCGCCGGGGTCAGGGTGAGGGGTGGGGAGGGGACGATATCCTTATAGGAAATAGGCTCCCGCCTCACCTCCACCGCCTCGAATCTGGCTAAACCCTTTTTAACTAAAGCGTCGGCGGTCGCCTTAGTGCACCTTGTATTATCTCTGGCCTTCGCCCAGGGCACCGGTTCATTTTGCCGCAGAAGGTATGTTAGTAAAGAAGCTTGTTTGGGCGCTTTGCTTAAGCCGGCGGCTGCTTCTTTAGCTTCAGTTTGGCTAACCGCCAGACTCAGGTAGGGCACCATCTTGGGCTTTACCCTTATCTTCTCCAGCTCGTAGCTCTTAGCCGCCAGACCCCTGTTTAGGAGTTGACCAACGGTGCTCTGGGCCTTTTTCCTACCGAGAACCTTCTCCAGCTGCCCCAGGCTCAGTTTCCCCTTTTCCCGGATTAGCTCTAATGCTTGCCTCAGCTCATCGTTAAGCCTTGAGATATCAAAATCGCTGGGGGTGGGGCTGATAAAGGTGAGCGTCCGCCGCTCGAAACCGGGCGGCAGCATCAGAGCCACGGCATCGAAAAGGGGCGATAGATAATAATCGCTTATCCAGCGGGCTAGCTGCACTTGCTGTGGAGAAAGCAGGGGGCGGGGCTCGATGACCCCGGCAATCTCCCGTGTCTCCTCCACCTCGGGGTGAGGGCTTAGGCCCAGGACGATGCCCTGGAGCCGCTTTTCGCCGAAAGGGACCCATACCGCCTGCCCGACATCAATCTTCAGGTCGGGGGGTATGGCGTAGCTAAATGTCCGGCGCTGGGCTATCGGCGAGTTGACGCTAACCTCAGCAAAGCTCATCCCGCACTCCGAGGCAGCCTTACTATTTCTCTTCTTCCGGCTCTGGCTCTGGTTCCTGTTTACTTTCCTTGCCCCGCTTTTCCTTGGTGCGTGAGGCCTTGCTGCTCAGCCCGCGCATGTAAAAGAGGCGGGCCCGCCGCACCTTGCCCCGCCGCACCACCTCCACCTTCTCCACCAGCGGCGAGGCGAAGGGAAAGGTATGCTCCACGCCCACGCCGCGGGCGACGCGCCGGATGGTGAAGTTGCCGCCGTCGGCGCCGCGGCGTACCTTGATGACCACGCCGTTAAAGACCTGGGTGCGTTCCCGTCCCTTTTCCACGATCTTGGCGCTCACCTTAACCGAGTCGCCGGGGGCGAGGGTGGGAATATTGGGGTTCGGTTCGTTCTTGAGTAATGTCGTCATATCCATATTAGCTTTGCCTCAATCTTTCTACCAGACGCTCTTCCTCGGAGCTCAGCTCGGCTTTTGTTAAAAGCTCGGGGCGCTGCTGCAGCGTGCGCCTTATTGCCTGCTCGCGGCGCCAGCGGCTAATCTGGGCGTGATTGCCCGAAAGTAAAATCTCGGGCACGGGCCAGCCCCGGTATTGGGGAGGGCGGGTGTATTGGGGGTATTCCAGAAGCCCGCCGACGTGTGAGTCGTCCAATGGCGATTCCTCGGAGCCTAAAACCCCGGGCACTAAACGGAAGACGCTGTCCATGACCACCATCGCCGCCAGCTCGCCGCCGCTTAAGACGTAGTCGCCGATGCTGATTTCATCAGTGGCTAGGTGCTCCCGCACCCGCTCGTCAATGCCTTCATAATGCCCGCAGATTAAAACCAGCTGACTTTGCTTCGCCAGCTCCTTAGCGACCCCTTGGGTGAAGAGCCGCCCCTGCGGCGATAGCAATATTATGGGCGTCCCTTTCTTTTTATCTATCGCCTCAACCGCCTCGAAGATGGGCTCGGGCTTGAGCACCATGCCCGCCCCGCCCCCATAGGGGTAATCGTCGGCGGTGTGGTGCTTGTCGTGGGTGTAGTCCCGAATATTATGCACCCTGATGCTCACCAGCTTCTGCTCTATGGCCCGCTTCATTATCCCTAGGTCGAAAATGCCCCCAAACATCTCGGGGAAAAGCGTTAAAACGTCGATGTGCAATTTCTAGTCCTTCCCCACTTCGGGTATGGTGTGCTCGCCCACCCTGCCTTTGATGACATCCACCGCGTGCGCCAGCACCGGCATTATCACCTCCAGGCACTCGGCCACCGCCTTGGGGCTGCCCGGCAGGTTTATGATGAGGCACTCCTTCCTCATCCCGGCCACCGCCCGGCTGAGCATGGCGTTGGGGGTGATGGTGAAGGATTTTATCCTCATCATCTCGGCCAGCCCCGGCACCTCTTTATCCACTATAGACAGGGTGGCTTCGGGGGTAACATCGCGCGGCGCCAGTCCGGTACCACCGGTGGTGATAATAATGTCCATAGTGCCTTCGTCGGCCCACTGGGCGAGCTTTTTGGCAACAATGTCCTTCTCGTCGGGGATAACCTCGTATTTGACCACCTCACAATCGGCAGCCGAAAAACTATCCTTAATCAGCGGCCCGCTCTTGTCGGGGCGCTTACCCGATGATGCCTTGTCGCTGATGGTGATAATGCCCAACCTGAACATAGCTAATGCCTCATTTAGGAGCAGACTATATTTTATCACATAAGGGGCCTAGAGCAAAGCTTGGAGCCAAAGAGACGAATTTAGGAAAAATTAGTACGAGCGGGTATTGACAAAAGTGGGTAGGTATGCTATAGAATGGTAGAAAGTGGGGAATAGTGGTAAATTAGGGTAGAATTGGGGTTGGTATATGTTCTTCGGGGAGTTCGAATATAAGATTGACGAAAAGGGCAGGGTGCCTATACCGCCCAGGTTCCGGGGTCAGCTTAAGGCGGGCATGATGCTTTCCCCGGGGGTGGAGGGGTGCGTCACCATCTACCCACTAAAAGAGTGGGAAAATCTGGCGGCTAGCCTGACCAAGGGTTCACTAGCGCCCAGTAAGCTGAGGATGCTAAAGCGGGTGATTTTTGCCACCGCCTTCAGCGTGAAACTGGACGGTCAGGGTCGGATAGCATTGCCCGCCCCGCTTAAAGAACATGCCGAGATTGTCAGCGAGGTGGTTATCATCGGAGCCGATAACTACCTCGAACTCTGGAATAAAGTACGCTGGGCAGAGGAGAAGGATATTCACCAGGAACAGGCCTGGCAGCTCCTAGAGGGCTTGGAGAACCGCCAATGAATCTGACTATGTCGGCAGCTCCCACCCACATCCCGGTGTTGCTGGAGGAGACTATCGGGGCGCTGGACGTCCAGCCCGGCGGTCGCTATATCGACTGTACTATCGGGCCCGGCGGCCACGCCGCGGCTATTCTGGAACGTAGTTCGCCCGGCGGACAGCTGCTGGGCATTGACGCCGACCCCAGGGCGATAAAGATGGCCAAGTCACGGCTCGAAGCCTACGGCGATTCGGTGCTTCTGGTCAACCAGAACTTCGCCAATCTCAGGTCAATCTGCTTAAAGCACGGCTTCTTCCCCGTGCACGGTATCCTCTTCGACCTGGGTCTTTCCTCGGTGCAGCTGGAGCGGAACAATCGCGGTTTCAGCTTCCAGCATGACGCCCGGCTCGATATGCGCCTGAGCCCCCGCCAGGAGGTTACCGCCGACGTTATTATCAACTCCTCCCCCGAAAACCAGCTAGCCAAGATTATCAGGGCTTATGGCGAGGAGCGCCACAGCCAGCGCATAGCCCGCCACATCGTACGCCGGCGTCCCATCAACACCAGCCTCCAGCTCGCCCGGGCGGTAGAGGAGGCGGTTGGGGGCCGGCGGGGCCGAATTCACCCCGCCACCCGCACCTTCCAGGCATTGCGCATCGCCGTCAACCAGGAGCTGGAGAACCTGGAGTCGGCGCTGGAGCAGGCGGTCGACCTCCTCGGCTTTGGCGGCCGGCTGGTGGTTATCAGCTATCACTCCCTCGAAGACCGCATCGTCAAGCAGTTTATGCGACAGCGGGCTATCGGGGATGAGCCCTCTTTGAGCTTAATCAACAAAAAGGTTATTACTCCGTCTCTGGCGGAAGTCCACTATAATCCGCGCAGCCGCAGCGCCAGGTTGAGGGCGGCGGAAAGAATTTCCCTGCCAAAGGAGAATAACGGTGGGTAAACCAGCCATTGAATATCAGAAGATGATGACCGAGATAGTCTACGTGAACCTACCCGGCCCCAAGGAACCCAGTCCCGGGATGACTGGAGGTGAACTCCTGCACGGTTTCCTGGCCGAGCTGCATGAAGCCCAGAGCAACGAGGTACAGGCTTGCCTGGGGGCGCTATGCAGCAAGTGGAACGTGCGCTTTAGAAAAGAGGGCGGGACACCGACCCGATAGAAAAATAAAGTGACGAAGTTCAATCTTCTAGGCTTGCCGTGAAGCAAGGTCACGCGGGGAGGTTTGAAGATGTGAAAGCTAAAAACATTGAATCAAGACCCGAATATCTCAAAAAGGAGGAGGCAGATGAGCAAACGAGGGGTTTTAACTTCTATTGATGTTGGTACCACCAAGGTATGCACCACCATCGCCGATGTGAACCAAACGGGCAGTATCCGGGTGGTGGGGGTAGGCGTTACACCGTCGGTGGGGTTGCATAAAGGGCTGGTGGTAAACATCAACGAGGCCAGGGAATCAGTCCGGGAATCGGTGAAGAAGGCGGAGCAGGCCAGCGGTTACAAGGTGGAATCGGCCTATGTCGGCGTCACCGGCCGTCATGTCACCTCGCTCAACAACCGGGCCGTGGTCGCCATTACCCGCAACGACCGCCTGGTGCGTTCCGAAGACCTGAAGCGAGTGCTGACCACCGCCCGCAGCGTCAAGGTCCCGGTCGACAGGAGACTGCTCCACGTCATTCCTCGCGGTTACGCTGTCGACGGCCAATCGGGGGTCAAGAACCCGGTGGGGATGCATGGCTTCAGGCTGGATGTCGAAGCCCACATCATCACCGCCGCCGTGACCTCGGTGCAAAACCTGGTAAAGTGCATCCGCGGCATCGGGCTCGATATCGATGACCTTATCCTGGAACCCTTGGCCAGCAGCGAGGCGGTGCTCTCCGAGGACGAGAAGCAGGTAGGTGTCGTCCTGGCCGATATCGGCGGCGGCACCACCGATATCGCCATCTTCCGGGAAGGCAGCATCTGGCACACCTCCATTCTACCCGTCGCCGGCTACCAGATAACCAGGGACATCGCCATCGGCCTGGGGCTGCCCTTCGACGTGGCCGAAGAAATGAAAAAGAAGTACGGCAGCGTCACCCCGGTCTATGAGACCAAGGGGGGTTCAGGCAGCGATACCCTGACCACTAATGGGCACGGCGTTTCCCATCAGGACCTCTGCGACATCATCCGCGCCCGGGTAGAGGAGATACTGAGGCTTATTGTGCTCGAGATGCCCAGTTCCGACTACGAGACGCTGGTTCCCGACGGCATCGTGCTCACCGGCGGCAGTTCCAACCTGGCGGGTATCGAAGCCTTAGGGCGCAATACCCTGCAGCTGCCGGTAAGGGTCGGCATCCCCAGCAATATATACGGTATCTCGGATGCCCTGCACGACCCGGCCTACGCCACCAGCGTTGGCCTGTTGCTCTGGGGGGCCAAGCACCGGGAGATGCAAGCCTGGAGGAGCCACGGCTTTGGCTCGGGTTTGCGGCGCTTTGTTTCCCGGCTCTTTAAACCGTTCCGTTAGCTAAGGCTAATTTACTAAAAAAGGAGGGGGGAGAAATGGCAAAATCAACCTTCAGTCCTAACCCAGCCAAGATTAAGGTCTGCGGCTTGGGCGGTGGTGGCTGTAACGCTATCACCCGTATGGTAAGGGAGCAGATTCAGGGGGTGGAGTTTATCGGCATGAATACCGATGCCCAGGCCCTGTCTATTACCGAGGCCCCTATCCGCGTCCAGCTCGGCGAAAAGCTCACCAGGGGCTTGGGCGTAGGTGGCGACCATAACCTGGGCCAGAAGGCAGCCGAAGAGAGCCGTGAGGAAGTCGCCGAGCTTCTGGAAGGCTCCGATATGGTGTTTATCACCTGCGGCATGGGTGGCGGTACCGGCACCGGCGCCGCTCCGGTGGTGGCTGAAGCCGCCAAGCAGACCGGGGCGCTGACCATCGCCGTGGTCACCAAGCCCTTCACCTTCGAAGGCGTCCACCGCACCGAGGTAGCCGAGGACGGCATCGTCCGCCTCCTGGGCAAGGTCGATACCCTTATCATCATCCCTAACGACAAACTGCTCGACCTCTGCGACCAGTCCACGGTGGTGGACAATGCCTTCAAGCTGGCCGACGACGTGCTGCGCCACGGCGTCCAGGCTATCGCCGAGGTTATCACCGTACCCGGCTTAATAAACCTTGACTTCGCTGACGTTAAGGCGGTGATGAAGGATGCTGGCCCAGCCTGGATGTCCATGGGCGTTGGCTCCGGCAAGAGCCGGGCCGTCGATGCGGCCAACGAAGCCCTAGCCAGCCCACTGCTGGATGTTTCTATTGAGGGCTCCAGTGGCGTGCTCTTCAATGTCTCCGGCGGCACCGGTCTTACCCTGTTCGAGGTCAACGAAGCCGCCGACGTCATCAAGGCGGCGGTAGACCCCGAGGCCAATATCATCTTCGGCGTGGCTCAGGACCCGAGCATGGGCGAAGAGGTCAGGCTAACCCTGATCGCCACCGGCTTTGCTTCCAAGCTGGGAATGGCCGGCGTCAGTCGGGAAGAGGAGTTCAATGAGTTGCTCAGGGGCTTAAGGGGCAAGGAGGAGGAACTGGATGTTCCCGCTTTCCTGCGCCGCCCCACGTTCAGTCACCGGCGCCAACCGATCACGCCGTCAACTAAGCTAATAAAAACTCCACCGGGCAAACCTCAGGGGTGAGCCCAGTGGCGACAACGGAAGATACCGGCTGAAAGGCTGCGGAGTGCTCTGACTTTGCAGCCTTTTTTCTTGTCTTAAAAATCGGGGATAAAGGGGGTTTAAATCCCTTGACAAACACTATATGTTGTGGTATTGTATCTTCGCTGCACAATATAAGGTAGTGACTTAAGATGAATTGTCCCTATTGCGGTCATAGCCAAGACAGGGTTATCGACTCCCGCGAGGTGAACGACGGGATACGCCGTCGGCGCCAGTGTTTGGGCTGCGGCGAACGCTTTACCACCTACGAACGGTTACAGCCCGCCAGCCTCTTCGTCATTAAAAAGGACGAGCGGCGCGAGGAGTTCGACCGTGAAAAGCTGCTTAGCGGCATCCGCAAGGCCTGTGAGAAGCGCCCACTGCCCACGGGCAGCGTGGAAAAGCTGGCCGATGATATTGAGGCCGAGCTTTTCCAGCTGGGCAAGGCGGAGGTACCGAGCGCCATCATCGGCGACATCGTCATGGGAAGGCTGAAGAACCTGGACCACATCGCCTACATCCGTTTCGCCAGCGTCTACCGGGAGTTCGCCGATATCACCGCCCTCAAAGAGGAAGTGGATACCCTGCTCGACGCCGAGCCGGCTACCCCCTCCAGCCAGCTATCCTTCCTCCCTGATGAGGAACTGGCGGGGATGGCCAAAAACCGACGGAGGAAGCGGAGATGATCCCGGCCAGGAATAAAGCCGCCCAGCCGCTGCTCGACCGCAACCAGATTGCGCGGGCTATCTTTAAGATCGCCGAGTCTATGGGCATATCGGATAGAGACCGTATCGAGCAGCTCACCTCCCAGGTTATCGAGCGCCTGGAGCAAAAACCGTCCCTGGTGGCTAAGGAAATAGTGGCCCAGCCGTTGCCGGGGATGGAAGAACTGGTTATCAAGCCCCGCCCCACCCGCCGCCAGCTCAGCGACGGGGAGATTGAGGCCCTGGTCGAGGAAATCCTGCAGGCCGAAGAGCCAGAAAAGCGAGAGGAGGTTAAACCTAAGATGGAAACAACCACTATCGTTCAACCCCAGGCTCAGCCCTCATCGGGCATTAACCTTAGCCAAAACGCTCTTCGCGTCCTGGAGAAACGCTATCTCAAGAGGGATAAAGAGGGTAAAGTCATCGAGAAACCGGAGGAGATGTGGCACCGCGTGGCCCAGGCTATTGCCTCCGCTGAGCTTAACTATAACCCCAAGGCCGACGTCAAGGCCCGTGAAGACGAATTCTACCAACTGATGGCCAATTTAGAGTTTTTGCCCAACTCTCCCACCTTGATGAATGCCGGGCGGGAGCTGGGGCAGCTCTCGGCCTGTTTTGTCATCCCCGTCGGTGATTCCATGGAGTCTATCTTCGACGCGGTAAAGTACACCGCCCTCATCCACAAGAGCGGCGGCGGCACCGGCTTTTCCTTCAGCAACCTGAGGCCCGAGGGCGACTTCGTCAAGTCCACCTCGGGCGTAGCCAGCGGCCCCGTCTCCTTCATGGAGGTCTTCGATACCACTACCGACGTCACCAAGCAGGGGGGGACGAGGCGGGGGGCAAATATGGGCATCCTGAGCGTTGACCACCCCGACATCATGCGCTTCATCACGGCCAAGGACGACCCCAGAAAGCTGACCAACTTCAACATCTCGGTGGCGGTGACCACCGAGTTTATGGAGGCGGTCAAGACGGGCGCCGACTACGAGCTGCTCAACCCCCGTACCAAAAAGGTGGTGGACAAGCTCAACGCCAAAGAGGTCTTCGATAAAATCGTGGATATGGCCTGGAAGACCGGCGACCCCGGCATCGTCTTTATCGACCGCATCAACCAGGACAACCCCACCCCCAAGCTGGGCAAGATCGAGTCCACCAACCCCTGTGGTGAGCAGCCCCTCCTCCCCTACGAGTCCTGCAACCTGGGCTCCATCAACCTGGCGCGGATGCTCAAAGCCACTAACGGCAAATTCGAGATTGACTACCCCCGCTTGGCTAGGACGGTCAGGTCCGCCGTCCGGTTCCTGGATAACGTCATCGAGGTCAACAGGTTCCCCCTCCCCCAGATAGAGGAGATGACCAAGAAGTCGCGGAAGATAGGGCTGGGAGTGATGGGCTTTGCCGATATGCTGCTCATGCTGGGCATACCCTATAACTCGGAGGAGGCGCTAAAAGTGGGCACCGAGATTATGCGCTTCGTCCACGACGAGGCGGACAAGGCCTCGGCGGGCTTGGCCGAAGAAAGGGGCGTCTTCTCCGCTTTCCCGGGCAGCGTCTACGACGTTCCCGGCGGCGCCAAGATGAGAAACGCCTCCTGCACCACCATTGCCCCCACCGGCACCTTGAGCATAATCGCCGGCTGCTCCGGCGGCATCGAGCCTGTCTTTGCCTTAAGCTACACCCGCAATATCCTCGACGGCGCCCATATGGTCGAGGTGAACCCCTATTTCGAGCAGGTCGCCCGGAGCGGCGGCTTCTACTCCGACGAGCTGATGAAGAAGCTGGCCGAGGGGGCTAAGCTCCACGATATGGAGAATATACCCGACGAAGTCAAGCGGGTCTTCGTCACCGCCCATGAGATAACCCCCGAATGGCACGTCAAGATGCAGGCCGCCTTCCAGAAGTCAACCGATAACGCCGTCTCCAAGACGGTCAACTTCCCCCAGGAAGCGACCCGGCAGGATATCGCCAAGGTCTATAGGATGGCTTATGACGAGGGGCTCAAGGGTATAACCATCTACCGTGACCGCAGCCGCGACGCTCAAGTATTGACCACGGGCAAGGGCAAGAAGGAGGAAAAAGCCTTTAAGCTGACACCCCGCCAAAGGCCCACCGAGACCAAGGGGGCGATTACCAAGGTCAGCACCGGCTGCGGCTCTCTCTACATCACGGTGGCTTACGACGACAAGGGCATCTTCGAGGTCTTCGCCACGCTGGGCAAGTCGGGTGGTTGCGCCTCCGCTCAGCTCGAAGCCACCTGCCGCCTGATAACGCTGGCGCTCCGCTCCGGAGTGGATGTCGCCTCGGTGGTCAAGCAGCTGCAGGGTATCCGCTGTCCCAATATCGCCTGGGAGAGCGGCAAGTCCATCCTGTCCTGCGCCGACGCCATCGCCGGCGTCCTGGAAAAGCACATAAGCGGCGATAGCGGTAAAGGGGTGGATAAGGTGGAGAGCCTTGAAGTGGCCCTGAAGGGCGAGAACGGCGGTCAGGGCGCCGACGCCGTCAAGAACCTGGCCGGGCAGTGCCCCGACTGCGGCAACCTGCTGGTATATCAGGAGGGGTGCTATATTTGCCCGTCCTGCGGGTACACGAAGTGCTAGGGAAAGGAGGCGAGATATGGCTGAAAAAGGTGCTCCACGAGAGGTAAAAGTGAACTTTCCTGAAGGTCTTAGAGGTGGTGTGTATTCTAATGTTATGATGGTTACCCATACCAAAGAGGAATTTGTTTTGGACTTCATGATGGTGACACCTATGGTTAGTTCCGTTACGGCAAGAGTTATTACTAGTCCTGGACATCTGAAGAGGATGATTTCTGCTCTTGTGCAAAACGTGAATAAATACGAGGAGAAATTTGGTAGACTGACTGCGGCAGAAGAGCCCCCGAAGCCAACGATGGGCTTCCACCCACCATCTACATAGGAAAAGCGGAAGTGCAGTTTGACCTACTATCATGGGGGATAGGCATCCCTACTGGCGTAGGCGTTAATTGGCTGTCTATTTGGCTATATCAAAGATATCGAAGAAAGAGGCAAGCCAAAGGCGATTATTTCACAGCAACTTATTCAAACGGTGGTATTGACTTTGAGGGTCGTGTAAAGTCACATATTTCAACGGAAGAAATCGTTAAGAGCTTGCTTGAATCACTTAAGCATAAGCCTGAGGCTGAAGGTCAATCGACCTCTAACCCTCCTCAAAACAATAACGCTGATTAGAGACCTCCCCCCACTTCAGGTTTTGCTTCCCACCCAAAACCCACCCCACTCTGCGAACGTGGGTTTTTCGTCCCAACCCACCCGCCCTAATGAGTAAACTCCTTAACCTGTGGGTTACGCCTCCCCACTCCCAAATGGGGAGGTGGGGCGTACCTGATAAGAGATATATAAGGGTCTAACCCTTATAGGGTGGGTAGGGTGGGTCACAACCACGTTCGATAACAAAGGTGGGGGGATTAAGGAGGTGTCCCTCTGTCATTCCTGTGAAGACAGGAATCCGATTCCCCCCTTTTCCCATTTTCCCCCGAAGCCTGTATAATGGGGCAGTATGACTACAAACAGGCGCGAGCTCATCAGGGTGGCGCTGGGGGAGGCCGAGGCCGGTTTAGCCATAATTAACGGCGCGGTGGTCAACGTTTACAGCGGCGAGATTGAAGAAGCCTCGGTGCTTATCAAGGGCGAGCGCATAGCCTACGTCGGCAACGACGCCGCAAAGTCCATTGGCTCCAAAACCAGGGTCATTGACGCCGCGGGCAAGATTTTAATCCCCGGCCTTATCGACGGCCACACCCATGTTGATGTTCTTTACTCCATAAGCGAGCTGCTGCGTTTTGCCCTACAGGGGGGCACCACCACCATCATCACCGAGAGCTGTACCATTGCCACCGCCCTGGGCTACCAAGGAGTTATCGAGTTCCTGAAATCGGCGCGCCGCCAGCCCGTAAAAATGTTTATCACCGCCCCGCCCATGGTCACCATCAGCCCGGTCACCGAGGCGCACGCTATCGGCGTCAAGGAATTGCGCCGCCTTTTCCGCTACAAAGAGATTATTGGGCTGGGCGAGTCTTACTGGGGGGATGTGGTGGGGGGCAACCGCAGAGTGCTCGACCTTATCGCCGAGACGATAAGCTTAGGCGGGAAGGTCGACGGGCACAGCGCCGGCGCCAGCGGCAAGAAACTGCAGGCATATGTTTCCACAGGTGTCAGCTCCTGCCACGAGCCGACCAACGCTAAGGAAGTCCTGGAAAGGCTGCGGCTGGGGCTTTTCATCCTGGTACGGGAGGGTGAAGTGAGGAGGGAGCTTGAGGCCGTGGCCCCGATAAAGGATAGCGGCGTCGCCCTCAACCGCCTGGCTATATCCACCGACGGTATTGGGCCGGAGCAGCTGGTCAGCGATGGCTATATGGAATTCGTGGTGCAGAAAGCCATCGACCTTGGCTTTGACCCCGTTCTGGCGGTGCAGATGGCAACGATAAACGTCGCCCAGCACTTCGCCCTGGATGATGTTATCGGCGGCATCGCCCCGGGCCGGTACGCCGACATCGTTATTATCCCGAATTTGAAGACCATAAAAGCCGAATACGTCATCAGCAACGGGCGGGTGGTCTCCCAGAAAGGCCGGTTGCTTATTAAGCCCCGAAAGCACCGCTACCCCCCATCATTGCTCAACAGCCTTCGTCTGCCGCGGGACTTCAGCGCCGAGGACTTCGCCATACCGGTAGAGGTTAGTCGAAAAGAGGTCAAGGTCAGGCTGATGGACCAGATTACTGACCTCTTGGTCAGGGAAGCGTTCGTCGATATGCCCGTATCGAACGGCCAGCTTAAAATCGATATCGGTCAGGATATATTAAAGGTAGCCGCCATCGAGCGCTCCTTCGGCACGGGCAAGAGCTTCGTTGGCTTAATCAGGGGCATCGGGCTCAAGAAAGGGGCTATCGCCACCAGCTCGGTCTGGGACTGCGGCGATTTGATAGCCGTCGGCGCCGACGAGGCCGATATGGCGCGGGCGGTGAACCGCATCCGGGGGCTGGGTGGGGGCATGGTGGTCTGCGCCAGGGGCGAAATCCTGGCCGAAATCCCGTTTCCGGTGGCGGGCGAAATATCCACTGAGCCTATGGAGATAATAGCCGATAAACTGCGGCGCATCCAGAAGGTGGCTAGCGAGCTGGGGGCTAGGTCAAACGATATCCGCCTCACCCTTTCCGTTCTGCCCACCCCGGCCATACCCTTCCTGCGCATCTGCGAATCGGGGCTTTTCAACCTGAGAGAAAACAGCTTCGTCGAGCTGATTGTGGGGTAGCCTATGGCTTGGGAAGAAATAGAAAAAGCCAGGCGGCGACTCTCCCGCGAGCAGGGCACCGTAGTTAAGGACTGGGGGGGGCGAATCCCCATCGCCCTGGTCTATCCCAACAGCTACTACCTGGGCATGTCCAACCTGGGCGTCCACGCCCTCTATAGCTTGCTCAACAGCTACGATAATGTCGTCGGCGAGCGTGTCTTCTGGGAAGCGGAGAATCCCATATCCCTGGAATCGCAGAGACCGCTGACTGATTTTGTCGCCGTCGTCTTCTCCATCTCCTACGAGCTCGACTACTTCCATGTCGTTAAGATTCTCAAGGCAAGCGGCATACCCTTGTATGCCGAAGACCGCGACCAGAGCCACCCGCTGGTCATCGCCGGCGGCCCCTGCATTATGGCCAATCCTATGCCCCTCTCCCCCTTCTTCGATGTTCTCGCTATCGGCGAGGCCGAGCCGCTGGTGCCGCTAATGCTGCCTATTCTTGCCGAGGGCGTCGGGCGCGACGAAATGCTCAAATCGTTAAGCTCGCTAGATGGCGTCTATGTCCCCCGATACTATTCGGGTAAGCCCGTGGTGCGACAGTGGGCCCAAAACCTGGACGACTTTCCCGTGGCCTCGGCGGTATTGACCCCCGACACCGAGCTAGGCGACCTCTACCTCATTGAGGTGGAGCGGGGCTGCAACTGGGGCTGCCGCTTTTGCTTGGTCAGCCAGTGCTTTTCACCAATGCGTCTTCGCTCTGTAGACAGCCTCTTGTCTCAGGCGGAGGCGGGGCTAAACTACCGGAAGCGCTTAGGTTTAGTCGGCGCGGCTGTCTCCAGCTATCCTCAAATCGAGGAGCTTTTGCCCAGGCTGACGGCGATGGGGGCGGAGCTTTCCTTAAGCTCGCTGCGTATCGCGCCGCTGTCCCCCGTGGTGATAAAAGAGCTGGCCAGGGGCGGCGCCAGGACGGTTACATTAGCCCCCGAGGCGGGCTCCCAACGTCTGCGCCAGATGATTAAAAAGGGCATAACCGAGGACGACATCCTGCAAGCGGTGGGAAGAGTCGCCGGGGTGGGGATAAGGCAGATCAAGCTTTATTTTATCATTGGCCTGCCCTCGGAGAGCGACGACGATATCGAGGCGATTATAAAATTGGCCTTAGCCTGCAAAGAAGCCATCGATAAAAAGCAAACCGGCTGCCGCCTGACCATCAATATCTCCCCCTTCGTCCCCAAGGCGGGCACGCCCTTCCAGTGGCTGCCCATGGCGGAGACCCCTGTCCTCAACCACCGCCTGGCCCGTCTCAAGAACGCTCTTATGCCCAAAGGGATAAAGGTTAAGGCGGAAAGCCCGGCCTGGAGCCAGGTGCAGGGGGTTTTGGCGCGGGGGGACAAAGAGCTGGCTAAGGTGCTGGCTGATATCGAAAAACTGTCGCTATCGGGCTGGCGCCAAGCCGTCGAGAAACACGACATAGATATTGATTTTTACGCCAATCAGCGCTGGGACACCGCTCAAAGGCTGCCCTGGGATATGATAGAGCTGGGGACAAAGCCAGGATATCTTGAGTCGGAGCTGTCCCGGGCCTTGCCTTAAAAGATATTGACAGTTTAGGCTATGATGGCTATAATGGCTATTCAGGCTGTAAGGAGGCTGAAATGGCCGAGTCAAAGCGTACCCGGTATTTTCTGGATATAGACCCCGAGCTCAGGAACCGCGTCAAGGCGGCGGCGGCATTACAGGGCAAGACGATGAAGCAGTGGATGGTGGAAGCCATTAGTGAGAAGCTGGAAGAAGGTGTCGCTGCCCCGAAGGGTGTAACCACCCTGGGCGATGTTGAGGGCACGACGTCTTTAAGGGGTTATCTGGAACCGAAAAGGAGAGGGAGAAGGTTCTAGCTCAAAAGCTCGGTGACGACCTCGTTTATCTCCCGCCCGTCGGCTTTGCCCTTTAGCCTGGCGATGAGCTGGGGCATAACCTTGCCCTTATCACCCAGTCCTCCCGCCCCCACCTCCTCGATAACCTTACGGGCTTCGGCGATAATCTCGTCGCGGCTCATCTGGGCGGGCATGTAGGCTTCGAGGACGGCCATCTCCGCCTCTTCCTGAGCCGCCAGCTCAGGGCGGTTGCCTTCTTTAAAGGCTTCGATGCTCTCTTTGCGCTGCCTGATTTCCTTGGCGATGATGCCCAGGATGTCGCCGTCTTCCAGCGCTTTCTGTTTGGCGATTTCGGCGTTCTTGATGGCGGCCATCACCAGGCGGATGACGGAGCGCTTTACCGTATCCCCTCCCTTCATCGCCTGCTTGAGGTCGTCCGTCAGCTTCTGTTGTAAGGGGGATATTTGAGCCATGGAATTTATCTTCTCGACACTCGGGCGCTCTTGCGTCTCTTGGCGGCTCCCTTGCGCTTGCGCTTGACGCTGGGCTTCTCGTAGTGTTCGCGCCGACGCACCTCGGCTAAGATACCTTCTTGCTGCACCTTTTTGTTGAAGCGCCGCAGCAAGCTCTCAAAGTTTTCGTTTTCCGTAGCTACTACGTTAGCCACGCGGCCTCCTCCTCCTTCTCGAAAACGCCGTTCTTTTTACCCACCACATTTTAGTCAGCTTGAAGCGCCCTGTCAACTGGCTTTTATTACTAGTGCTTTGGTGGGGGGTAAGAGGGGTTTTGCCCACCCCCCACTTTGTTAGCGTACGTTGTTCTGACCCACCCGTCCCACCCAACAGAAGTCTTTCCAAGAGGGGGCAAAGCCCCCTCTTTAACTCCCCCAAATCAAGTAGAATTGATGTCCTCTTAAACCACCAAAGGGGGGTGGAGTGGCCGTAACCCCGAATAAGGAATCTATAAAGGTCTAACCCTTGTAGGGTGGGTATTGGGTGGGACGTAAAGACGTACGTTAACACAGTGGGGTGGGTGGGAAAAGATAAAACTATCGTTTTGCCCTACTGGCAATCTCGCGGGCGGCGACCACGCCCGATACCGATGCCTGGATTAAGCCGCGGCTGACGCCGGCGCCGTCGCCGACGGCGAACATGTTGCCCACCTCGGTCTCCAGGCTGGGGCTGAGCTGGGGGCGGGAGGAATAAAACTTGACCTCAATGCCGTAGAGCAGGGTGTGGTGCGAAGCCACTCCCGGGACCAGCCTGTCCATCGCCTGCAGCATCTCCACCAGGTCGGTAAGATAACGATAGGGCAGGGCGAAGCTGAGGTCGCCGGGGGTGGCGTTCTTAAGTGTGGGCTTGACTAGTCCCCGCTCAATGCGCTCCGGTGTCGAGCGCCTGCCCTCCATCAGGTCGCCCAGGCGCTGCAGGAGAACCCCGCCGCTGAGGATATTAGCCAGCCGCGCCAGGTAGCGCCCGTAGGCGATGGGCTGGTTGAAGGGCTTGGTGAAGGCGGTGCTCACCAGCAGGGCGAAGTTGGTGTTTTCCGTCTTGCGCTCGGCGTAGCTGTGCCCGTTGACGGTAATGACCGGGTCGCGGCCGCCGGTGGACTCCATGATGACCTCGCCGCCGGGGCACATGCAGAAGGTCCTCACCCGGTCGTCGAAACTCTTGGAGAGGAATTCCAGCTTGGACTCGTAGAGAACATCGGTCAGCGGTGCCATTACCGCCGCCGGCACTTCTACTCGCACCCCCACGTCCACGGGGTTGCTGTGCATAGTTAATTTCAGCCGCTCGGCTTCCTGGGCCAGCCAGTCGGCTCCCTCCCGTCCCGGCGCCAGAATCAAATAGTCGCATTCAAAGCTCTCCCCGGACTCGGTGGTAACCCCCTTGACCTTGCCCTTTTCGACATTGATGATAGCCACCGCCGTACGCAGCCGGGATTCCAGGCGTGGGCTCAGGTTATCCCACATCGCCTTGAGTACCAGTTGGCAGTGCTCGGTGCCGAGGTGGCGGATGGGCAGAGGTACCAGCTTCAGTCCGGCCCGGTCGGCCTTTTGGCGCAACTGGTCGGCCTTTTTGCCGGTGCCGTAGAGCTTATCGGGGGCGCCGAACTTAAGGTAGACCCCGTCAACGTACTTGATAAGCTCTTCGGTCTTTTTCTCGCCGAGGTAGCTGGGGAGCCGCCCGCCCACCTGTGAGGTCAGCGTCAGCTTGCCGTCGCTGAAAGCCCCCCCCCCACCCAGCCCGCAGACCAGGTTACAGGGGGTACAGGGGGGGCAGGGCAAACCGGTATCCCGCGCCGGGCACTGGCGCTTGTCGATGTCCCTTCCCTCTTCGATGAGCAGGATCTTGAGGTCATCGGGAGCCAGCTCCAGGGCGGCGAAGATGCCCGCAGGCCCGCCGCCAACAATGATAACGTCGTATTTCTTGGGCATTTCTTAAGCCAAGCCATTTTATAGCCTGCGGCTTTGGCCGTCAAGGAGGAGTCTAGCTATAAACCCCCACCACCACCGCATCCTTAGCGTTGTGCTCGTCGAAGAAGATGACCGCCAGCTTTCGCCCCAGCGCCATCTCGGCGGCGGGTATGTTGCGCGCCACGGCGATGCCCTGCAGGTAGACCTTATAGCTGCCGCTGAGCTGGATGGTGGCGGTGTAGTCGCCGGAGTTGAAACCCTTTAAAATCGCCTTTTTGAGCCTCATGGCTAGCCTCCTTTAGGGGGTGCCCCCAGGTTTTCCTCCCCACTCCATTTCCCCTCATTAGAAACTCTAAGCACGAAATCCGAAATCCTAAATTTAGAATTTAGATATTAGGATTTAGATATTTCTTCCTACACCCCACCTAATAACAAACGCTGGTGGTAGTCTCCGCGCTGGGGGCTATAGAGCAGCGTCAGCCCGTTGACCCTCCTTTTGGCGGCGGAAAGTCCGGCGCGGCTGTCGCTGATGTCAACCACGTCATACAATTGCTGCCCGCAGTTGACCGGAACCAGGATAGCGCCGTTGACCGCTGCCATCTCCACCCCCCTGAAGTAGGCTTCCCCCCTCCCCTCGGCACCGGTGACGCTGTCGATATTCCTGTCCTCAACTCTGCTTATGCGGTCATAGAGCTTGTCTATCTCCTCCCAGGCGAAGGCGTCAACCACTATAGGCTCTTCCTCGGCGGGGTCGTAGCCCTCCACCTGGAGGCGGTTAAGCTCCCCGGCCCCGGCTCGGTATTTGCCCTCTAATACGGCGTGGTCTGAGCCGTAAGAATAATCGGAGCTATCTGAAGCTAAAGGGTTGACCACATAGGCGGTATTGCCCTCGATAAACAAAACATCGGGCACGAGGGAAAGCAGCCTGCGGATGACGATATCCCCCCGGTTGCCGGGGTTGATGGCGAAGTCGGGGTAATCGCCGCTCAATGCCGAGGACGCCGACTTCACCTCCAGCCTTAGCCCCACCCGGCCCAAAACGAAGGCCAGAATCTCCTTGACGCTCATCTCCTCGCTCTGCTTGTTCCAGCGGAACTGGTGCCGCGCCCTCCAGTTTTCGATGAGCCTCCAGCCGTCGAAGGCGTTCAGCATCAGGCTGGCTTTGCCGCCGGCACTGGTGTGCTCGTAGGCTTCGAGAATAAAAGCGGGACCAGAGCTTAGCTCGTTGCCCTGGGCGGTAATATAGCCGGGGCTAAACTCAAGCTGACCGCCGATATCCAGTACCGAGAGCTCGCCTTCTCCCGGTGTGCTGTATTTGCCGTCATCGTTAGCCAGCTCAAGGCTAAGCTCACCCCTGCCTGGGGCGAGCTCTTCTTTTAGTGAAAGAACATCGGTGCTTAAATCGAGCTTTTCTTCCCTAAGTTTCGCCCGCCAGACGCCGTAGGGGGCGGAGAGCCAGCCGTAATCACCGTGGTGGGCGATAGCCAGCCCGTACAGGCTTTCGAGGTCAAAGGGTACGGGCTCGTGCCAGAGGTTATTGATAAACTTTGTTTCCGGTATTGAGTGCGACCAGAAGGGGCGGTTGTAGGACTTATTGCCGTTGAACCTTTCGATAAAAAAGCTGCGGTAGACATCGGGCTTGGCCATGAAGGCGGCGCGGTATTCGTAGTCGCCGTCGGAGGGCGCTGAGGCGAATACTTTGAGCCCTGACCATTCGCCCGCCGCCACCTCCCCGCCGTCCCCGTAGACCAGCGACCAGAGCTTATAGTCGTCGTTGGAATCCTTGCCGGTGAGGAAAAGGTTCCAGTCGCCGTCGTAGACGGCGGCCAGGCCGGAGAGGTCGCCCGTCGTCTTGTCCCAGGCGACCTTGCTCCCCCAATTATCATTTATACGCTTCATCACGTAGAGGGTGGCCTGGTCGGCAAAGAAAAGGGCGATATCGCCGTTGGGCTTGTAGGCACAGGCAATGCCGTTAATAGCCGTGCTCGGGCTGTAGGTCAGGAGCTGGGGGCTGCCCCAGCTGGCGCCGTAGTCGCTGCTCTTCAACTGGTAAAGCTTGCGGTCGGCGTTTATCCAGAAGATGGAAACCTCGGCCCCCAGCGAGCCGCAGGCGACGATAACCACGTCGTACTGGCTGGCATAGACCCACTGGCTGAAATCAGACTGGGGACCGGGAGCCGCCACCCGCTGGCGGTAGAGCTTGCGGGAATCAGAGGGGGGCGTTACCCTCACCCTGACCAGCGAGCCGTCGCCGGGCATGGTGGCGGCGTGATGGTAGTCGTCCTCACTGCTTTCATAGAGCCTCTCCCAGCGCAGATTGACCACGCCGGCATGCTTATTTGATGCCTCCACCTTTATATAAGGGGTGCGCGTGGCCTCCTTCTGGGCGGCGAGCAGTGTTGAGCTGAGCTGTCTCACTTTTCCTTAAGCCTTTTGATGGCCCTTTCGCCGAAGTATTCCACGATGACGGCCGTCACCAATCCCACCAGCAGCGTCGGCGCTTCCATGCCCGACAGGATGCAGACACCGTATACCGAGAACCCCCAGACGATGATAAAGGGCCTGATGACGGCTTTAACTAACTCTATCCAGTCCTTCATTTTCTTACCCCAGTGCCGCCAGCGTATCGGGCAGCGGCTTATTGGCTTTCCGGTAATGGTCGGCGAGGTGGCGGGCGGCTTTTAGGATTTCTTCGGGGCTGGCGGCCACCCTCCGCCCCCGGTAGCCCGCCGGGGATAGTGCCGCCACCGCCGCCGGCATACGCTCCCAATCGACCGTTTTTTCGATGTCCAGTTTCCCTTTGAGTGCCCGGTAGATGCTCCGCTTGTGGTGGGGCAGCTTCCAGCTCTCGGGGTCAGCGGGGTCGCCCATAATGGCAAAGGCCTGCCGGGGCAAACCCTCCTTGGCTTTAATCTCTCTCGTTGTCATAATAGCCTCCTTCAAAGCTGGTAGAGCTGGCGGATGCGGACTTTATTCCTCCGCCCCAGCCTTTTTAGCTCTTGGCGAAACTGCTTCAGCCTCTCGTTGCCCCAGGCGAGAAACTCCTTGGGGGTGGTGCTGCCGCCCACGCTGACCCGGTTGATGGCGTAGCTGGCCCACTCCACGGCGGCGTAGCCCTCGGCGCCGGTAGCTATCAGTTCTTCATACTTGGCGTCGATGGTCGAGCCCTCGGCGTTGAGGGTGTGGAGTATGCCGTAGTAGACGTTGCAGTTATCGCCGTTAGGGGCTTCATCGACGAAAAGGGTTAAAGCATGCCCCCAGAGGGCAAATTTCCGGTAGCTGGGCGGGAACTGCTCCAGCAGATACTCCACCGCCTCCACCATCACCCGCTCGGTGAGGGGGGATATATCAATGACCCTGGAGTCGGCGGTGGTGGGCAGGGTGGCTTTAGCCGGCAGGGGCACCGCCTCGGAAAACTCCTTCACGGCGCGGGCGATGTGCCGGTCCAACTCGTCGTCGCTCCAGCGGTAGTTCTCGGCGTCCTCGTCCTTCAACTCCCGCCTGACGATAGTCCTCATTGTGCTTAAGTCCATAGTCTCATACCTCCCCCCTTGGTAGGTGTGGCTATCTTGGCTACAAGGCAATCGGCGCCCTCTCCCAGCTCGTCGGCAAAAAGGTTTTCGAGCCCCCCTTCTGTATCCAGGCTGCTGACTTCAACAGCGCCGCCGTCTTCCTCACCGGCCAGCAGTCGGGCGATAAGGGCTTCAAGCCCGGAGCCGCTTTCGCTGCCCGCCAGAGTAGCGCTGGAGAGGGATGCCTCAACGCCGGCGCCACTTTCAGTGCCCGCCAGCGAGGCGCTAGAGAGGGACGCCTCAGCGCCGGTGCCGCTATCGGATGAAGTCTTAGCCTGCGGGGCTTGCAAAGACTCGACGGCATCGACGCCGTCCCCGCTTTCCGCCCCATCCAGTATTGCTTGGACTTGAGATAGGATATCTGCGCCAGAGCCAGTCTCGGAAGATGTCTTAGCCTGCGGCGTTTGCAGAGACTCGACGGCGTCAATACCGGAGCCGCTTTCAGTATCGTCCAGCACGACGCTGGATAGGGATGCCTCAGCACCGGAGCCGGTATCGGCGGCGTTTTTCTCGCTAACGGATGCTCCGTAAGCCCCCGCCCTTATCTGGTCTATCTCGGCGTCAGATAGAACGTCCTTGAAGAAAACAACTTCGTCTATCTTACCGTCAAAAGTGTCGGCATCAGTCTCGTAAAACCTACCTACCTCTAGTGCCCCAGCATTGGGGGCCATATCCCCACCAGCAGTTCCTTCCTTGTTGCTATCTAGGAGTGCCCCAGCATTATCATCCCAGACTCTTATCTTCATACTGTTATCTGATGCATCATAAGTAATCCCGATATGATACCAGATGCCAGTAGATAAGTCCGTATCAAACTTTAGAGAAGTAGTCCCACCGCTATAGGCAATTATGAAATCTACAGTTCCTGCACTCCAAAGCCTTAAAAGGAAGGTCTTATAGGAGGCACTAAATTTGCTTATTATCCCTTGCCAACTTCCTAACGACTCTGGTTTTATCCAGCAGCAAACGGAAAAGGACTGCTCACTTGTGCCACTCTTGCCTGGGAAGCCAGTGTCTAAATCACCATCGGCTATCGTGCAATATTGGGTGCTATCTTTCTCAAGGTCAATACAATGCGTCCCCTCTTTTTTATCGCCACTATCATAGGTAGGGGTATTGACAGGCGTGAGGTCATTACCACCCTTGCTGTCATCGGCGTTATTATCAAACTTCCATAGGGCTACGCAGTTGGCATCACCTGAAAAATCGTTAGCCACTGACTACTCCTAGCTCAAAGTTATAGAGACTTCAAGAGTCCAGGTGCCGCCGCTCTTTGTGCCGAGGCTCTCTACCTTGCGGTTAAGACAGATGCCACTGGTGGACTGCTTGACCACCCACTCGTTCCAGGCGTAGTTGGCTTCACCATCAGCGAAGCTGGACTTGAATGTTGCCTTCTGGGTGGTTGAGGTTGGGTAGGTAGCCTCCATAGCGTTATACTTTTTGTTGGAGCCGATGAGGTCGGTATCGGTAGGGTCAGCAGCAGTATCGTCATCACCTACGCCGATAGTAGCGTAGGAGTTGTCGTAGATGTGGTCGTTTCCAGATACGGCGCCAGTAATCAAGTCCCACATCTCATCAATGCCACCGTTAAGCAGGCAGTTGCCTTCGCCCTCTACTACCTCGTAGGGCTTGAAGCTGGCGTGGAACTCCGCCTCTCTCCCCCGGTAGGACCCGATATCCTCCCGGTACTTGCTTAAGCGGTAGCGGCAGAGCCACCTGGCCGTCTCTTGGTTTTTCATTTTTCCCTCCTCAATCGCTAAAATTTAGTCCTGCACCCCGATTAGAGCGGCTGCCTTTATGGAGCTGAACAGCGCCAGCGAGCAGTACCACTTAATGCGGGTGCGCGATGCGTCCTTGGTCTCCAAGCTTCCGATGGGCTCCACCGTCAGGTGCCCGGGGCCGGTCAGCCCGCAGAGGGCGCCCTCCCCCATCTGGAAGGCATAGATGGTGGAGCAGTCGCCGCCGGTGGTGGCTGTCTCCACCCCGCCGCTCAGGGTGTGGCTATCCAGTATCCAGTCGTTGACGCCGATGGGAACACCGTCCCAGAGCTGGACGAAGCTGCCCCACTGGTCGCGGTCGGTCTCAATCATGCCCCCGGCCGCCCTGACCAGGGCGTTGAGCTTGCGGCGCGAGCGCCGGCTCATGAGCAGTATGTCGGGCTTGCCGCCCTTGACGGCGTCGATGAGCTCGTCCAGCTTGGCCAGCGTCAGCGTGGCCCCGCTGGCGCCCATGGCGATGAGCTGGTCGCTGGCGGTGGCGGTGTCGATGAGCTTTATCAGCCCGTCGAACTCCTTGCTGCCCGAGGCTTCGCCGTAGATAAAGGTCTCCTCGAACTTGTCCTTGAGCGCCTTAGCCTTGAGCTCGACCACGGCCGTTTCCAGGTCCTGGATGTTGCTGCGGGTCGCCTTGAGGAAGTTGTCCACATCGGCGTCGCCGCCCATAATCTTCAGGGAGGCCGTTTTCTGCTCGAAGGTCGGCGTCGATTCCGTCCAGGTGTCGTCGACATTGTAAAAGTCGATGGTGGGCAGGGTCTTTTCCTGGTTATAGGTCAGGACGTTACCCACAATCTCGATGAAGGGCAGCTGCTTGAGTACGGGCGAGTCCTTGACGATGGTCTCGACCACCCCCTGCAGCAGCATATCGTTGGACAGCTTGGCTGCCTCGTCTAATGTTAAAGCCATTTTTATCTCCTTTCGCCTATGGCGTATTGAATCTTGTCCCGGGGGGATAGGGTGGAAAGGTCGGCGGGCGTCCGCTGCGGCGCCCCCGCCGGTATTCTGGCGGAGGCCATTTCCGCCTCCAGCTCCTGCCTTACCCGGTTGATAAGGGCCTGGGCACTGGCCAGGGAAGCGTCAATCTCCTCGATGCTGTCGCCGGAAACTTGCTCCTCGGGCAGGCTGGGGTTGTATTTGAGCACCAGCGCCCGGTAGCTTGATATCGCCTGCGCCAGGCTCTCTTCCAGCTCGGCCAGCCTTTGCTCCAGCTCCGCCGCCGACTGGGTCAGGGCGGCTATCTGCTCGTCCTTGCCGGCCAGAGCCTGCTCCAGCTCGGCGATGCGCTGCTCTTTGGACACAAGCTGTTCATCCTTCTCGGCACTCCCCTCCAGCTCCTCCCCGTTGGGACTCTGGTCCTGTTTTTTATCGGGCAACTTGTCACCTCCTTATGGAGATTCCTCAACTCTTAGAGTCTTTAACTCT
>Ga0315545_1001090_pt1 | contig 27434 bp, 25 predicted proteins | sample SalMarSW160210MG_FD_203096 | JGI IMG/M metagenome (GOLD analysis project Ga0315545, IMG submission 203096) | Salt marsh sediment microbial communities from the Plum Island Ecosystem LTER, Massachusetts, United States - Salt Marsh Sediment SW1602-10 ...
TATCGCCATCGCACTGCCTCGGTGTACTCTCGTATGCTGCCTCTTGTCATATCCCTCCTTTGGGTAACACTTTTTTTGAGGCAACGATACCACTTTCGGTAACAATAATTATGACGCAATTCGGGGGGTGGATGGTGGCGAATAGATGTGTTAAGCTTTGTCAGGTATGTATCATTAAGCAGTGAAAGAGATAGCAGGAAAGCCTGCAAAACCCTGACTTTGATTATGTTAGTAGTCGATTATCAGGGCTTATTAAGTAAAAGGAGGTAACTACAATGGGAAGAAGGATTGAGGAGAAATATGAGAATGGCACCAATATAGCGGAGTTTGTGGATAAGATGGAGCCTTTGGGAGAAGATCGAAAGACAATTTTCCTTCCCGACACACCGCCTGAAAAGCTTGTTGAATTTGGTGGGGTTACACTGGGCATTTTCCTAGCTAAGATTATGAATGCGTTTGAAGCCAAATTTGGAGACGAAGTCTGGGAAGTAGCTGAGAAGGTAGCATATGATATTGGTTGTAGCCGAGCAGCTGGTATGGCTCGAGCCATGAAGATCGACCTGACAGATGCCCGCAGCTTGGGTCGGATACATGATATGGAAAACAATGGTATGGGTATTAAATGTGAGTGGCTTGAAACTGGGGAGAAAAGAGCGGTGGGGCGAATATTTGCATGTCCTCTGGCCAGACCCGCCAAGGAGAGCCCTAAGGTTTGTAGTGTAATTCTGGAAGCTATGGAGCGTGGCACCTTTGATGCCCTTGGCGTTAAAATCAAAAAACCAATTATAACAAAGATAATGCCTCTGGGTGACCCTTACTGTGAGGTAACGGATGAGTTGGAGGACTGAGGAAGCTGGACCACGGTAACTGCCAGAAAAAAGAAAAGGAATCGCGCCGATATTCACAAAGTTGACCAGCAATAGCCGACCAGGCCGATGCTGGGCCACTGGAGAAATTGAAGACGATTGACTGCCCAGCCCTAACCTTTTTAGCCATCAGGGTAAGCAAAGCGAGATTGCTAGATAACATGCCTCTGGGATAGATATTCTAGTGTGTTCTTATGAGTTTTTCCTCTCCTGTCATTCTGAGCGTAGCAAGGAAATCAGGCTTTAAAGCCTAGATTGCTCCTTAATCAGCACCAACAGTCCTATCATGGCTAGAAAAGCCAGCCCGGCACCAAGTAGGAAGGGAGCTGCTGGGTTAACAGCTTGCCATAGCCAGCCAGCGATGAGACTTGCTGGAAGCAAGGTAATCCCTACCACACCATGGAAAAGGCCGTAAGCTGTTCCTCTCCTCTCGGCAGGCACCAAGTCGGCTACAAAAGCACGGGTGACCCCCTCTGCCAATCCGTAGTAAACGCCATAAAGACCAAACAATAGCCATAATTGCCAAGAAGCCGAAGGTGGAACCAAGGCAAATCCCAGATAAACCAGAGCATAAATTAGCCAGCCCAAAAGGATGATTCGCTTTCTCCCTAACTTGTCTGACAATATACCTGCTGGTGTGGAGAGAGAGGCATAGACAAAATTGAATAGCACTAGCATGAGAAGAATGTAGAGGACAGGGTTGCCCAAATTCTGTGCTCGAAGAATGAGGAAAGCATCGCTAGAGTTGCCCAGGGTGAATAAAAAGATGATGCCTAGGAAAATCTTAAACCGCTTATCGAAGCCAGATAGCAAACTACCAAGTTTGGCTGTGGGGGAGACGCCTTTTGGCATCTCTCTTTTAGGTTCCCGCACAAAAAAGAATATAAATAAAGCCAGCACTGCGGGAATAACGCCAATTAACACCAGTTGCTGGTAGGTACCTCGGGCAAGGGCCCAATTTTCACCTTGCCATAAGAAAACGACGACTACTGCTGAGACAATGCCTACTAAAGCGCCGAAAGTGTCCATGGCATGGTGAAGACCAAAGCCCTTGCCTCTTTGCTCTGGAGTTAAAGAATCAGCTACCAGAGCATCTCGAGGAGCTGTTCGTATCCCCTTGCCTACTCTGTCAGCAAATCTCACTCCAAAAGCTACGCTCCAAGTTGTAGCTATATACATAAAGGGTTTGGCAAAGGTGGATAGTCCATATCCTAAGATAGTCAAGGATTTCCTCTTTCCCAGCCTATCGCTGAGCCAGCCGCTGAAGATTTTGAGCAAAGAGGCTATACTTTCAGCCGCTCCCTCGATTAAACCAATAATAGTGATAGGCGCCTGAAGCACATTAAATAGAAATAAAGGAAGGAGGGTAAAAATCATTTCACTACTGACATCGGTGAGAAAGCTAACCAGCCCTAGAAAAAACACATTGGGGTTAAGACCGAAAATTTGTTTTGACTTCACAGCTCGTTATTAAGTCTATTTTAAGGAAGACAAGTTATTATAAGCTGAGGTGCCCCTTTATTCCAAGATGTTGACATTACTATGTATGATGGGGTATCTTAAGTTTTAAGTATAGATTAGTTGAGAAGGAAGGAAGTATAGACCATGGGAACAATAAATGTAGCCATTATAGGTGTTGGTAATTGTGCCTCTTCATTAGTTCAGGGAGTCCACTACTATAAAGATGCTGAGGAGGATGAGTTTGTCCCTGGTTTAATGCATGTCAATCTTGGGGGCTATCACATAGCTGATATTAACTTCGTGGCTGCATTTGATATTGACAAAAATAAAGTGGGCAAGGATTTAGCTGAAGCTATCTTTACCCTGCCTAATAACACCATCAAGTTTTGTGATGTGCCTGAGATGGGCGTCCGAGTGGAGCGAGGCATGACCCATGATGGTCTGGGCAAATACCTCTCTCAAATTATTACTAAGGCACCAGGGCCAACTGCTGATGTGGTGAATATACTTAAGGAAACTAAAACAGATGTAGTACTCAATTATTTGCCTGTAGGTAGCGAGGAAGCAACTAAGTGGTATGTGGAGCTGGTATTGGCTGCTGGCTGTGGTTTCATTAATTGCATGCCGGTTTTTATCGCTCGTGAACCCTATTGGCAGGACCGCTTTGCCAAGAGGGGATTGCCTGTTATCGGCGATGACATTAAGTCTCAAGTTGGCGCGACCATTACCCATCGGGTACTGACTAGGCTTTTTCGTGACCGTGGCGTTAAATTGGAACGAACCTATCAGCTTAACTTCGGTGGTAATACTGATTTCTATAATATGCTGGAACGGGAGCGTTTGGAGTCTAAGAAGATTTCCAAGACTAACTCTGTCCTTTCCCAGCTTGACTATGATATTGGGTCTGATAACATCCATGTTGGTCCCAGTGACTACGTGCCCTGGCTAGCTGACCGCAAATTCTGTCATATAAAGATGGAAGGCCGTACCTTTGGCGACGTCCCACTGAATTTGGAACTGAAGATGGAAGTGTGGGATAGCCCCAATTCAGCCGGGGTAGTTATTGATGCTATAAGGTGCTCTAAATTGGCTTTAGACCGGGGTCTGAGTGGGACTATCGTGGCCCCCGCTGCTTATTTCATGAAATCGCCGCCAATTCAGTATTCTGACGACGAAGCTCGCCTGAAGACCGAGGCATTCATTATGGGAGAAGAACAAGAAGGCCCGGTTTCATTGCCTGAACCACAATTAGCCGAGATTAAAGGCTAATCCGCTCCTCAAAATAACAACGCTAACAGTGTGGAGGTTGGCTTAGTGTGCTCTTATGGTTATTTTTATCTCACGCTTACGCCAGGTGATAGAGGCTAAAAAGAGGGTCAAGGCAGGCAATATAGCTGGAAGGATATAGCTCAGTTGGTAATGGACTGTTACGCTACCTTGCTTAATAAATCTGATAAATTTTGCTGAATTGAGATGGTAACCTTAGTGGTAACATTGGGTTCGGGTGCAATGGATCTCTATTCCCAGAAACTTGCTGAGAGGCTAGATGTCCCCAAGATTTACACAGGCATTTATCAACAAATCCGTGGGAGATTCAATATCTCCTGGTTATCAATAAAGGCGTTAAGGGCTATCCCGGAAGACTGGAATTTTATGAGGACACTTAACAAATTAGATAGGATAGTCCATTTGCCAAACCAGCACCTGGGACGATATGGAAACTTCCTCAAGATGTCCTATATCATCACCGTCCACGACATTATCAGGTACCTTGACCTTAAGGGATACGGAACATATATTCACCGACCTAGTCTTAGAGATAGATTCTACCTAAATCTTGATTACAAGGGAATAGGAAAGGCAGCGAGGATAATAGCAATATCTTGGGCGACGAAGAGAGACCTGATGTATTATCTTGGAATACCTGATGAACAAATAACCGTTATTTATCCTGGCGTTGACCACGCAATTTTCAGGCCAGTGCCTCATTCTAGCAATTTTGAATATCCGTATATCCTTTTTGTTGGCTCGGAACATCCCAGGAAGAATCTGCCAACCTTACTCAAAGCTTTTAAAAAGCTTAAGAAGCAGACACAGTTTAAGGATTTAAAAGTGGTCAAAATAGGCAAGGCTGGTAGGTCAGAAGCAAATTATAGGGGGCAGACTATGCAGGTTATAAATTCCTTAGATCTGATGGGAGAGGTAATATTCACTGAAGTTATTTCTGTGGAGGATTTGAGAGTCTATTACTGCGGTGCTGAGTGCTCTGCTTTCCCTTCTTCATATGAAGGTTTTGGCTTTCCTCCCCTGGAGGCAATGGCTTGCGGCTGTCCTGTGATAACATCCGATAGCTCCTCATTGCCAGAGGTGGTAGGTGACGCAGCAATCAAGCTTTCTCCCTATGACGTTAAGGGCTTAGCATCTGTTTTAGAGGAAGTTCTCACTGACCAAGAGCTCAAGGAAAGTCTTATCAAAAAAGGGGTGGAACAAGCTGCCAAGTTCTCTTGGGAAAGGGCAGCAGAGAAGACTCTCGAAGCTTATAGAGAGGCAGAGGTAGGCCTGGGTGTATAATAGGTTTGAATAGTCTAGAAAGGTAACAAGTTGCTTCAGATCTCCATCTTCATGTCAAACATTCATTTTCGTTGTCCTGCAGTATTGTTATCTAAGGATATCCCAGTAGCTAACCTTTCCCTTGGTTCTCTTGAGGGGAGGGCAATCCACATTGGAAGCAATAATGGTTTGTGAAATTGATGAGTAGAATGAAAATGACATTCAAGAGGGGGTTGACTTTGTGTGAAGAAAACAGGTTCTATGAAAGGGAGCCAAATGACAAACCTAGCAGAGATGCGGAAGAATATGGCCTCCCGCATTGCTAATCCTATAGTTAGAATTTTAAGTAGAAGCAGGCTGAATCCTAATACCCTGACTTTGATAGGATTAGTAATAAATATCGGTGCAGCTTACCTTATTGCTCTCAACCATTTTTTCCTTGGTGGCGTTTTAGTTTTAGTCTCTGGGCTGTTTGATCTTCTCGATGGAGCATTGGCTCGCTTTGCTAAACGAGCTACGAAGTTTGGTGCTATTTTGGATTCTACTGTTGACCGCGTTTCTGAGGCAGCAATACTTTGTGGTCTCCTGATTTGGTATATATCAAGGGGGTCCAAGATGGAAATTTTGCTTATTTTTGCTGTCTTAATTGGCTCCTTTCTTGTTAGCTATATAAGGGCTAGAGCAGAGGGACTCGGGTTGCAATGCCAGGTTGGCTTGTTTACCAGAGCTGAACGGGTTATAGTATTAGCTGTGGGTTTACTGGTAAGTCGTATAAATTTTGTAATTCCACCTGTAGTTATTGCATTATGGATTTTGCTTGTCTTTGTTTATGTTACTGTAGCGCAAAGGCTGTTTTACTTACGGAAGCAAGCAAAGATTGGGGGTGGCTAAATGGCGGTTATGGCTATTGTAGGAGGTCAATGGGGTGATGAAGGTAAAGGAAGAGTGATTGACCTCTTGGCTGAGAAAGCGAAGATAGTGGTTCGTTTTTCGGGAGGGGATAACGCTGGTCATACAGTGATTAATCCCTATGGTGAATTTCGGCTACATCTTATACCTTCAGGCATCTTTTACCCCCAGATAACTTGTATTATAGGCAATGGCGTAGCTATTAACCCAGCAGTGCTTCTTAGAGAAATAGACGGTCTCCAAAATCGCGGTGTGAATGTAAGTCGCCTCTTTATCAGTAATCGTGCCCACATAATTATGCCTTATCATACACTTCTCGATGGGCTGGAAGAGGAAAGACGCAGTAAAGGAGCTTTAGGAACCACACGCAGAGGGATTGGCCCTGTATTTGCTGATAAAGCGGCTCGTTTAGGGATCCGTGTTGGAGATTTATTAAATAAAGATATATTTTTTAGCCGCCTAAAGTCAGCTCTTGAACTCAAAAATGCCATTTTGACAAAGGTATATCAAGTTTCGCCTCTGTCATTGGAAGAAATCTATGAGCAATATTGTCATTATGGAGAGCAGTTAGCACCTTTCATTCGGGAGACTAGCACTGTGATTCACCAAGCATTAATGAAGAAGGAGTTAATCTTATTAGAAGGAGCTCAAGGGGCTTTGCTTGATCCTGACTTTGGCACCTATCCTTACGTAACCTCCTCTTCGCCATTAGCTGGGGCAGGAGCTATTGGAGCAGGCATCAGCCCTAGGGCAATGGATCGCATCATTGGTGTATTCAAAGCTTATATTACCAGGGTTGGCAGTGGGCCTATGCCCACTGAGCTAAAGGAGGAAGTTGGTAATTTGATACGGGAAAGGGCTCACGAATATGGTGCTACTACAGGAAGACCACGACGCTGTGGTTGGTTTGATGCTGTAGCTGGTCGTTTCAGCAGTCAAATAAGTGGCTTTAGTGGTATAGCTTTAACCCACCTTGATGTTTTCGATGGCTTCCCCTCAATTAAAATATGCACTGCTTACAAATCTGATGACAAGATTTTAAATTCCTTTCCCAGTGATTCAAGCATTCTAGAGAGATGCCAACCCGTGTATGAAGAATTACCTGGCTGGCAAGGGCCAATAAGTGGAATTCGCAGCCTTAACAAGCTACCATCCGAGGCTCGCCATTACATAACTAGGCTTAAACAGCTACTCTCCTGCCCTATTAATTTTGTTTCGACAGGCCCAGAGCGGGAGCAAATGATAATGGTAAGACCAATTATTTCTAGCTAGCTTTGGTTGGAATAGGTAGGTCAATCTTATAGTTTCTTAGTGTTGCTCGGATAATCTCAGCTGATTTTTTGTCAGGCTCTATTAATGGTAGACGAGGCTTACCTACCCTAAAACCTAGATAATTTAGAGCATATTTAATAGGCATGGGGTTGGGGATAACGAACAAAGCATCTATCAAGGGCAGTAAATGACGATGAATGTTGGCTGCCTTCTGGTTTTCGTGGTTAAGGAATTTCTCTATCATATCTTTTATTTGAATTCCTATTAGATGAGAGGCCACACTGACCACACCGTACCCACCCAAAGCAAGTATAGGCAAGGTATCACCATCGTTGCCACTATAAACCAGGAAGTCGTCACTGGTTCCTTGTATAATCTTGGCTATCTGAGCAAGGTTAGCACTAGCTTCCTTTATGGCAACGATATTATCCACTTGGCTCAGCTTGATTACTGTATCGGCAGCGATATTAGTAACTGTGCGTGATGGCACATTGTAAATGATGCAGGGTAAGGTAGTAGCCTCGGCAATAGCCTTAAAATGCTCAAATAAGCCTTGCTGGGTTGGGCGATTGTAATAAGGGATTACTAAGAGGCAAGCATCAGCACCAAGTTTCTCTGCCTCTTTAGTTAGTTCTTGGCTTTCTCTAGTGTTATAGTTGCCTGTCCCGGCTACTAATGTTCCACGGTTAGCTATTGCTGACTTGATTTCAGAGAAGAGTTGTAATTTTTCTTCACGCCTAAGGGTAGGGGATTCCCCAGTAGTGCCGGAAACTACTAGCCCATCGCTGCCAGAATTCAGCAAAGATAAGGCCAAGTTCTTAGCTTGGTGGTAATCAATCTCGCCCTCAGTGGTGAAAGGCGTAACCATAGCTGTTAATAGGTGGCCTAGTTTGTTCATCTCAAACTCCTTGTCCTTCGTTGGATGGTGAACTAGTGAGTGAAAGTCTCAGCTTTCTGTTGGAGCTTATCCATCCCATTCTTACCCCTTCCTCGGCAACCTGCAGAGCGTTTAACGCCGCTCCCTTACGCAGATTATCAGCTACTATCCACATAACTAACCCATTGTGGTGAGAAACGTCTTTCCTGATTCTGCCCACAAATATATGATCTGACCCACTAGAGGCCCAAGGCTGAGGATAGATACTAACACTAGGATCATCGAGGATTCTTATCCCAGGTGCTTGAGCTAGGATTTTTCTTGCCTCGTCTGGAGTGATATGTGAGCTAAATTCCACATTCACTGCTTCGCTATGTCCAAAGTAAACAGGAACTCTGACACAGGTGGCCGAAATAGCTATGTCCTTGGCATGCATTACTTTTCGCGTTTCTTCTACTAAACTTTGTTCTTCCTTAGTATATCCATTATCCAAAAAGACATCAATTTCCGGCAACAAATTGAAGGCTATTTGATGAGAAAAAACGTGAGGACAAACATGACGTCCTTCTAAGATTAGCTGTGCCTCACTTGTTAGTTCCTTTAAAGCAGCGTCGCCACTGTCTGAAACTGATTGATAGGTGCTGACTACTATTCGTTTTATAGGATTAACCTTATGTAAGGGATAAAGAGCTATTACTAACTGGGTTACGGAGCAATTAGGATTGGCGATTATCCCTTTATGGCATTTTATATCTTCCGGGTTCACCTCAGGAACTACTAGAGGGACTGATGGTTCCAGCCTAAAAGCAGAGCTATTATCAATGACTACTGCTCCAGCTTCGGTAGCCAGGGGTGATAATCTCCGGCTAATCTCAGCGCCAGTGGAGAAAAAGGCAATATCGACACCATGAAATATCTCTGGTCTAGCTTCCACAACCTCAATTCTACGGTGGTTAAAGAAGAGTTTTGTGCTTGCAGGATACTTAGAGTCTAGCAACTGAATCGAAGCTACTAGAAAACTCCGTTGTTGCTCAAGTACCTTAATAAATTCTTGTCCTACAAGCCCAGTGGCACCGACAATAGCTACCCTGAAACCTTTCATGGTATTTCCCTACAACTTAAGTAAAGAATCCAGGCCATAAACTAACCCCTTGTGTTTTGTCACTTCCTTAATCGCTAAAATGACGCCAGACATATAGCACTCTCGGCTTATAGCTTCATGGCGCAAGCTTAGGGTCTCACCTGCCTCGCTGAATATGACTTCCTGTCCCGCCATAAATCCTGGTAAGCGGAGGCTATGAATAGCTATGCCGTCCATTTGTCCACCCCTAGTATTGCTGATTATTTCCCTTTCAGCTTTGGTGTGAATAAAAGGTTTACCATGCGTTTGAGACATAGCTCTTGCTGTGGCTATAGCGGTTCCTGAAGGGGCATCAATTTTTTTAGCATGGTGCATTTCCATAATCTCAGCATGATCGAAGAACTTAGCAGCAAACCTTGCCAAGTGGATTAAGAGTGATGCTCCCAGGGAAAAGTTAGGAGCTACCACAGCTCCGACTTCATTAGCTTGGCATAGCTGCTCAATTTCTGCCAAATCCTCCTCAGAAAGGCCTGTGGTTCCTATAACCAGATTGACTTTTTGCTTAGTAGCGATGCGAGCAGCAGCTAGGCAGGCTTCAGCGTTAGTGAAATCTACTACTACATCAGGATTGCAACTCTTCAACAGGGAGCCTAAATTAGAAGAAAATGGCACTAATTCTGAGATCTTAGGTAGAGGGAGGTATTGTTGAGTTACTTCTTTTTCCACAGCACCAACTATCTTTAATTCAGGCTCACGGACTATCGCCTTGGTTACCTCTTGCCCCATCTTACCTAAAGCGCCATTAATAACTACTCTTGTTGATTCCATATTTCCACCTTAAATTTCAAGCTCTAAACAAATTCAAATTCCTTAAATGTTTAGGATTTTGTATTTAGTGCTTAGGAATTCTCCTTATGTGGATGGAAGGTAGGAGAATGTTTTGATTTTTCTTGTCCTCGATGTTTGGCGGCTGAGGTATCTTTTACCCCAGCACCAGGCAGGGGAGAAAGTCCCTCAAATACTGCTTTGCGCGACAAGTTTATTCTGCCCAAGTTGTCAATTCCAAGAACCTTTACCATCATTTCATCGCTTACTTTGGCTACTTCTTCAACTTCATGCACACGGTAGTTAGCAAGCTCGCTAATATGGACTAGGCCTTCCTTCCCGGGCAAAATCTCTACTATAGCGCCAAAACTTAGTAGTCGAGTTACTCTTCCAGTATAAATATTTCCAGGCTTCACTTCCTGTGTTAAATCCTCTATCATTTTGATAGCTTTTTGAGCCGCTTCTTCACTTGGGGAGCCAATAATTACAGTACCATCATTTTTGACATCTATGGTTGCTTTGGTCTCATCTATAATAGACCTGATAGTTTTTCCCCCTGGACCGATAACGCTGCCAATCTTACCAGTGTCAATAGTTATCTCGTGTATCTTGGGGGCGTAGGGACTAAGCTCAGGCCGGCTGACGCTGATAGTTTGCTGCATCTTATCCAATATTTCCATGCGTGCTTGGTGAGCTTGATTTAATGACTCGCCTAAAATTTTGTAATCTACGCCCTTGAGTTTGATATCAAGTTGCAAAGCAGTAATCCCCTGAGATGTGCCAGCAACTTTGAAATCCATATCACCATAGGCATCTTCCATGCCCGCTATGTCGGTTAAGATAACGTAGTCCCCGTTTTTCCCAGTAACCAGTCCCATAGCTATTCCAGCCACAGGAGCCGTAATAGGTACACCGGCATCCATTAGGGAGAGGGTTGAAGCACAAGCGCTGGCCATAGATGTGCTTCCGTGGGAACTAAGGACTTCAGAGACCAAACGAATAGTGTAGGGGAAATCCTCTTCCAAGGGTAGTATCGGGGTAATAGCACGCTCCACTAAGGTACCATGCCCGATTTCTCGCCTTCCTGGCGTCCCTATCCGTTTCACCTCCCCAGCAGAAAAGGGAGGGAAATTATAATGATGAATAAAGCGCTTAGTTTCCACCAAGCCCAAGCCATCCAGTGACTGCTCTTGGCGTAGAGACCCTAGAGTAGTGATGGTTAAAACTTGTGTTTCCCCTCGCGAAAACAACCCTGAGCCATGGGTACAAGGCAAGAGTCCCACTTCACTATTAATAGGGCGAATCTCATTAGCCTGGCGATTATCTATGTGCCGCCTTTCCTGCAGTATTATTCTTCTTACCTCTGCTTTAAGCTGAGTTTCAATCACAAAGCTGCTCTCATCTTCCGAGAAGGATTCGCTTAATTCTTGCTTCACTTCTTGCTTGAGTGAGGCTAAGGCTTGCTCCTGTTGTGATTTTCTTGGCTGCTCTAGAGCCTGAGTCAGTTTGCCGTCAAACATGGAAGCGACTTGAGTTAGAAGTTCAGGAGCGATATCTCTGGGTTTGATTTCTATCTTGGGCTTGCCATAAGCTTGCTGTAGCTCTTCCTGGAGCTTAATGATCTCTTGATTAGCCTCGTGTCCAAATTTGATCGCTTCCAGGACCAGCTCTTCAGAACTTTCCTTAGCACTTGCTTCTGTCATTACTATGGCTTCTTTGGTGCTAGCAACAACCAAATCAAGCAAGCTGTTTTCCATTTGAGGTAGGGTAGGGTTTAAAACTAAACTACCATCTAAGTAGCCAACATGCACTACTGACACAGGACCGAAAAATGGGATATCTGACAAGGTTAAAGCTGCTGAAGCACCAATAAGAGCACAAATATCAGGGTCGTTCTCCTTATCTGCAGAAAGCACTGTAGCTACAATCTGCATCTCATGGTTAAACTCCTTGGATAGAAGAGGGCGTAAACATCGATCGATAAGCCGACTGGTTATGGTTGCCTCTTGGCTGGGGCGCCCCTCTCGTCTTATAAAACTACCTGGTATTTTACCGGCGGCATAAAGCCTCTCTTCATAATCCACTGTTAGTGGCACGAAATCTCTTTTCTCCGAAGGTTCGGGCCTAGCGCAAACAGTAACTAAAGTTACTGTATTTCCATAGTGAACAGCAGCAGCACCATCAGCTTGCTGAGCTAGTTTCCCTATCTCAACAGCAAGCACTCGACCAGCTATGGAACGCTCAAAGACCTTAAACATGGTATTTCCTCAATCCTAATTTGGCAATAAGAGAATGATATCGCTCAGGCTCTGTCCTATTCAGGTAGACTAAAAGCCGTCTCTGCTTCCCTAACAATTTAAGAAGCGGACGCCGAGAGTGACTATCATGGGTATGCGATTTAAGATGCTCTGTTAGTTGAGTTATCCTCTCGGTAAGCAAGGCTACCTGAACTTCAACAGAACCGGTGTCACCCTCCTTAACCCCAAATTTGGTAATGATATCTGTTTTTCTTTCCATTTCTAACATATAAGTCTCCTCAGCAATGTGCTATATGATAGCACTATGAAAAATTATTGTATAGAAATTGACCAAAAAGCTAGGGTACTCTATAATCTAGGGTGAAGGCAACTTTTTTATGCACGAAAGTTGCGGTGTTTTTGGAATTTATGCTCCGGGAGTAGACATAGCTCGGCTTATCTTTTTTGCTCTCTTTGCGTTACAGCATCGTGGTCAAGAAAGTGCTGGCATCGCTGTTACTGACGGTAATGAAATAAAAATTCATACCAGCATGGGGTTAGTTTCTCAGGCATTCACTGAAAACGACCTTGCTTTACTCAAAGGGTATATTGGCATTGGGCACAACCGCTACTCCACCACAGGCTCTAATAAGCCAGCCAATGCTCAACCTATCATAGCTGAGTCAGAAGGATTGACCATTGCGCTGGCTCATAATGGCAATATTCTTAATACCAAAATACTTCATGATGAACTTAAAGAACGGGGCTATAGATTTCACAGCACCACTGATTCTGAAGTTATCGCTAACTTGATTTTAGCCTCCTCTGGTAAGAACTGGGAGGAAAAAATAAAGCGTGCCATGCATCGCCTCCAAGGTGTTTACTCTCTGACAATCATGACTCAAGATAAACTCATTGGAGTTCGTGACCCCATGGGAGTTCGTCCCCTTTGCTTGGGAACCATTGACGGCGGCTGGGCCATCGCCTCAGAAAGCTGCGCCCTAGATCATATAGGCGCCCAGTTTGTTAGGGAGATTGCCCCCGGGGAAATTGTAGTTATCGATAGTGATGGCGTGAAGAGCTTCCATGGGAAGAGTGAGAAAAAGGCTTTATGCATCTTTGAATATATTTATTTTGCCCGTCCTGATAGCATCATTCAAGGTAAATTACTTTACCAAGCAAGGCAAGCTATGGGTGGGATGTTAGCTCAAGAATATCCTGTTGATGCTGATTTGGTCATGGGTGTTCCTGATTCAGCTACTGCTGCCGGTACCGGTTATTCTAAAGCTTCAGGTATTCCATATTGTGAGGGCTTATTGAAAAACCGTTATGTGGGACGCACCTTTATCGAGCCCGACCAAAGGATAAGGGAGCTTGGTGTTCAACTAAAATTTAATCCTCTCTCTCGGATAATCGCTGGGAAACGATTAGTGGTTGTTGACGATAGTATTGTTCGTGGTACCACTACTCCACATGTAGTTAATTTGCTTAAGAAAGCTGGTGCCAGAGAGGTTCATTTGCGCATTTGCGCTCCGCCTATTCGGTATCCTTGTTTCTTCGGAGTGGATATGGCAACTAAATGGGAACTTATCGCTGCCAGGAAGACTATGCCGGAAATCAGAGATTACCTCGGTGTTGATTCACTAGGCTACCTTAGCCTTGATGGCTTGATTCAGGCAGTGAATCTGCCCAGAGATATTTTCTGTCTTGCTTGCTTTACTGGGGAATATCCCGTTCCGGTACAAATAGAGATGGACAAACTAGCTTTGGAATCGCTTCCCCAAGAGGAACTTAGTGAAGTCAAGTACTAGATTGCCTCGTTCCACTCACAACAAGGCTTATGCCCTCGCTGGCGTCGATATCGAGGTAGCCGATAGGATAAAAGAATCCATCGCCAAGCAAGCCAAATCTACCCTTGGTTCTCAAGTGTTAAATTTCGGCTCCTTCGGCAGCATGTTCCAGTTCAAAGGATATGATGAGCCAGTCCTGGTCTCCAGCGTTGATGGAGTAGGTACTAAGCTTAAAATCGCTTCTTTACTAGGGAAAAATAATACTGTGGGCATTGACATCGTCAACCATTGTGTTAACGATATTCTTTGCTGTGGTGCTGAGCCACTTTTCTTCCTCGATTACGTTGCTATGGGCAAACTTGCGCCCCAGCAAGTAGAGGCCATTATCACCGGCATAGCTCAAGCCTGTAAGGAAGTTAGATGCTCACTAATTGGTGGTGAAACTGCTGAAATGCCAGGTATTTATTCCCAAGGAACTTACGACTTAGCCGGCTTCATTGTTGGAGTGGTGGAAAGGAGAGATATTATTGACGGCAGCTCTATAGCTCCAGGTGACATAATCCTTGGCTTACCATCGTCTGGCTTACATACCAATGGCTATTCATTAGTGCGAAGAATCTTTGGAATAGATGATAGTGCCTCGTGCTTAAATAGCTTTTATCCTGAGCTGGGGAAAACTCTGGGCGAGGAATTGCTCCGGGTCCACCGCTGCTACTACCACGAACTTAAACCAGCCTTGCCCCTAATCAAAGGCTTAGCTCATATCACTGGGGGTGGGTTTATAGGAAACATACCTCGCATCTTGCCTCAGGGTCTTGCCGCCCATTTGAAGAAGGATTCCTGGGATATTCTACCTATCTTCAAGCTGATACAGGAAAAGGGCAAGGTGGAAGAGGCAGAGATGTATCGAGTATTCAATATGGGAATAGGTATGGCAATTGTTTGCTCACCTCAGCAGGTAACTAAACTCACTACTGTTTTACCTCGAGCCAAGGTTATCGGTGAAGTAGTAAAGGCAAAGGGGGAGGAAAGGGTGATAATAGGAGGGTGTTTAAAAATGTAGTTGCCCAATTTATTGGGCGGTTATGCCTGACAAATCAGACAACTAGAATTAGCCGCGGAGGAAAAGCAGTGGAGCAAAAGAAAACACTCATCATTGAATTTGGGAAATTCACTGGAAAACATGGACTGGTGGTGTATCAGCGATTCAAGCGTGAAGTGGATGATGAATTGAAGAAGCTCCAACAAACAAAAGTCATAAAGTCACGTGCAATTAGCAGCCGACGGGCTGTCGAGGAAGTGATTGTGGTGAAAGCACTTGATAGGTTCCTAACACAATTATCTGCGAAGGAGAAGCTAGAAAGGGAAATAGGACAAAATATCTCTCGTACCCTTTTCAACGAGATTGTTGAGATGGATAAGAATCACACCTTAAAGGAGCTAAGACAAATGTGTAGAGATAAAGGATTGCGCACCCCTGGAGATAAGAAAACTTTAGCTTGGAGGCTACTAGGATAGGAGCACTTGATGAGTTTCTAATCCATATCTGCAAAGGAGGGACTGAAAATGGAAACAGGGCAAAGTATCTCTGATGTCATTCGGAAGCTGATTATCCAGATGGATCGTGACCATACCCTAGAGGAACTAAAAACAATGTGTCGAGAGAAAGATTTGAGTGTTACCGGCAATAAGAAATTACTAGCTTGTAGTCTACTAAGATATGAGCTCGAGAAAGCCAAAAAACAATTTGAATAGAGGGAGGAATTATGCGTGCTATTGTAAGTGTTTCAAACAAGGCAGGCGTGGCTGATTTTGCTCGAGGCCTACAAGAGCTAGACATCGAAATATTCAGCACTGGGGGCACTAAGAAATCATTTGAGGAGTCTGGAATCAAAGCGCATAGTATCTCAGAGCTCACCGGTTTTCCTGAAATTCTCGATGGCAGGGTAAAGACCTTGCACCCCGCAGTCCATGGTGGCATTCTAGCAAGACGTGATTTGCCCCAGCATTTAGATGAGCTGGCTCGAAGCCACATTGAAATCATTGACATAGTGGTGGTAAACCTGTATCCCTTTGTAGAAACAGTAACTAAAGGGGATGTTTCCTTGGGTGAGGCGTTGGAGAACATTGATATTGGTGGGCCAACTATGATTCGCTCGGCGGCCAAGAATTTCCCCTCGGTCTTAGTGATTGTGGATCCTGCGGATTATGACCAGGTTTTGCAAAAGCTGCACCAGGGGAATATGGACATGGAGGCAAGAAAGAGGCTAGCTCAAAAGGCTTTCCAGCATGTGGCTATTTACGACACTGCCATTGCTCAATATCTTAGTGAAGAAACTCTTCCTGAAGAGATGACTATATCTTTGAAAAAAGCCTGCGACCTGCATTATGGCGAGAACCCACACCAAAAAGCTGCCTTTTACACACAGCAGGATGTGAAACAAAGACAAGATGGCCTGTCCTCATTGAGTCAACTGAATGGCCCTGAGGTCTCCTTCAACAATCTGCTCGATTTCGATGCCGCCTTAAATACGCTCAGCAGTTTCGTTGCTCCTACCATTGCCATAATGAAGCACACTAACTCTTGTGGACTCGCCAGCGATGATAACTTGGCTAAAGCCTATCAGGAGGCCTTGTCCGGTGACCCAGTAGCTGCTTTTGGCGGTGTGGTAGCCAGCAACCAAGTTATAGATTTGGCCACCGCCCAGGAAATAGATAAAAGCCACTACGATGCTATCATTGCCCCAGGATATGAAGATGGGGCTCTAGAGCTACTAGGACGCAAGAAAAACTTACGTCTGGTTAAAATACCTTCTGGCTGCTATCAGCCTGAGCGGGGCAAGGAACCCCAGCTCGATTTTCGTTATGTGCAGGGTGGCTTTCTAGCTCAAATAGCAGACTTTTTCAACGAATCGGAGCTCCAGCCTAGCATAGTAACTGAACGCCAACCTACGAAAATGGAGCTATCGGACTTGCTCTTTGCCTGGAAAGCAGTTAAGAGCATAAAATCTAATGCTATTGTTATCGCTAAACATAAAACGTTATTAGGCATGGGAGCTGGGCAGCCAAGCCGGGTAGTAAGCGTGGAGCTAGCTTTGAAAAAAGCAGGCGAGCGAGTCAAAAGCAGCGTTCTTGCCTCAGATGCGTTCTTCCCTTTCCCCGATGGTCCTGAATTAGCAGCAAAGGGCGGAGTTACGGCTATTATTCAACCTGGTGGCTCTGTAAGGGATAAAGAGGTGATTGAAGTGGCCAATAAATATAATGTAGCTATGGTGTTTACAGGCGCACGCCATTTCAGACACTAGACTTAAGGCAAGGAGATAAATCACAGGAGATACCCTCAGGAAGGCTTGTAGGAAGAAGGCTAAAGACACTGCGTAAGTAGCTTAGTTATTTGTAAGCCAGTTGAATAATTTTAAAAGGAGACAAAATGGCAAAAATTACCGATGAAATGAAGAGGCTTGTGGGAGATGCAGGCATACTTGCTGTAGCTACTGCCACCAAAAATGGTGAGCCCAATGTAATTCCTGTGCATTTTGGCAAAGTGCTCTCTGATGATGAGTTTCTGCTGGTCAATAACTTCATGAAGAAAACTATGGAAAACATAAAGGCAAACCCGAGGGTGGCAATATCGGTATGGAAGAGAGGAGACTCAGAAGGGTATCAATTTAAAGGTAATGCTAGAATTGAAAGCTCTGGAAAGATCTTCGACGAGGGGGTTAAGATGGTGAAAGCAGACTTCGCTCAACTCAACCCTGAGGCTGCGGTTATTGTGAAGGTGGACTCTATCTACGTGACCACGCCAGGACTTGATGCTGGAAAGCAGGTAGGCTAGGGCAACTAAGAGCATCAACTCGCAATTATTTGAATTAGCGCGAAGCTATGACTAGGGTAGTAATTGTATCGGACATGTTGCGTGGTTTTCTCGAGGAAGGTTACCCACTTTACTGCGGCATCGACGCCCGAAGTATCATACCCAATGTCAGGAAACTGCTGGAACGAGAGTTAGAACAGAACTCAAAAATCTTCTATCTATGTGACCACCATGCACCCGATGACCCAGAATTCAAAATGTTTGCGCCTCATTGCATTGAAGGTAGCGCTGAGGCTGAAATCATACCCGAATTTTCTCCCTATCCTGGGGAAATAATACCAAAAAGAACTTTTAGCAGTTTCTATAATACCTCTTTGGAGCAGAAACTAAAGGCACTCAAGCCCGAAACCATAGTCATCTGCGGTGTATGCACCCACATTTGCGTTCTGCAGGCAGCAATTGATGCCAGAAACAGAGGCTATGAAGTTGAAATCCCTGTCGATTGCGTTGCTTCCTTTGACAAAAAGGCTCATTTCTTTGCTCTGGACTATATGGAGAAGGTGCTTGGTGCCAAGCTAATCAGCCCCAAAGTTGAGGTAGCTCATCCTCGCTTCGAAATCCCCGACTTATGGCTAGGTGGAGAGACATCTGATGTTTATTTTCCCCGCACTGTGGAAATACTCAAACAGGAAGGAATAAATCCTGTAGCTACTATGGAAGTATTTCCCAAGCAAGCTGGCATACTCTGTGGCATAGAAGAAGTTAAGGCTCTTTTAGCTCAAGTGCTTCCTGAAGATAATCGTGAGGTCTGGGCACTATCCGAAGGTGAGCCTTTCGGCAGAAAAGAAGTAGTCCTGCGTATAAAAGCTCCGTATCAGAGCTACGGAGCTTATGAAACTGTATATCTGGGTATGCTCTCCCATTGTAGTGGCTGGGCCACTGCTGCCCGAGAATGTGTTGATGCGGCACAAGGCATTCCTGTTATTAGCTTTGGCGCCCGCCATGTCCATCCCTCGGTGGTTGGTGTTATGGAGTACTCTGCAATAGTCGGAGGCTGCACTGGCTGTGCCAGTACTGTTGGCGCTAAACTTGCTGGTATCCAACCAACAGGCACTATACCTCATGCCCTTATCATCGTTCTAGGTAGTACTGCCCAGGCTACTATTGCCTTTGATAAGCATATGCCTTCCGAAGTGCCGCGCATTGCCCTGGTGGATACCTTTGAGGATGAGGTTAGAGACAGTGTAACCGTCGCCAAAGCGATGCGAGGAAGGTTGCAGGGCGTAAGGTTAGATACTCCCTCGGAAAGGGGCCGGGTCACCGCTGATTTGGTTAAAGAAGTGAGAGCTTGGCTGGACCTCGAAGGATTTAAAGAAGTGGAGATAGTTGTCAGTGGCGGACTTGACCCGGAGCGCATCAGATATTTTATCAACGAAGGGGCCCCCATTAACACCTTCGCTGTTGGCAGCTATATCAGCGATACTAAGCCCATTGACTTCACCGCAGACCTTCACGAGGTAGAAGGCAAACCCACCGCCAAAAGGGGCAGAATGCCCGGCATCACCCCCAACCCCAGGCTAAAGCGAGTGATGTAAGGCATTGCTTGCTCAAATCATACTAAAGTATGACCCTCCTGTTTTAGGATTTGGCCCTGCATCCTGGAGCATTGTCCTAATCTCCCTGGGAGTTGCTGCTGTATTAGCCCTGGTGACAATTTATGTCTCCCGCCTGGTCACCAAGGAAAGGATTGTGCTCAGCAGTAAAGGCTGAACCTGCAGTCTCCTCTCCACAAGAATCATAGTAGCACTTTAAGGCGCTCTCAAAAGAATTTGGTCACATAGCTTACCACTTGAAGCCGCTCCCCTCTATCTCTATCAGATTGTCTTTAATCTTTATTTTGGCGCCAAGAAATTCTTCTATCAGCCATAGGTTCGTTTCCACATGTTCAGTGATTTTAGGGACTGAGTATCTAGTAGTCCCCTCGGCTAAGCCGGCATAGATTATGAGCTGGTCAGCAATATACCTATCGACCGCAGCACCCGTTCTAATGTCCTCAATAAGATTTTGGGCCACATCCCTTCCTATAGATTCTGAGCTCCTACCCGGCCTTCCTGCTCTATCTGAGCCAGTTATGCTACCCGAGTTTGTCTCGGCATATACCGCCAGGGCAGCGCCCTCTTGAAACGAGCTTTCATCATAAATCTCCTGGATTTCAACTTTATACCCATGAGAGCTCAACACCTTCTGGCATTCCTCCGCCATTCTGTGACTCACTTTCTTTTCCTTCAAATGCGAGGAGAGGGCAATTCCTTTAATAGCGAGAATCGTTCCCTGTTCAGTAAGATTCAAGTTCTTTAACTTCTTTACCGGCTGGACTTTGATTTCCATAATCCCTGCGCCTCGCGGCACGTAGCCAGGGCGGACTATCTTCAATTCAGCATGAACACCCATTTGCTCTAGAAGAGACAGCAAAACAAATTTCATGTGATAGGCCGAGGGGGCAAAATCCTGAAATAACCCACCTTCAAGTCTGAATTTAGACGGCTTTTCGGCAAAGCAAGCTAGAGGTAAAAGGGCCTGGGCCATCATTGTAGTTGACCCTGCTGTACCTATATCCCAGCCATATTCCCCTCCCTTAAAGTTCTCTCTAGGGGTATAAATAATTTCCTTGGAGCCCACCACAGCATTTTCCACTACCCCCTGGCACATCTCCCGGCATGCTTGTATAACCTTAAGGTGCTGTGCCCTCAGCCCTGGCTTATCCCTCTTCGCCCTGATATTTTCTACTTTTATTTGCTTCCCTAGCAAGCTCGCCAGGGCCACAGAGTAGCGGACTATTGTCCCGCTTCCTGACTTTGCCCCACCATCTATGGTTATCATATGCTCTTGTTTCTCATCCTTTGAGAAAGAGTGTAACATTTTATATCTTTAAAGGTGTTATACTTCAAAATACAACCGGAGGCAAAGGATGGGAATTAAACTTTTTGAACAGCCTGAGCTTGAAAGGCCAGAGCTGATTTGTGGTTGGCCAGGGATTGGAAATGTTGGGTTAGTTGCCGTTGATACCTTGAAAGGGATGCTACTGGCAGAGGAGTTTGGAGAAATAGAACCCTGGGATTTCTTCTACCCTAAGAGGGTCTCCATCAGAGATGGCTTGCTCCAAAGCTTAGAATTTCCTGCCAACAAGTTTTACTATCAGAGGTTGAGAGAAAGGGACTTGATATTTTTCATCGGGGAGAAACAGCCCGCTGGCGAAGGGGGAATGTATGCCACTGGAGAGAAGGCTTACAAAATAGCAAATTTGGTCTTAGATGTAGCGGAAAAGTTTGGCTGCCGAAGAGTTTATACTTCAGGTGCTTGCGTTTCACCTACCCATCATGCTTTGAAACCGAGAGTCGTCTCAGTGGCAAGTTCTACGCAGTTAACAGAGGAAGTAACAAGGTACCAAAATACAATCTTAATGAGTGGAATGGGAGGGAGAGAAGGTGAAGGGGTTATCACCGGATTAAACGGTCTTTTGCTGGCAGTAGCCAAAAAGAGAGGGCTGGAAAGTATTTGCCTAATGGGCGAGATTCCCGATTGGCTTGCTGGTTCCCCCTTTCCCTATCCCAGGGCTTCGAAGTCGGTGCTTGAAGTTTTTGCTGACATTTTAGGTGTTACAATTGATTTTATAGTCCTTGATAAAATGGTTGCCCAAATAGAAGGTGTTATTGAAAGGATCTACGAAGGATTTCCCTCAGAAATGAAGGAGCGATACGACCAAAGAAAATTTATTGCCCGGGCTGAGCCGGGAGGAATAACCGAAGAGGATGCCAGGTGGATTAAGGAACATATAGAGGGGCTTTTTAAGAAAGGGGGTGAGGAGGGTGGAGGAAAGTCTGTTTGAAATCTATCAAGCTCCCCAGCTTCGAAACTCTTCTTTGATTGTCGGCTGGCAGAACCATGATGTCGGCAAGTTGAGCTCCAAGGTTATCCATTTCCTGAACCAAAAATTGGAGACTCAGCGGGTTGCCGAAATCAAGCCTGCGGGCTTTTTCCCTCTGGGAGGAGCGACATTTAAGGATGACTTAATCCAGGTTCCAGAAAGCAAATTTTGGGCTTGCCAGAGCCACGACCTTTTGGTTTTCAGCTCTGAAGAGCCTAAATACGAATGGTATAGGTTTCTGACGGCAGTACTAGATTTTGCTGAACATCATTGCCAGGTCAAAGAGCTGTACACCATCAGCGGAACTCCCTCCCTTGCTGCCCACACTGCTCCTCGAAAAATACTGGCAGTTTACAATCAGCCCGAATTTCAGAAAACGCTCCGGGGCTATGGGCTGGAGGATATGACCTGGGAGGGGCCGCCAGCTATAAGTAGTTACCTTCTGTGGGCGGCTAAGAGGAGACAGATTCCCGGGCTGAGCCTTTGGCCAGAGATACCATTTTACTTGGCTGCCGGGGAAGACCTTTTAGCTATAAAGCTCACCCTTTCCTTTCTGGACAGGAGATTTAGCCTCGGTCTGGATTTAGGAGAGTTTGACCAGGGAATCAGGAATCAGAATGAGAAGATAGCCCAACTAAGAAGGAAAAACACTGAAATCAACGAATACATCAACCGACTCGAAAGCGGCCTCAGTTTGAATGAAGAAGAACAGGTAAGATTAGCCAGAGAGGTATATGAAGTTCTCGGAAGAAGAGGCTGAAATAGCGCACTATGGTTCCGCTTCCCGACTTTGCCCCACCATCTATGGTTATCATGATGAGATAATACTAGTTGATTAGATGTTGTGTTAACCAGTCCATCAGAGTATCATTCAACACTCTTCAGTCTTCCTTCCTTAGCCTCGTCAATTGCTTGATTGATGATCTAACCTTCCTGATCATAATCTTGTTACCAATTGAGGTAAAGATAGCCAGGGACTTTTCATACATTTCCTCTGCAGCCTTGAGGTCTCCACGGGTCTTATAGACATTGCCCAGGTTGCCGTAGTTACTTGCCATGCCTTCCTTTAGTCCCAGTTCCTCATCGATGGCCAGGGACTTTTTATACATCTCCTCCGCAGCTTTGAGGTCTCCACGGGTGCTATAGACATTGCCCAGGTTGCCGTAGTTACTTGCCATGCCTTCCTTTAGTCCCAGTTCCTCATTGATAGCCAGGGACTTTTCATGCATCTCCTCCGCAGCTTTGAGGTCTCCACGGGTGCTATAGACATTGCCCAAGTTGTTGTAGGCAACTGCACTGAGTCTCTTCTCTCCCATGATTTCGCCCAGTTGCTTTATCTGGATAAACCTCTCCTCCGCTTTCTTCAACGCTCCAATTCTCGTTAAGAACAACCCATAACTATTGACTATGTAAGGGCCCGGGTATTTTGCAATGGCCCTGGCAAAATACTCTTCTGCCTTGGTTATATGCCCAGAATTTGCTTGTTCTTTAGCCTCCTCCACCCAGGTATAGGCATCCCTGATTTGCTCAGTTTGGAATTCTCCTACTGCTCTTTCCAACTGCTGAATTCGCTGTCCATATTCGGCGAACTTATCAAACTGGAAAGCAACCGGGGGTAAGTCATCAAGGAACCTGCACAAGTCATCAAGAAATTGCTCTTTCCATGCATTCTCGTCTTCGTATCTTCTGAACAGGAACTTCTTTTCCGTTTCTACTTTGTCTCTAAACTCCACCACTCCCTGCAGCTGTCGCCCGGGGTCTGCCAGCATATCATCAGGGATATCACGAAAATACAACCAAAGTTGCTTATCATTTGCGCAGGCTATTTCATACTCCTCTTCAAACCCTGAGGAGTATCTTCCGGTGGGACTGCCCCATGTTTTCCACAAAAGCATTACAATCAGATGGCTACTCTTTACATCCTGATTTATCTTTTCTTGTGGACGGCCCTTTCCTGGCAAAGTATCTTCCCAGCCTACGGCTTCCAATAGTATCCCTTTCGATTTCGCCTTTATGCGGTTCACCTTTTCAATAACATCGGGAAATATCCCTCGCTCAGCATTCAGGTCACCAGGTGAAGCTATAAATACACGAGTGACTTTAAGGTATTTATCAGGAATTATGGTCATTCCAATTACCTCATCTATATTGCTGGATTTCGTCTGACTTAAGTATAGACGAAATCCAGCATATGTCCAGTAGTCTATGCGACGAGTAATGGGCGCAGCCCTTTCGCGTCAAAAATGGCAATATCATAAGGGCGATGCTGTTGTATAATATCTCTGGAAGAGGATATGTCCAGCACAGGACAGAGAACCGGGATTGCTAACCTGCCTTTGCATTATGGTAAGGTGCCTCCGTGGTTGTTTGGGCGGATGTGCCAGCTTGCCAGAGAGGTCACCACTGTCATGGTCGAGGAATTTGGCTCTGAGGAGGTACTGCGCCGCCTATCCGACCCTTTCTGGTTCCAAGCTTTGGGCTGTGTCCTGGGCTATGACTGGCATTCCAGCGGAGTCACCACCACCGTCTGCGGCGCCTTGAAGGAGGGGATGCGAGGGTTGGAGAGAGAGCTTGGCTTATTTGTCGCCGGCGGCAAGGGCAGGACTTCACGGAAAACCCCACTGGAGATAGAGAACTTTGGGCATCTCTTGAAGGTGAATCCGTCACCTTTAGTTTATGCCAGTCGCATGTCAGCCAAAGTAGATAACTCAGCCCTTCAAGATGGCTATCAGCTCTACCATCATACCTTCTTCTTTACCATTGATGGCTCCTGGGCGGTCATTCAGCAAGGTATGAACAAATTTAACCACTATGCCCGAAGGTACCACTGGCAGGGAGGAAAGGTTACCGACTTTGTTTGCGAGCCCCAGTCAGCTATTTGCTCCCAGACTAGAGGAGAGGCATTGAATCTGGTGGCTTCAGAGAGCACGGAAGCCAGAAACCCGATTGCTCATATTGCCGCTGAGGAAAAACCAGAGAAAATTGTAAATCAGTTAAATAGGCTAAAAACATTAAACTTGCCTCGGCGACCCTATATCAGCCTTGAGGATATTCATCCTGATAGGTTGAGCAAGATTTTTCTTACTGCCTATGAACATAAGCCACAGAGTTTTGAATCATTGCTAGCTCTCGAAGGCATAGGACCCAAAACACTTCGTGCCCTGAGTCTTATTTCAGAATTGATTTATGACACTCCTGTTAGCCTGCGAGACCCGGCAAGCTATAGCTTTGCCCATGGTGGCAAAGATGGTCATCCCTACCCTGTGGACAGGAAGACTTACGATAGCAGTATACAATTTCTGGCTCAGGCTCTGGGCAAAGCTAAAATTGGTGACAGAGAGAAGCTTGATGCCTTCAAGCGGTTAAAAGCGTGGCAGTGAAAATTGTAGCAAGAGGCGTGAGATTGTTTCGCCCGTCACCCTCACCTTAATCCTCTCCCGTCAAGGGAGAGGGAATTTGGCTCGCAATGACATGATGAACTTATCTTCAGTAAAATACTATAATATAGGACGGCAGTAAAATGACTGATTTTGATATCGCATCTTATGTATCACATATTGAGGCTAACCGCTCAATCAAGGATGCCTTGATGCAAAAGCTCAGGACGCGCCGGCCTCCATACCGCATCTCGGTAACCGACCTGCTTAATCTTAAACAGGCTTACTTTAAAAGAAAGCATCCTGAAATAGTTCCGCCTTTGGAAAAACAGCAGCTTATGTGGGCCGGCACAGGGTTTCACAAGGTCTTTGGCTCAGCTGTGTCCAGTGAGGAATACCTGGAGCAATTTGTGGAAGCCGAGGGCATAGTGGGCAAGATTGACATCTATGAGAAAATTCCCGTAGAGGTTAAGACAACCTCTACGCTTATAGAAACAAAGGATTTACTGCAATACAGGCCAACTTATGTCGAGCAACTGGGCATGTATTGTGCTATGGTCAATGCCCGTGAGGGAGAGATTATCATTTATCAGCGACAGGTGGAGGAATTACCCTCGACTTCTCCTTTACTTGCTTATCATGTTACTTTTCCCGACCTGGAGGCAATCAGGGTTGAGATGCGACGAAGGCGAGACCTTTTGGTACAAGCACTCATTTCAAATGACCCCAGTAGCCTTCCTGTGTGTCCCTGGTTTAATAAGCGATGTGATTATTCTCAGGTATGCGATTGTGAAACCACATCGGTACCAGCATCGTATGAGATAGCTGAGTTAGCGGGGGAAATCCACATTGATAGCATGACCTGCGAGCAGCTTCTCACTAAAATGGCTGCGCCACAGCCCTCCCAGATATTTCGAATCAATGATGTTGTCTTTCCGCGCAAAGCATATTTTGAACGCCTTAAGTCGCAGGAAATTACTCTGGGTGAAGAAGTACGGGAAGAAAAAGAAGAATATCTCCGTTCTATGGATGAGCGTGGCTTTCTTGGCGCACTTCGTGATTTGTTGCGCTATGGTGTCCCAGGTGAGGCGCAGAGGATTCCTGTGCGACATACACTATTAGCCGACCTGGTTCAAATCTGGCAGAATTCGCCTACCATCGTGCGCGACCCAAAGTTTTCTTCACTGGTGGACAGGGAACGCCTGCCCTGGACATTCACTCATTACTTCCTTCGCCTGGGATTTGAGTGTGCCTTAACAGACTATCCCAAAGGTAGGCTGCTACTTTACTATACTAAAGTTCCTACAGAGGATGCCAAATTGATGGTCTACGATGTTACATTTAGAAATTTGAATGCTATTAAGACCGAAGCATTGCACCGAGTCGAGCTTCTGGAGAAGGCAGCGTCTCCACTTCAACTCCCCAAGTGCCCTTCATGGATGTGTCCTTACTGTGACTCTAAATTTGAATGTGGCGAAGCGTAGCCTTAAAAAAGAGTCTTGCCGTTTGCTTGTCATTGTGTTAGTTTTGATTCAACGAGGAGGTGAAGGAAATGACCAGAATCGAGAAGAGCATTGAAATTAAGGCTCCCATAGAGAAAGTGTTCCATTTCGCAGCTGACTGGCAAAATAAGAATAAATTGAACTGGTATCCGGGGGTCTATGACTGGAAGCCCACGATAGAGAAGATGCGGGGAGATGGCGCAAGGTTTGTCTTTATTACAAAGGCCTTAGGGCGCAAGTATGAAACGGAAATGGAAACCAGCAACTTTGTGGAAAATGAAGGCTTTACCTACACGTCGATTAGGGGCATGGAGTCAAAGCACCAGATGGCTTTCACACCTTCGGCCGACGGAACGAAAGTCACTGATATTACTGAATACAAGGTGCCAATCCCTGTTATTGGTGGGCTGCTGGACGCATTGCTGTTTAAGCGGAGATGGGAGGCGAACAGCGAGAAAGCACTGCAAAACCTGAAGAAGCTAATGGAGAGTCAAACAGCCTAATTTGGGAACCATCTTTTTAAAACGATGCGAATGTGAATGGATGAAGGGGGTAGAAAAGCTTGCCTTAAGAAAACCAATAATCATGGGGAAGGTGAAAACCCACCTACTCTGGTTTGACTCTATGGGGGCTAAATCAAGCTCCATTCTAATTGAGACTCCAGATGTAAAAATCCTGGTTGACCCTAGCGCTGCCGAGCTGCAGCCAGGTTATCCACTTTTGCCTGAGGAGAAGAAAGAGCTCCGTCAAAGGGCTTTAAAGGTAATCAAAGAGGCAGCTCAAGAGGCCGACATTATTTTCATTTCTCATTATCACTATGACCATTATACTTTGCCTTCAGAGCTATCTGAGATTTATGAAGGGAAAAAACTATGGATAAAGGATCCCAATAGGTGGATTAACCAATCCCAATGGAGAAGAGCGAGGTTATTTTTAAGCCAATTTTAC
>Ga0315545_1001092_pt1 | contig 27417 bp, 30 predicted proteins | sample SalMarSW160210MG_FD_203096 | JGI IMG/M metagenome (GOLD analysis project Ga0315545, IMG submission 203096) | Salt marsh sediment microbial communities from the Plum Island Ecosystem LTER, Massachusetts, United States - Salt Marsh Sediment SW1602-10 ...
CCTTCTGGCGCCTTGGTGTTCAAAATGTAGAACCGAGGAGGAATAAGCTTGAAAATTTACCTTGATTGCCTACCTTGCCTATTAAGACAGGCTCTGGAGGCATCCAGAGCAGCTACTGAAGACGAAAATATCCACCGCCAGGTGATGGATTCAGTAGCCGGTATGATTCCACAGTTGTCATTAGGCTTGAGACCGCCGGAGATTGCCCAGCAAGGCTACCAGCTTATCTACCGCATTACCGGGAATAGCGACCCATTCCGTCAGGCAAAAGTTGAGGCTAACCGTGAGGCACTGGCTCTTTACCCTCGCCTCAAGGAGGTAGTGGCTAATTCGGAAGCACCATTGCTCACGGCATGTAAGCTAGCTATCATTGGTAACTCTATAGATCTTGCTCCTGACTTTGACTATGGTGGTATCAACAATATCCTAGATACTGCTCTGGCGTCTTCACTAGCTATCAATGACTATCAGCAGTTCCTAAGTAATATCAATAACTCACGGCGCATCTTATATCTTGGTGATAATGCTGGTGAGATTGTGTTTGACCGTGTGCTCATCGAGGAGCTTCATCAGGTTAAGGAGCTGGAGATTGACTTTGTGGTAAGAGAAAGACCAATCATAAATGATGCTACAATGGAGGATGCTATAGCCGTGGGTATGGATAAGGTAGCCAGGATAGTCTCCAGCGGTTGTGACGCTCCAGCCACAATTCTATCCCAGTGTTCTCCTGAGATGCTAAGCCTTTATTATTCTGCTGATGTCATAGTTGCTAAGGGGCAGGGAAACTATGAATCGCTGGACGAGGAGCCTGGTAACATATTCTTCCTCCTGAGGGCTAAGTGTCCAATAGTTGCCAAGTTGCTGGGAGTAAGTGTTGGCGATGCCATTCTCCAGCAACATAGAGGATGAGGCGGAAATTGAGGCAGCCTCTGGTAATGGCTACAATAGTGGTGGGACATTGTAGACTGTTCCCGAACTCTTCTTCGGAAAAGCAACTAATTCCAGCTTTTCAGCAGCCGCTTATCTCTTATCCAGTGGAAGATAGTAACATTCCCGGTAAGAATCACCTAGGCAACGGGCTCTAAGTATCGCAAATGATTTAGAGCAAACTAGAAATTGCTTATGCTATAATTCATCATAGGAATTTACTTTATACAGAAAATAGTTTAGGAAAGAGGGTTACCAAGTTGCAGTCTAGCATCAAAGCTGAGATTCTAAAGCATTCATTTATTTTCTCCAGCTTGAATGATGACGAACTCGGTGAACTAGCTAACCTTGCCATCGAGCGTAGCCTCACGCCCGGTGAGTTCGTTTTCTGGGACGGCGATGCCCCTGACTGGTTCTACATGGTCGTTGAAGGCAAAGTAAAGGTTTTAAAACACTCCTCGCTGGGGAGAGAGTTCACCATATCATTTTTCGGCCCTGGTGAAATGTTTGGCGAGGTAGCCGTCTTTGAGAACAAGCCCTATCCTGCTTCAGCTCAGGCCGTAACTAAAACCAATGTAATGGGAATTAAGAGAAAGGACTTCCTGGCTTTTCTTGCCAATCGCCCTCAGGTTGCCCTGATGATTATTGATGTCCTAGGGGGTCGGCTAAGGGATGCTCAGGGCCGCCTTAGAGATTTTGCCGGAGAGAGGGTTGAGCAGCGCCTTGCCAGTGTACTCTTTATGCTTTCGGCAAAGCTTGGACCTGCTCTCCCATTTACTCGACAGGAAATCGCTGAAATGGTGGGAACCACTACCGAGACAGCCATCCGGGTGATGAGTCAACTGAAAGACAGAGGAATTGTTCGTTCCGTTCGCGGTAAAGTGATTATCCTCGACGAGGAGAAACTCAGACTGCTAGGTGAAGGGCCACCACGAGTATAGAACCATAAGACCATTGCACTACTTCGGTTTATACCTCCAACGTAAACACCTACTAATAACTCCCCACTATATATGATTCAAATCATAGTCGGTGACGTCAATAAGTTTTACTATTGGTGTAAAAATTAAAACTCAGACATCCATCACTAGAGGAGGTGACAGAAATGACCAACCAATGTCCCGGGCGGAATCCCCGAAATCTACGAGCGGCACTATACAAATGCCCGAACTGTGGTGCCGAGGTTGAAATCTTTTCTGACGAAATGAGAGTGAAATGTGGTGAATGTGGTGAGTATGTCTATAGTGAGAGGATACCGTCTTGCATTGATTGGTGCGCTTCAGCCCGCCAATGCCTGGGAGAGGAGAGGTGGAAGGAGTTAAAGGGGGAGGGTAATAGGGAGTGATCCCTATGGCGGAGACAACGCTTGGATTTCACTAGGGAGGTTAAAGGTAGGCATATGAACAGGACACTGGAAGAAGAACTAGAAGCATCTTTGGTTGACGGCAGGCTCCCTTGCGCGGTAGCGTTCAAGATAGCCAGGAAGCTGAAAGTCACCCCCCAGACAAGTTGGTGAAGCTGCGAACAAGCTAGATATAAAGATCGTTAGTTGCCAGTTGGGTTGTTTCCCTTAACATTTATGATAACCCTTCTCTGATGAACCCGAGATGGCTTCAGTAGAAAAGACAACTCCTTGCTTCTAAAAGTATAAGACTTATCAAAGATAAAAATATTTGAACGGCAGCGAATAATTACGAATCTGCCGTTAGTCAACCGTTAGCGGAAGTGTGAGATGACAACGAAAACCATGAGAAAAATCATCAGAATTGACGAAGAGAAGTGTAACGGCTGTGGTCTCTGCGTGCCAGCCTGCGCTGAGGGGGCTCTTCAGATTGTCGATGGCAAGGCAAAGCTCGTTAGCGAGAAATATTGTGATGGTCTTGGTACCTGCTTTGGGGAATGCCCCCAGGGAGCCATCACTATTGAGGAGAGAGCCGCTGAGAAGTTTGATGAGGAGGCGATGAAGCTCCACCTGGAGGAGAAGAAGCATATTATGGAAGAGCTTCCCTGTGGTTGTCCCTCGACTACAGTTACCCAGTTTGAGAGAGAAGAGTCAACAGGAAGTTCCCCAGGAGAGGTGACAGGTCAGCCATCAATGCTCGGTCACTGGCCGGTCCAGCTTGTCCTTGTTCCTCCGACAGCCTCTTTTCTTAAAGGAGCTGACATGGTGTTGGCTGCAGACTGCGTTCCCTTCGCCTATGCTGGCTTTCATCAGGACTTCATAAAAGACCGTACGGTATTGGTTGCCTGTACCAAACTGGATGACTTCCAGGCTCACTTGAAGAAGCTGACCGATATTGTGAGCCATTCATCCTTAAAGAGCCTGACCGTGGTGCACATGGAGGTGCCTTGTTGTGCGGGACTGGTCTATATGGTGAAACAAGCAATGCAGTTAGGGGGCAAAGATATTCCCCTTAAGGAGGTAACTATAGGGATTAAAGGTGCCCGAAAGTCCTAAAGGCAAGAAGAGGCATTATGTTAAGGGAACCGTTGGGCGGCACCTCCTGCTTTTGGTAAAACGTGTTTTGTAATCTTTGTCAATATATCGCCTGGAGGGCTGGGAAGCGGTACCTTATTTAGAGCAGTGAACTAAAGAAAGGAGGAAATGAAATATGGAAACGGGTTATATTCGTAAATAATTCAAGCAGGGGTTTAACAAACCCAGACCATCTGAAATGGGAAATACTGTAATTACATCATTTAATAAAGGAGGTACAAAGTGGGCAACACACAGGAAAATTTACAATCAGCTTTTGCTGGGGAAAGCCAAGCCAACCGAAAATACTTATTCTTTGCTGAGAAAGCGGAAAAGGAAGGTCATCCACAGATAGCCAGGCTATTTCGGGCTGTAGCCGAGGCGGAGACGGTTCATGCCTACAATCATCTTGAGGCTATGGGTGGCATTGGGTCAACCAAGGATAATCTGATGGCTGCCATCAGTGGGGAAGAGTATGAATTCAAGGAAATGTATCCCGAGTTCACTAGGCAGGCTGCCTCAGAAAAAAATATGGAGGCTCGGACTAGCTTTGAATATGCCATTGGAGTAGAGAAGATTCATCACGACCTGTACCAGAAGGCACTTAAAGACCTTGAGGCAGGAGAGCAGCTAAAAGATGAGCCTTACTTCATCTGCCCGGTATGCGGCTATACTGTCGCCGGAGAAGCTCCCAAGCACTGTCCTATGTGTGGTGCTCCCGGCAGCCAATTCAAGCGTGTGGAGTAGGAAATGTGCTTAAAAACAGGCAATGCAGTTAGCTAGCAAAGATATCCCTCTCAAGGAGGTAACTATCGGAATTCGAGGTGACCAGAAGTCCTAAAGGTGGGAAGAGGCATTATGTTAAGGGAACCATTGAGCAGCACTTCTTGTTTGTAGTAAAATATGCTGTGCATTATTTGTCAATATGCCATTTAGAGGTCTGGGAAGCGGGACCTCAGTTGAGATAATAAGCTACCAGGAGGTGAACTATGGTAATGGAAAGATGGAGACCGGGGAGGGGACTAATTCCCTGGAGACCATTCAGCGAGCTAGAGGAGATGGAACGGCGATTTCAGGATATCTTTGGTCGGTCGTTTCTACCCTCAGTGTGGAGGCGCATCCCTACGATGGAGATGGGGTGGGCACCGGCCATAGAGGTGTTTGAGAAAGAGGATAAGTTTGTGGTGAAGGCTGAACTCCCCGGGATGAAGGAAGAAGACATAGATATCTCGGTTGTCGGTGACACGTTGACCATCAAAGGGGAGCGAAAGGCTGAGAGCGAGGTCAAAGAAGAAGACTACTACTGCTGTGAGCGTTCTTTTGGTAGTTTCTCCCGCTCGGTAGCTGTGCCCCCTAACGTAGATGCCAAAAAGATTGATGCCAGTTTTGAAGATGGAGTCCTTGAGATTGGCCTTCCCAAAGCCCCCGAAGTTAAACCAAAGAAGGTCACAATATCGGCTAAGAAAAAGGAGAAAGATAGTAAGTAACCTAATGTAGTCTCCTCTGTCCCGCTTTCCTGTCTTTAGGTGAATGGAGGATGAATATGGTAACTGAACAGATGATGCTGAGGGGGACTTTTATCAGACCTTGGCTGGAGAAGAAAGAGAACATCACCTAGTTCTGCTTAACTACTATGAATATCTCAAGGACCCGGCAGGGTGGTTTGTTAAGAAGGAGCATCCATCTCTGGATGGTGGCTGAATAAGAATAAGGATAGAGGAGGAGTAAATATGCTGGAGATTAAGCAGCTAACCGTAGCCGTAGAGGACAAGGAAATCCTCCATGAGGTGAGTTTGACGATAAAAACTGGCGAGACACATGTTCTCTTCGGTCCTAATGGCAGTGGCAAGACCACACTCCTCATGGCAATGATGGGTTTCCCCAAGTACCAGGTAACTAGTGGTAGCATCATTTTTAGGGGCAAGGATATAACCGGATTAGCACCGGATGAGCGGGCTCGCTTAGGAATTGGTATCTCATTCCAGCGCCCTCCGGTGGTTCGGGGGGTAAAAACACGGGATATGGTTTCTGCCTGTCTCAAAGAGCGGGGAGGTGAGGAAATTATAAGTCAACTGGCCAAGAAAGCTGACCTAGCTGATTTTATGGATAGAGAGATAAACTATGGCTTTTCCGGCGGTGAGATAAAGCGCTCTGAGTTAATGCAGCTATTAGCCCAAAAACCAGAGTTGACCTTGCTGGATGAGCCTGAGTCCGGGGTTGACTTGGTAAATATAGTCCTCATAGGCGAACTGATAAATGAGCTGCTGGAAAAAGATTGCCCAATACGGTTTCGGAGGTGTATGGGTCTTATCATCACCCATACTGGTCACATCCTGGACTACGTTAACGCCCTTACTGGCTATGTTATGTGTGATGGCAGGATAGGTTGCGAGGGTGACCCCCACGAAATCTTAAAAACCATTAAAGACAAGGGCTATGAAGAGTGTATCAGATGCCTGACGAGGAGTGTGCCAAATGCGTGAGATAAAATCTGACAAGACATACAAAGATAGAGCTAAAGCAGCCTCAGCCAAGCCGGCAGCCCTTGGTGAGGACATAGACCTAAGTACTTATATTAGCTCAACTGAGGAACAACCATACCGGGCTGACCCGTCGGAACTCCCAGCCCAAGCCAAAGAGCAAATGCTGGAGGCGGGAGTTATTCTGGATGATACAAGCCAAAGGTCAGGGACGTTTATCCAGATGGATAACGCACCAGTCCACAGCTCAAGCCGGCAAGAGGGCATAGAAGTAATGGCAGTCAGCCAGGCTCTAGAAAAGTACGACTGGCTGTCGGACTACTGGTGGCAGGCAGTAGCTGTAGATAGTGATAAATATACCGCCCATATAGAGCTTAATCAGAGTAACGGTTATTTCATTAGAACTCTACCTGGCTATAAAACTGTTTTCCCAGTTCAAGCGTGTCTTTATTTGTCAAAAGTACAACTAGCTCAGAATGTTCATAATATTATCATTGCTGAGGAAAACTCTGAACTCCATATTATTACCGGATGTACCACTGCCTCAAAAGAGGAACCGGGATTGCATATGGGAGTTTCTGAGTTCTACATAAAGAGAGGGGCTAAGGTTACCTTTACCATGATACATAGCTGGAATCCGGTGGTAGCGGTGCGTCCCCGCACCGGCGTTATTATTGAACAGGACGGGCTGTTCCTAAGTAACTACGTTATTATGAAGCCAGTTCAATCACTGCAGACCAATCCTTTAGCCACATGTGTAGGCGAAAATGCTACTGTCAGGTTTAACAGTATTTTGATTTCCACCCCGGGCTCAATGATGGATGTTGGCTCTAGGGTCCTCCTTAATGCCAAAGGTGCTAAAACGGAGGTAATATCAAGAGCCATCACCACCGGGGGTAACATTGTCGCTCGGGGCTATATAGAAGGCAATGCCCCTGAAGTCAAAGGGCATCTAGAATGTCGCGGACTAATCCTGGAGGGGAAAGGGGTAATTCATGCTATACCTGAGCTTAAAGGTACACTGGCTGGTATTGACCTATCCCACGAAGCTGCGGTAGGCAAAATCGCTGAGGAAGAATTAGAGTATCTGATGGCTCGGGGACTAACTCGAACTGAGGCTACAGCTACCATAATTAGAGGCTTTCTCAGGGTAGACATTGAAGGATTACCCCCACTGCTCAGTGCCGAATTACAGCGGGCGGTGGAAGCCAGCGAAGAAGACCTTATGTGAATAAACTATCGGAGGTGAAAAATGAATCTTAAGGCTTTATATAAGCTAGGTTATGGTCTTTATATTGTGTGCTCAAAAAAGGAAGATAGGCTCAACGGGCAAATCGCCAACACCGTGTTTCAAATCACCTCTGAGCCGCCGACCATTGCCGTAAGCATCAATAAGAATAATTTAACCCATGAGTTTATCAAGGAAAGCAAGGTAATGACGGTCTCGGTCATCTCCCAGGACACGCCCCTCTCTTTCATCGGTCACTTTGGCTTCAAGTCAGGACGGGACATGGATAAAATTAAGGGCATTAATTATAAAATAGGTGAGACCCAGGCTCCGGTGATTACTGAAAATACCCTAGCTTATTTGGAAGCTAAGGTAGTTCAAGAAGTAGACGTAGGAACCCATACAATTTTTGTAGGAGAGCTTGTGGGAGCAGATGTTATCAAGGAAGGCGAGCCAATGACTTACACCTATTATCATCAGGTCAAACGTGGTACCACTCCCAAGACGGCTGCCAGCTATATTGAGGAGAGAAAGGAGTTGAAACCCAAAATGGCAAAATACCAATGTAGCGTTTGCGGCTATATCTATGACCCGGAACTAGGGGACCCGGATGGCGGAATTAAACCGGGTACGCCATTTGAAGAAATACCCGATGACTGGGTATGTCCCGTCTGCGGGGTGAGCAAGGACCAGTTTGAAAAAATAGGGGAATGATAGGAGTATATTAATGATAAAAAACCTGAACAAGGAACAGTTGGAAGGGATATTAGAAGCGATACCCGTAGAAATTTCCTTTGTTGATGAAAATGACCTGGTGCAATTTTGGAACAAGCACGAAACGAGAATCTTCAGACGACCGGCCAGCGTGATTGGGAAAGCAGCTCAGGACTGCCACCCAAAACACAGTGTGGACAAAGTAAACCAGATTTTATCCGATTTTAAAAGTGGGGAAAAAGACTCGGCCGAGTTTTGGATTAATCTTGGGGAGCGGGAGGTATATATCAGATATTTTGCTGTGAGGGATAAGGTTGGCAGATATCTGGGAACATTGGAAGCCACACAGGATATCACGGAAATAAAGAAAATCAAGGGAGAAAAAAGACTACTAACATATTGAAAGGAGGGGTAAAATGAAACCAAGAGAGATAAAGCCAGGGATTTACTGTGTAGGAGCTATAGATTGGGACCGACGGTTATTTGATTCGCTAATACCACTCCCCGACGGCACGAGCTATAACTCATATCTAATTAAGGGCAAGGAGAAGACGGCACTTATTGACACCGTTGACACTACTATGCAGGAGGTGCTGATAAATAACCTGAGCGAGCTAGGGATTAACAGCCTGGACTATCTAGTTGCCAATCACGCTGAGCAGGACCATTGCGGCACTATCCCCCAAGTCCTTGAGAAGTATCCCCAGGCGAAAGTGGTATGCACACCCAAGTGTAAAGGTATGCTCATCGACCTGCTCTTGATTCCAGAGGAGAAGTTCATAACGGTCAATGATAAGGAGACCATTACGCTGGGCGATAGAACGCTGGAGTTTATCCATGCCCCCTGGGTCCATTGGCCAGAGACAATGCTTACCTACCTGAGGGAAGACAAAATACTGTTCCCCACTGATTTTCTCGGCTCCCACTTGGCTACAACCGACTTGTATGTAACTGACGAAGGACAGGTCTACGAGGCAGCCAAGAGATATTATGCCGAAATTATGATGCCTTTCCGAACAACTATTCAGAAGAATTTGGAGAAAATAAAGGACTACGCCATTGACATCATCGCTCCCAGCCACGGTCCTATGTATGATAAACCGGAGTTCATCCTGGAAGCCTATCACAGTTGGGCATTTGACGAGCCAAAAAACATCGTGGTATTGCCATATATCTCAATGCATGGCAGCACCCGAAAGATGGTAGAATACCTTGTTGGAGCTTTAGCCCAGAAGGGTGTGACGGTAAAGCAATTTGACCTCGTTGTAACTGACATCGGGAAACTGGCGATGGCGTTGGTGGATGCGGCGACAGTTGTTATCGGGACACCCACCGTTCTCGCCGGTCCACATCCAAATGTTGCCTATGCTGCCATCCTGGCGAATGCCCTTAGACCTAATCTTAAGTTTATCTCCATCATCGGTTCCTATGGCTGGGGAGGTAAAACGGTTGAGCAACTTGCTGCCATGATTCCCAACCTGAAGTTGGAAATATTGGACCCGGTGCTGTGTAAGGGCTTTCCCAAGGAAGCCGATTTCAAGGCTCTAAATAGTCTGGCAGCTACTATTGCCGAAAAGCATAAGGAGAATGGTTTTACTTAATGGTGTATTACCAGAAGGGGTCAAAATGTCCGAAGCGATAATAATTTACGAAACCAGAACTGGCAACACACGGAGAATAGCCGAAGCAATCCAAGAGGGAATGAAAAAAGCCGGGGTTGAAGTGCTGTTGAAAAGGACAGCAGAGGTGAAGGCAGATGACTTGGCAGGTATTAATGCCGTGGTTCTTGGTGCCCCAACATATCATCATGACTTAGTCTCATCGATGAAGACCTTCCTTTTCGAAATGGAGAAGGCAGACCTGAAGGGTAAGATTGGAGCTGCCTTTGGCTCCTATGGATGGAGTGGTGAATCCGTACAAATGATGGGCGATACCATGAAGCATATCTTTGGAATGGAGGTGATGGAACCAGGATTGAAAATACAACGCAGGCCAAGCGAAAGTAGCCTGGAACAGAGCGAGGAATTCGGAAAGAGAATTGCTGAGAAAATAAAGAGAGGAGGGGATTGAATATAGAATAAAGTTTGAAGATATTTTAGAAACGATGAGTCTTGAAGAAAGTATCCCTAAAGAACGGAGAAAGAGATGAACTACTGGATGTGCAGTGAGTGTAATTATGTCCTTGAAGCTGAAACACCGCCTGAGGTATGCCCCAGTTGCCATGGCAAATGTCTCTTTACGGATGTCGCCTGCTACATTCCCGAGTGTGGGGGACCAGAACATCTAGACCAGAGACTGGTTGCTCAACGGGTGAGGGAATCAGAAAAGGGGATCAAACAATCCTTTTAAATGAAATCATTAAAAGGGAGGTAGCGGAATGACAGGATTAAAACAGGTCTATAAGTGCAATGTCTGTGGCAATATTGTTGAAGTGCTGCATGCTGGAAAGGGGGAACTGGTCTGTTGTGGGCAGCCAATGGAGTTATTACAGGAGAAGACAGCGGATGTTGGGCTAGAAAAGCATGTGCCTGTAATAGAAACAACTGATAAAGGAATAAAAGTCAAGGTTGGCAGCACAGCGCATCCTATGGAGGAGAAGCACTATATAGAGTGGGTTGAAATAATTGCCGACGGCGATATTTACCGGAAGTTCCTTAAGCCCGGGGATAAGCCAGAAGCAGAGTTTGAAATTAGACCCCAAAAGGTATCAGCCAGAGAGTATTGCAGCATCCACGGCTTGTGGAAATCCATCTGAAAATTTTACACCAATAAATAATGGAGGCGAAAAGTGGACTTCAGTAATCCTTTTGGAACTATGGTGACCCGAAAAATGACCGCCGAGGAACTGGCTCGGGCTATTAGGCAAAATATAGCCGCTGAGCTGGATGCCGTGGCTCTTTACCAAGCTCATCTTGACGCTACCGACGATGAGCGGGCTAAGAAAGTGCTGGCCCATGCTCGGGACGATGAAAAAGAGCACGTAGGAGAATTTCTAGCGCTGCTGGAGATTCTTGACCCTCAGCAGGCCGAGTACATCAAGAAGGGAAAGGCAGAGATTGCTGAATTGCTAGAGGGAAAGTAGCCCTATTACAGGTATTGCACGTATTGCTATGTATATGGGAAAACTGCCTGAAAGTTTGAGGGAAGCTATCATTTTGTAAGAATAATACTAATATATACCATGAAGATGCTCAGTTTTCCATTGTCAAGCTACATCTCCACAAATGCTTTCGTTAAATCACGGGTAAATCGAGTGCCCGAGCGAGTTATGCCAATGCCCGATTAACCATGATTGTAAAAATAGTAAATTATGTCATACAAAAGTGCGTCCCCAATTTTCAGTTAGATTAGGGTAATATGGATGCCAGCTAAGTGAACAAAAGATGGAATGCGGAACAGATTTATAGCAAACTAGTACCAGCTAGATTTAAAATAACATCACTACCAGTGGTGGGCCATTCTGGGCTCGAACCAGAGACCTCAGTCTTATCAGGACTGCGCTCTAACCAACTGAGCTAATGGCCCACGACCAATTACATATAATTTTACGTCAAGATACTTGAAAAATCAACAGTTGGCTTCATATTCAGGAACTTCATCATCATTGCTAGTGAAGTGAAGCAATTTAATAAATTTGTTTTAGATTGCTTCGTCCCTATTCCCCTTCACTTCGTTCAGGGTCATGGCTTCGGCGGCTCCTCGCAATGACTTTTTAAATTACTTAGTGCTCTTAGCTTTGCTTTTCATCCCGAAGTGGGCAAAAGCCAAGTTGACCAGCCCCACGCAGTCCACCACGGCAAACATAATGGTGCGGGTTGACGAGTGTTCCCAGACAAATTCGTTTAGCAGCAGTCCGGCAGTGCCGACGATAAGCAGGATAAAGGCGCTAAGTTTAATGAATTGCTTAAGGGGCATACACCCTTAAAAATAAAACACCTTAACCCTTGGATAGCGGAAGGAAGGGAATAACATCCTTCTCTTGAAGGACGACCGACCTAGGAGATAGGTTCCACACCAATTCTCTCCCTAGAAAGGAGGTGATCCAGCCGCAGCTTCTGCTACGGCTACCTTGTTACGACTTCGTCCCAATCATCGACCCCACCCTAGGCGACTGCCTCCTCGATAAATCGAAGTTAGCCCATCGACTTCAGGTGTTGCCAACTTTCATGACGTGACGGGCGGTGTGTACAAGGCCCGAGAACGTATTCACCGCAGTATGCTGACCTGCGGTTACTAGCAACTCCGACTTCATGCAGGCGAATTTCAGCCTACAATCCGAACTGAGGATGGTTTTATGGGATTGGCTCAAGATTGCTCTGTTGCTGCCCTCTGTACCACCCATTGTAGCGTGTGTGTAGCCCAAGGCATAAGGGCCATGCTGACTTGACGTCATCCTCCCCTTCCTCCCCGTCTTGCGGGGCAGTCTCGCCAGAGAAAATAACTGGCAACGAGGGTTGCGCTCGTTGCGGGACTTAACCCAACACCTCACGGCACGAGCTGACGACAGCCATGCAGCACCTGTGATGGCTCCTGACTTAACAGGTGGCTTCCCTTTCGGGTCGCTACTTCCAACATGTCAAGCCTTGGTAAGGTTCTTCGCGTTGCATCGAATTAAACCACACGCTCCGCTGCTTGTGCGGGCCCCCGTCAATTCCTTTGAGTTTTAGCCTTGCGGCCGTAGTCCCCAGGCGGGACACTTAACGCGTTAGCTACGGCACAGAGAGGGTCGATACTCCCCATACCTAGTGTCCATCGTTTACGGCGTGGACTACCAGAGTATCTAATTCTGTTCGCTCCCCACGCTTTCGGGCCTCAGTGTCAGAAACAGCCCAGGAGGCCGCTTTCGCCACTGGTGTTCCTCCCGATATCTATGCATTTCACCACTACACCGGGAATTCCACCTCCCTCTGCTGTCCTCTAGCCCAACAGTATCGAACGATTCCTCCCAGTTAAGCCGGGAGATTTTACATTCGACTTGGAAAGCCACCTACGCCCTCTTTACGCCCAGTAAATCCGGATAACGCTAGCCTCCTACGTATTACCGCGGCTGCTGGCACGTAGTTAGCCGAGGCTTATTCCTCAGGTACCGTCATTATTCTTCCCTGAGAAAAGGGGTTTACAACCCGAGGGCCTTCATCCCCCACGCGACGTCGCTGTGTCAGGCTTTCGCCCATTGCACAATATTCCTTGCTGCTGCCTCCCGTAGGAGTCTGGGCCGTATCTCAATCCCAGTGTGGCTGAACATCCTCTCAAACCAGCTACCGATCGTCGCCTTGGTAAGCCATTACCCTACCAACTAGCTAATCGGACACAAGCCCCTCCTTAAGCGCCCTAAGGCTTTAGTGATGAAGCCTTACCTTCACCACCACATAAGGTATTAGCTCTAATTTCTCAAAGTTATCCCCTACTTAAGGGCAGGTTACTTACGCGTTACTCACCCGTTTGCCACTATCCTTCACCCCGAAGGGTGAAGGACCGTTCGACTTGCATGCATAAGGCACGCCGCCAGCGTTTATCCTGAGCCGGGATCAAACTCTCCAAAAAAAATTTACTTCGCTTGAACCTTCCTTCCGCTATCCAATTGTTAAGGTACTACTAACTAAATAAGGTATACTTAATATATCACAATCCCAATGCTTTGTCAATTACTTCAGACTGTGGGTATAGTAGTTCAAACAACTCCTTGATATCGAAAACATGAACCCCGTAGATACTTCCTGGTTGGCTGAGAATTGTCTCAAGCAAAGCCAACCGGGGGATTTTACTTTCAGATACTAGGTTGGCAATATAAGCCTTGGCATCCGTGGTCTGTGGGACACGCGTATAATCTTCCATAGTAAATCAGTATTTTCTAGTCCTAAGGCTATATCTGGACTTCCCCAACATGATAGACATCACACAGTGCCCCCGTGTCAGTCAATATGCTCATTTTCCAACTTCACTCCCTAGAAATTGACAACCATCTCTTTAACTCGTTAAACTAAGTTGTTATGAGTTATATTGAAGACATTAGTCGACAGCTAGCTGAGGAGATTCAAGGATATGGTGCCGATTATGTAGAGGCGCGTCTTGAGCAGAGCCAGACCAGCCGCATTACCTACCGGGGAAGGAATCTAGAGTCTGTTGACAAGGCAACTGCTAGCGGTGGAAATGTGCGAGCCTTAGTAAAAGGTGGCTGGGGCTTCGTCAGCTTTAATAACCTGAATGAGCTGCCAGCCAAAGTAGAGCTGGCAGTAAAGCAAGCCCAATTTGTGGGCAATGAAGAAAGCAAATTGGCTCCCGTGGAACCAGTGGTTGACATTGTGTCCAGCGAGATAGATAGAAGCCCGGTGACTATTCCCTTAGCTGAGAAAAAAAAGTTACTAGATGAGTATAATGATATTATTTGGCATACCCCAAAGCTCCAGACATCTATTATCGGCTATGGTGATAGCCATAAAAAGGTCATCTTCGCTAATACATTAGGCAGTTATATTGAGCAGGAGAGGACTGATATTACTCTGCGCCTGACGGCTATAGCCATAGATGGCAGTGAGGTACAACAGGTAGGGTTGAGCCTGGGTAGTAGCGGTGATTTTAGTTTGATACAGGGTCTCCACCACCAAGTAGAGCAAATGTCACAGCATGCCGTAGAGCTATTATCAGCACCACGGGTAGAGGGAGGAGAGTATACTGTGGTGTTGGACCCGGTTCTGGCTGGAGTATTCACTCATGAAGCCTTTGGGCATCTGTCAGAGGCTGATTTTGTTTATGAAAATGACCGTTTGCGAGAAATCATGGTTCTGGGTAAGAAATTTGGCAGTACTGAGCTTAATATTGTTGATGGTGCGGCTATACCGGGACTGCGAGGCAGTTATAAGTATGACGATGAAGGGGTGCCAGCCACTAAAACCTACCTTATCAGGGAGGGCAAGTTAGTCGGCAGGCTTCATTCCAGGGAAACTGCCGCCAAGATGGGGGAAAAGCCTACCGGTAATGCCAGAGCCATTAATTATCGCTACCCACCTATCGTCCGCATGACCAATACCTATATTGAGCCAAGGTTAGCCTCTTTTGAGGATATAATAGGTGACATTAAAGAAGGGGTATACGCTAAGAATTGGTATGGTGGCACTACCAGTATGGAGATGTTTACCTTCTCTGCAGGTGAAGCCTATATGATTCGCGACGGAAAGGTCGCTGAAACAATACGACCAGTAGTACTTACCGGCAATGTGTTCGCTACTCTTAACAATATAGATGCTATTGGTAGTGACCTGGAAATGAACCAGGGGGGTGGCTGTGGCAAGGGAGGGCAGGTACCCCTGCCTGTTTCTAATGGTAGCCCACATATCAGAATTCGCCATTGCTTGGTCGGAGGTAGATAGGATGGAGAATATCTTGGCTCAAGCTAAAAAAGTAGCTGATGAAGCCGAGGTCTTTATGGTCTCCTCGGAGGGTATACCGGTCCAATTTGAAGCCAATCGCCTGAAGCATATTCAGACTAAGCAGAGCCGCAGCCTGGCGCTGCGTATTATTAAACAAGGCAAGATTGGCTATTCAGCTACTACAGAGCTAGGCGATAGCCAGAGGTTGATAAATAATGCCGTGGAAACAGCCCAATTCGGCATGCCGGCGAAGTTTGAATTTTCTTCACTGGTCTCCTATCCTCAGGTTGAGGTCTTTGACCCAAATATAGAGTACGTATCCATAGAGGAAATGGTCAGGCTTGGGGAAGAACTCATAACCATGGTCAGGGGGCATACTCCAGAAATTGTATGTGAGGCTGGTGTGGTTAAGAGTTTAGCATCGGTCCGTATTATAAATTCTCGTGGTGGTCAGGCAAATTATAGGGTAAGCACTTTTAGCCTGGGCATAGAGGGGAGCTTGATTCGTGACACAGATATGTTATTCGTCGGTGACAGTGAAAGCTCCTGCCATCCTATATCAGGGTCTAAGGCAATAGCGGAGACGGTTATACAGCAGCTTGAGTTAGCCAAAAACCGAGCCTCAGCACCCAGTCAGCCACTACCGGTTATCTTTACCCCTGACGGGGTAGCTAGTGCCTTAATCCTACCCTTAATGGCGGCTTTTAATGGTAAAACAGTTTTGGAGGGGGCTTCACCGATAGGTAATAGGCTTGGTCAGCCGGTTTTTGACAAAAAGCTATGGCTGTGGGATGACCCCACTATAGATTACCGCCCGGGAAGCCGACCCTGTGATGATGAGGGTGTGCCTAGCCAGCGCACCCCCCTTATTGAGCAGGGTACTGTAGCCAATTTTATTTACGACCTGCAAACCGCAGCCCTTGCCCACACCAGGAGCACCGGTAACGGTGATAGGGGTCGTGGTGGCTTGCCTATCCCTGCGCCCAGTGCCTTTATCATTGGTGCCGGTGATACTACCTTTGATGAGATGGTAAACGACATAAAGGAAGGACTAATTATTGAGCTACTTATGGGAGCCGAACAGGGCAACATTTTAGGCGGCGATTTCAGTGGTAATGTTCTTTTAGGTTATAAGGTGGAAAGTGGTAAAATAGTAGGCAGGGTTAAAGATACCATGGTCTCGGGGAATGTTTACCAGCTTCTTAACCAGATTACGGCTATTGGCAGTGATGCTAAGTGGGTAGGTGGCTTTCTTAAGACCCCACACCTTTATTTCCCCAGTCTGTCAGTAGCGAGTAAGTAGTTCCCATATCAAGGAGTTATACGCACTCTGCGTTCACATACATAAAGGAACCTAAAATGGAAACAAAACAAGAACATTGGCCACTTCTGACACTTAAAGAATATGAGAAAGACATCGATCCAAATCCGATATATCAGAGAAGTGAAGTTTGGAAACCTAATCAAAAACAGCTTCTAATTGACAGCGTCTTACGGCAAATAGACGTTCCAAAATTGTATCTAAGGAAATTTCCAGCTTCCAGTCTATTCAAATATGAGATTATTGATGGACAGCAACGCATGCGCACTTTTTGGGATTTTCCTAATGACGGAGTCTCTCTCGACGAAGATAGTGATGACATCCCTCTTGATGGTAAATTGTATGAAATTGCTGGTAAGAAGTACAGCACGCTCGATTCCACGCTAAAAATAGAGCGAATCCACAAGTACACACTCAATGTCGTTATTATATATGACGCTACGGAAGATGAAATAGCGGACTTATTCTTTAGGTTAAATAACGGTACTCCGCTTAATCCCGCTGAAGTAAGAAATTCAATGCCAGGGAAAATGACTGAGTTCGTTCGTCAACTTGCCAAGCACGAATTCTTTCGCAAGTGTAGTTTCGCAAATAGAAGAAAGGCTTTCGACCAAGTCGCCGCGCAAATAATATGCCTTGAAATCAATGGTGGCATACACGATACAAGAGATAAGGTTTTATCTAAAATGTATGCTGAACATGCCCCTGACCTGTCAGAAAGTTTAAAAACAAAAGTTAATACGAACTTAAATCTCTTAAATGAAGTATTCTCAGAAAAGACAAGACTTCTTAACAGAGCATCTGTCATCAATAATTATCTTTTAATTTCTTACCTAGCAAAGCATAGTAGGATAAAGGAAGCGATACCCCAAATAAGAGAATGGTATATGAGAACGGAACCAACACGAAGGAAGATGACCGAATATGACGTAGCAATGACTAGGTCGGCCAATAGTTGGATCTCTATTGATGCTAGATTTCGTATACTCTTGCTAGATTTTACTCGTGAATACCAAACCTTTGGTTTAATTCAGCTTGATGAAAGGCGTGAGTTTTCAGAGGAACAGAAGATAGAAATCTATAATCGTGACAAAGGTATATGTAAAGGCTGCGCAAAACCTGTGTCAGAGTATAGTTGGCACGCAGATCACATTATCCCATGGGTCAAGGGTGGAAGCACTGATGTGGAGAATGGACAGGTTCTTTGTGTAAAATGCAACATTAAAAAAGGTGCTAGACTTTGGTGAGAGCAAAAAGTGGGGTCGAAAATAAGATGGACTGGGAAAAGTATAGAAGCTAAGGGAAGTTTTAGAGGGGCTTCGCCCCTCTTGTATGAAATCTTCCCCTTCCCCTTGATAAGGGGGAAGGGGATAAGTCCTTCACAGGTGAAGGATAAAGGGGATAGGGTTACCTATAATTAGTAAGAGACGGTTTAGCAACTCAGACTGTCATTGCGATAAGCCGAAGCCCTGAGCATAGCGAAGGGGAAGCGCAGAATCTAGACCCTTCACTCCGTTCAGGGTGACAGTCAATGACGAGTGGATGTGTGCCTCGCAATAACAACTAAACAGCCTCAGTAACAAATGAGAGGCGTAGTGAAATGAAAGAATTAGTTAAGTTTTCTGCTAGTCCCAAGCTTAATTCGCCAGTTATGCTGGCTGCATGGCCTGGTATCGGCAATGTGTCAATCATAGTAGCCACCTATCTAAAGAGGAAGCTAGAATTCGAGGAATTAGGTGAGGTCGAGGCTTCTCATTTCTTTAACCCTATTGGGGTGCTGGTTAAAGACGATGTGGTAGAAGCACCGCAATTCCCCAATAGTAGCTTCTACTACTGGGAAAATAAGGGCGGAGGGAGTGATATAATATTATTCATTGGTGAAGACCAACCAGCTACTAAGAGCTATGAGCTGGCTAATTGCATCCTTGATGTGGGGCTAAGATTTCAGGTTAAAAGAATATATACCTGTGCTGCGGCTTTGACCCGCATCCACCACACCGAGCCGCCCAGGGTCTGGGGGGTAGCTACCAGTCAGCATGTGGCTAAGGATTTGGTAGGGTATGACTTGGTGCTAAAGGGCAACCTTCATATCTCAGGTTTGAATGGGTTACTATTGGGAGTAGCCAAAGAGAGGGATATCGAAGGTATCTGTTTGTTGGGCGAGGTGCCAATGTATGCTACCCGAGTTCAGAACCCAATGGCTGCCCTGGCTATACTCAACGTTCTGACCAAGATGCTAGATATTGAAATTGATACGGGAGAGTTAGCCCAGTTAGCTAATGAGATAAAGGAGAGAATGAGGCAAGTAGCTGCTGAGGCTATGGGTGAGTATATAGACTACTTCACCGAGCCTATTTGGGAAAAGGGAGGAGAGGAGGAAGAAGAGGAAGAAGAGGAAGAAGAGGAATAAACATCTGGAGCAAGCTATGTCATTGTCTATTGAGGAGACTATTACTGACCTAGCTAACAGTGACAAGCCGTTATCTGGAGCAAGGCTGACCGAACTATCAAACTTAAACTCGGAAGGGATGGAGTCTTTTAGCCGAGTGTGGGTATTCATTGAGTCAAAACGGCGACAGCAAATTATATATCGGCTGGTAGAGCTGGCTGAGGATAATTTTGAACTCAACTTTGATAGCATCTTCAAGAATTGTCTGAAAGACCAGGATGCCGAGGTGCGGAGCAAGGCGATTGAAGGTCTGTGGGAAAGTGAAGAGGCGTCTATGATTAGCCCCTTAATTAATCTACTAAAGAATGATAGCTCAGAAAAGGTGCAGGTGGCAGCAGCTATGGTGCTGGGCAAGTTTGCCATTTTAGCCGAGCATAAAAAGCTACGCTCCTGTCACACATCTAAGCTAGAGGAGGCATTACTTAGTGTGATTGGTGATAAAAGCAAGCCTACAGATGTCAGGCGCCGGGCACTGGAGGCGGCTGCCCCATTAAGCTTACCTCAGGTTAAGAGAACTATCATGGAATCCTATCAAAGTCATAATGCTAAACTAAGAGCTAGTGCTGTTTATGCTATGGGTAAGAGCTGCGATTGTTCCTGGCTACCTATACTATTAAAGGAGACAGCTAATGCTGATACTGAAATACGCTATGAGGTAGCTGGGGCATGTGGTGAGTTGGGGGAAGAAGAAGCGACCCCTTATCTCATAGGGCTTATAAGTGACCCAGATACCGATGTCCAACTGGCTGCTATCCAGGCGCTAGGCAAGATAGGTGGTAGCGAGGCTAGAGTATGCTTAGAGGAATGCCGAAATAATCCTAGTCAGGTAGTCCAGGAGGCAGTAGAGAAAGCCCTGGAGGAACTAAAGGCGGTGGAAGCTCCATTCCTTTTTGAAGCCTGAAATTTTAAGGGGATGTATGCTTATTGGCAATAAGGTTATACTCCGTAATAAAAGACTAGCTGATGCTCGAGATGACTACACCTGGCAGACCGACCCCGAGTTAGCTCGGCTTGATGCTGCACCATGGCTAACTATCTCTTTCTCACAGTATCTTTTAGATTACACTATTGAACTGCGTTACTCTTATCCATTTAGACGCCAATTCGCTATAGATACCATGGACGGCAAGCACATCGGTAATTGTGTGTATTATGGTATTAACGAGACTAAAGGTGAAGCCGAACTGGGCATTATGATTGGTAACCGTAACTACTGGGATAATGGTTATGGTAGTGATGCCGTAGGCAGCTTGCTTAACCATATTTTTCGTATGACAAACCTTAGGCGAGTCTATTTGAAGACTCTGGATTCAAACCTGAGGGCACAAAAATGCTTTCAAAAATGCGGGTTTATACCATACGGGTACATGAATAGAGACGGATATAGGTTTGTGCTCATGGAGATACGCCGCAACCAGTGGATAGGAAAGGGCAAACAGGAATCTAAGGCAGCTTTAGCCTCTAGCCGGAAAAGTGACTAGAGCCTTTCCTGATGTAGTCTTTTCTCCCTTTGTATTCTCTACCCAGAGGTTACACTCTACATAGTACTCGCTGTCTTCAACATATTTCTTATTTACCTTTCCCTTGCAAATAAGAGTCTGACCGGGAAAGTTTACACTTTTATAACTGCAAGTTATTTTCCTGAGGCTGCCCTGCTCTCCTGCCCAATCAGTCACTAACTGACCCAGGAAACAACCTATCAATTGACCGTGAACGATAACACCAGGTAGTCCCTTACTCTGAGCGAAGTCCTTATCATAGTGGATGGGATAATAATCACCGGATGCCCCAGCCCACATCACTAACTGACGAGTGGTAGGCTGCTTTATCAAGGGGATGATTTCACTACCCACGACTATATCTTCGTAATAGAGTTGCTCGCTCATAGCTTCTCCTTTTAGTAGCTAACAACCATTTGGCGGCACTTGGCTACCAGCTCTTGCCTCTGGTTTATATAGGTTATTTCAAAGTTAATAAATATTGTTCTACCCTTGTCACCTTGTCGCTGACGAATATTGGTTATTTTAGTAGTGGCGGTTATCACATCTCCTGGTCTGATGGGCTTATAGCACTCGAGCATAGTATCGCCATGAAGTAGAGTTCCAGAAGTGATTGAGGCTGATATCTGCTGCTGAATCTGTTCAAAGCCTATGGTCAATATAAAGGTTGGGGGAGCAACAATGCCGCCATACCTGCTTTTCCTGGCATGGTCCGCATTTTGCCATAAGGGATTGGGGTCATCAATAGCCTGGACAAACCGCAGTAACATACCCTTCTCAATCTCATATACTCCGGGCTCCCACTCTATCCCGATTTTATTTTTCAGCCTCTCAATGCCCGATGAAGCATCAACCATATTAAAAAATTTTACCTTGTCTGAGTTTGCTATGTCAAACAAGTGTAGTCGTTCAGTTGATTAGTAGTATATGACTCCCCCCCTTCTATCATTATGAATGTTCTGAACGAAATCAGCCAACGCTTTGCTCTTGACGGCTAACTCCCACTAGGCTACATTTAGCTTAACCAGCGTTAAAATCAAAAAATGAGATTAAACAATATATATGCTAAATTTATATACCCAGTAGACACCACTAGAAACAAGCTAAAGTGTTGTAATAAAACCAGTTTACCCCAATTTTTGTCCTGCTCAATATCTTCTATCTTAAAGCTATTGAGGAATGGAGATGGAGAAGAACTTTGGTAAGGAATATTACAAATACAGGGAAATAGTACTTATGCTTATTCCCAGGTTTGGTAAGTGGAAGTGGTGTATGGTAGCATATAGCTGAGCTGAAGCTTATTCAATTTAAAGGAAATGGCGATGGATTCAAATAGGGCAGAGCCAGTAAAAGTAAATAGCGACCTTGCTATCCAGACCTTTAACCTGACCAGGATATTTAATGGATTGGTAGCAGTAGATGGGCTTGACCTCAATATCAAAAAAGGAGAGTTATTTGCTCTCCTTGGTCCTAATGGGGCGGGGAAGACCACTACCATCAATATGCTATGCTGCTTGCTTAAACCCACCGGCGGTACGGCTACCATTATGGGTTATGACATTAACCAGCATCCGTTTAAGGTTAAAGAAGTCATTGGGGTGTCACCCCAGGAAACGGTTATCTCCGAGCGCCTTAATTGTTGGGAAAATCTAGCCCTAATAGGCAGGATTCACGGTATGAAGGCTAGGGAGCTAAGAATCAGGTCACAACAGTTGCTGGAGAAGATGGGTCTTGGTGATAGGGCTAAAGACCAGGTGAGAAAGTTCTCCGGCGGTATGAAACGAAGACTTAACATAATGATGGCACTGATTCATAACCCTGAGGTTCTATTCCTGGATGAACCTACGCTTGGTCTTGACCCTCAAGCCAGGAGAGCAATATGGGAATATATTGCCTGGTTAAAGAGAGAAAAGACTATCCTGCTCACCACCCACTATATGGATGAGGCAGATTTCCTTGCCGACAGGATAGGCATTATGGATAAGGGTAAGATTGTCGCCCTGGGTACCAGCGTTGAACTCAAAATAAGTATGCTGGAAAAGCATACTATGATTGTTTATGCCTGGAATCTTACCCAGAGAGTCATAAATGAAATACGGAGTAAATACGATGAGGTAGAAGTAACTGATGGCACTATGATAATTACTGATAAACACCTTGACTTCAAAGAAATCGTTGACCTCCTGCACGCATCCGGGGCGGTAGTCCGCTCCGCCTATATCAAGGAGCCAACTCTGGATGATGTTTTCCTTCACATAACCGGCAAGGAATTAAGAGAATGAGGTTCTTAGACTTAGCCAATAGAAACTTTAAGGAGACCTATAGAGACCCACTGGCATTAGGCTTCCTCCTAGCCTTCCCCCTGTTGTTTATGTTCATTATGGGGGTAGTTGTTGGTGGTGAGGCTACCCCCAATTTCCCTATCGGTGTTATAGATAATGACCATACTCAAGTTTCACAAGCCTTCGTTGATGAAGCACTGGCAGAGGTGCCGGCATTGGAAGTTTCGACCTATGAGGACGCGGCTACTGCTCTGAAAGACCTCAAGTTTGGTGATTTAAAAGCCTATATTGTCATTCCTGATGGTTTTGGTCAGCAGGTAACCCAGAACTGGCAGGGCGATGAGGCCGATATCACCCTGCAAATGACCTATGATGAAAGCGATATTATGATTTCAGAGCAAATCATTTCTATAATAAATACAGTTACCCGCGCTTTTGCCCGGATTGAGATACCGGTAACCATTAATGCTACCCCTATCCATATAGAGACCGAGATAACCTATATTGATTTCATAGGTCCTGGAATAATAGTCTTCGGTATTTTGATATTGATACCTACCTCAGCCCGAATAATGGTTCGTGATAAGGAAAAGGGATTCCTTGCCCGCTTGCTGACCACTCCTACCAAACCTGTGGAGTTTATCCTGGGCTACTCTCTGTGCCTGGTTGTCATCGCCATTGCCCAGATAATTATCTTCATGGTTGGTGCCTGGTTGCTTGGCACGGATATAGTCGGCAGCTTGTGGCTGGCATTTCTCATTTTCTTTCTCGCCGGTTTGAGCAGCATCGGCATCGGTATGGTGGTGGCTTCACTCACCAAGTCGGAAAACCAGGCTGAGCCCCTGTGCTGGCTGTTTTCTATGCCCCTGGCGATACTTTCCGGGTGCTGGTTCTCTATAGAGATGTTGCCTTCATACATCAGAGGTGTTGCCTATGCCTTTCCCTATGCCCATGCCATTGATGCCTCCAGAGGTGTTCTTATCCGGGGAGTCGGGTTGGAGGCACTCGGCACCGACTTCCTGTTTTTAATTGGCTGGGCGGTGGTTATCTTTGCCATCGGCGTCATTCTGTTCAGAAGGAGTATGCGAAGCTGAAAGCTATTGAATGGCTTGGTGACCGGGTAAGAATCCTCGACCAGACCAGACTTCCTCGAGAAGAGGTATATTTAGAACTTGGCGACCATCAGAGCATAGCCTCAGCCATCGTAGAATTGAAAATTAGGGGAGCTCCAGCCATTGGAATAGTTGGGGCTTATGGGATAGCTTTGGGCGCTCTACAAATTGAATCTGTGGCTAGGGACGAATTTCTGGAGGAGTTGCGAGGCATCAGCTATACCATTGCTTCAACCAGACCTACTGCCAAAAACCTTTTCCGGGCTATTGAGCGAATGGAGCAAGTCGCTGAGGCTGGGGAGGACGTAGACCAAATTAAAGCAGCACTGGTTGATGAAGCGGTTAAGATACATTCTGAGGAGGAAGAGGCAACCAGAAAGCTCAGCCAGCTTGGAGCCGAGCTAATAGGGGATGGTTTTATCATCCTGACCCATTGCAATACCGGGGTTTTAGCCACCGCTGGCTATGGCACTGCCCTGGGAGTAATCAGGCAGGCAAAGGAGCAGGGCAAAAATATAAAGGTCTTTGCCACTGAGACCCGTCCCCTGCTTCAGGGGGCACGGCTCACTACTTGGGAGCTAAAGCAGGCTAATATACCGTTCACCCTTATCATCGACTCAATGGCGGGCTACTTTATGAGTCGGGGGGAAATTGACTGCGTCATTGTTGGTGCCGACCGGATTGCCGCCAATGGCGATACCGCCAACAAGATTGGCACCTACACCCTGGCGGTGCTGGCTATGGAGAATGGCATTCCCTTCTATGTTGCTGCCCCCACCACCACCATTGACCTTTCGCTAGCTTCAGGGGGTGAAATCCCCATTGAGCAGCGCAGTCCGGAGGAGGTAACCCATATTCAGGGGGTAGCCATTGCCCCTGAGGGCACCCAAGCCGCCAACCCTGCCTTTGATGTCACCCCTCACTACTATATCACCGCCATCATCACCGAAAGGGGCATAATAAAAGAGCCGTATGTGGAGAGGATTAAGAAGGCGGTTTGATAAGGATAGACTTAATGTTTAGAATTATGGATAAGGAGATAACTTTATGGCTACCGGGGACACAGTTATTTGCTCTGATGGGAAATTAGCCATTGAAATCGGCCCTTGGGCTAAAGATAAACTACACTATATAAGACGCTACTTCTATATCTTTAATACGGGTATGAAAAATCGATGGTCAACCAGAACATACATAGACCTATTTTCTGGTCCAGGACTCTGTATTGTCGAAGAAACAAAAGAGGAAATTTCTGGCTCGCCAATTCTAGCCTTAAGCTGTAAAACTCCATTCACACACTATTTCTTCAACGATGTAAATCCTAAGTTTATCAAATCATTAAAGTCTCGTGCCGCAATCTATGGCTTCGCCAATGTGGAATATTTTAGCAAAGATTGTAATTTAGTTGCAGATGATTTACTGCAAAACTTACCCCCGAACTCTCTGGATTTTTGTTTTATTGACCCCCTTAGTTGGGAAATTAAATTTAACTCCATACGAAAACTCACTCTTGATAGAAAAATGGATTTAGCCATAACTTTTCATATAGGCAGTATAAAACGAGACGCTGCTGAGCCTACACAGGAACTGAATGATTTTTTCCCTGACCTCAACTGGCGACAAGAATACAGAAATGCCAAAAACAAGGGGGAAAGAGTTGGGTATGCATTGCTCAAAGCATATGAGCGTGGATTAGGAGAACTAGGCTATAAAGAAATAAAAGACTACGTGCTTGAGACAAATAAAAAAAATGTACCTTTGTATCACTTAATATTTGCCAGTAAGCATCCAAGAGGGGCTGATTTCTGGGACAAGATTGCAGATCGCTCAGAGGCGGGACAAATAAGAATGCAAATCTGACACAGCAAAGAAGTGTAATTAGGAAGGAATATGCCAGTTTTGAGTTTTGTCACTCATCAATATAAGCTACTAGACGGTTCTACATCCTCATTGGTTCAACAAGTTGGAGATGGCTCAATCATAAAGAGATTTGATAAGACTCCGTTACCTACCAGAAGCACAAATGTTATATGTCCCCATTTTCTAGAATTGAAATGGGCTTATGGCTGCCCCTTTGACTGTGCTTGGTGCTACCTCAAAGGGACTTTCAGATTCCTACCCACAAAGACAAAACCAGTATTTAAAGACTATAAAAAAATAGAATTACACATTAGAAGGTTCCTTGAAGAAGTAATGGCTCCTGAAATCCTTAATACTGGCGAGATAGCTGATTCTTTAATGGGGGAAGGCTTAGATGAACCCTTCTCTAAATTTATTATTCCTATGTTTGAAGAGCAAGACAGACATAAAGTATTATTTGTAACTAAGTCTGATAATATAAAGCACCTGTTGGAAATTAATCCTCATAATCAAGTTATTATAAGCTTCAGTCTTAATTCCGATGAGGTAGCCAAAAAATGGGAAAGAGGTGCTCCATCAGTTAGTAGAAGGATTGAGGCTGGACGAAAGCTTAGCCAAGAAGGCTACGAGGTAAGGATAAGGATTGACCCCATAGTGCCAGTCGTAGATTGGGGAAAGCATTACATTGAGCTTGTTGAACAGATTTTCACTAGTTTCACTCCATCCCGCCTTACCCTGGGGTCGCTCCGTGGCTTACAAAGCACTATCAACGGGAGCACAGACAAAAGCTGGCTCCAATATTTAAACGAGAACTCTAACTGGGGGAAGAAAGTAGACTTCAAAACTCGCTACGAAATGTATGCCACCATCATTAACCAACTTAAGAAAAATTATGATTATGAAGAAATTGCCATCTGTAAAGAAACACTGGCAATGTGGGCAAAGTTAGGGATGGATTATCAAAAGATAAAATGTAACTGTGTATGGTAGAACGAGTTCACTTAATGCCACAAGCTAAATTGGGGTTATTGGGGGGGAAGGGACTTTATGATATTGTAGTATAGGACGATAGAGTGGGAATCAGCTATAATACCAGATGAGGGCTAACTTAATGACGGAGGATGATGGTGAAAGTAAAAGAGCTTAGTGTGGAACAGTTAAAGGCTTTAATTCAAGAGGCGGTGGAGGAAAAGCTCTGGAAAATACTCGGTGACCCTGACCAAGGACTAGAGCTGAGGGAGGATATCAAGGACAGGCTCAGGCATTCTCTAGCCGCTGTTGAGCGCGGCGAGGAGGGCATACCTTTCGGGCAAGTGGCTAAAGAAATTGGGCTGGAATAGGAATGACCTATAAGGTGAAGTTTATGCCCAAGGCGGTGGATGATTTAAGCCGCTTGGATAAGGTGATTGCCCAGCGTATTTTCACAAAAGTCAGATGATTATCTGAGAATTTCGATATCCTGACTCCCGAGGTGCTTATTGGTGAGTGGAAGGGACTATTTAAACTCAGAGTAGGCAGCTATCGGGTGGTCTACACGGTGAGCCAAAAAGACCATCTCATCACTGTCCACCTCGTCGGTCACCGCAGGGACATTTACAAGGTGAGGTAATCGAGGCGCGGAGATTGCCGAGTGCTGGTAAATAAAAAAAGGCGGGTCCTGAAAGTGACTAGCATTACTAATATATCCGTGACATAGAAGGAG
>Ga0315545_1001093_pt1 | contig 27417 bp, 45 predicted proteins | sample SalMarSW160210MG_FD_203096 | JGI IMG/M metagenome (GOLD analysis project Ga0315545, IMG submission 203096) | Salt marsh sediment microbial communities from the Plum Island Ecosystem LTER, Massachusetts, United States - Salt Marsh Sediment SW1602-10 ...
AGGGCTCAACCATGTTTTTTATTTCTTCGTAACCTATTGTCTTTCCAATTATCCCTTTTACATAGGGTAAATTAAAAACAGCTTCTTCTGCTGAATCCCTGTCTTCTGCCTCAAGAAGAATATATCCCCTTAATCCTTGCGGTCTTGAAACTGAAAATACATTTAGATTCTTTTTTTCAATTCTTTCAGCAATCATATCAACTGCTCTTTCTTCTTTGTTCGTCGTCACTTTTATTATAAATATCATTTTATCTTATCAAATAATTTTTTACTGATTTTTAATCTCGAGCGAAGCGAGACAGTTCACTTTGTTCCGACTATCCCTTAATATGCAAATATTAAAGAATAATGATATTACTTAAAATTTTAGGTTTATAAAATTTACTTAACAAACAATTTCATAACCATTGAGATTATAAATCCAAAAGTGCCTAATGCCAGAATGCCTATGGCAGAAACCTTTGTGATGGTTTCGAATTCTTTTCTCGTGGGTTTTTTTAATGAATGCCACACTCTTTCACATTTGATGAAAAATGATTTTATTGGTGTTACAAGTTTCATGATAAAAGAAAGAGTGAGGGGTTTTTAAAATTATTTAAAAGGAAAATTGTCGCTGACGCGAGGATTGGCAATCAAATGAATATTATCGTTTCTGAGATAAATTTTCTATAAATGAGTTACTAGTATCCTATGAGGAGTTTTGGGTTCTTGTTTAATTATTCTGTAATCATTATATCTGGTCACCTTTTTTGTATTCCAATAAATAGGACTTGTATCAATATTTGTATAGAATACCCAAACATTATTTTTATTAGAGTGCTCCCTTATACAAACTGCACAATTGCGATCGCTATATTGTTCAATTCTATCTGGAAGAATTTCTCTAAATAGTTTTGTTTCTTCTATGTAATCCTCGTTTATAAGTTTAAAAAATAAATCTTGTCCTGAACATAATTCCAAATCTGAAAGAGGAACTATAACTGGGAATTCAATATTACCATTTTTTTTAATATCGTCAATAACTTTTGACGCCCAAACAGGCATCCCCTCGTCATTATTAGTGATTTGCAAAGCAGTGTCCATTGAATATTCTCCTATATCAAAATCTCCATACTTGATTGCTTTTTCAATATCCGAGGGTTTAACTAGCCTTAATCCATAATCATTTAATATACTGCCCATAATAATATTTGAACAAACATTGCCTCCAATAACAACCTTTTCTAATAAAGCGAAATGATCCTCCAAAGAATAATCTGAAAAAGCTTGATTTACAAAAGAGGCATATCTATTAATTATAGTTTCTCCAATCTCTCCTTCTAAAAATTTGATGTTGGTTGCATTACTACTCATCTTATTCAAAAAACTCTATCCCAAGTTCTTCCTCGATTTCTTTGTGCTTTATGCTTTCAAGAGTTTCGTCGCGGCCAAGAATCTGGGAACTTCTAACTCCTGTTACTATGAGTAAAACCCTTATAGATTTCTCCATGTCTTCTGAGATTTGCGCTCCCCAGATAAGTTTTGCATCAGGACTTAATTTCTCACCTACTTCTTCTATAATTAATTTGCATTCATCCAGACTCATATCCGCTCCACCTACAATATTTACCAAAGCCCCTGCTGCATTTGAGATATCAACATCCAATAGGGGATTCTGAATTGCTTTTTCCACAGCTTCAATTGCCCTTTGCTGACTGTCTGACTCCCCCATGCCAATTAATGAAACCCCCCCATTAACCATTACTGTTTTTATATCTGCAAAATCAAGGTTTACCAGACCAGAAGTTGTCACGAGTTCTGTTATTCCTTTAACAGCATTTGTAAGAATTTCGTCAGCAATTTTGAATGCTGTGTGGAGTGGGAGTTCTGGCGCGAGCTCGAGAAGTTTATCATTAGGGATAACTATAAGAGTATCAACAATGGACTCCATTCTTTCCAAACCTTCCATGGCATTTTCTATTCTTTTCCTTCCCTCAATTGTAAAAGGCAATGTTACAACCCCAATTGTCAAAGCGCCTTGTTTTTTTGCTAAAGAAGCAATAACAGGTGCTGCACCTGTTCCTGTCCCCCCGCCCATACCACAAGTTATGAAAACCATATCACTCCCTGCAAGCTTTTTCTTTATTTCAGATTCAGACTCTTTTGCTGCTTCCTGCCCTATTTTAGGATTGCTCCCTGCACCCAACCCCTGAGTCAGTTCCTTTCCAATAAGAATTTTCTGGTCTGCATTAGTATATAACAAATCCTGAGCATCTGTATTTATTGCTATAAGTTCTCCCCCTTTAATTCCAATTTCCCTCATTCTGCTTAGAGAGTTTCCCCCCCCGCCACCAACGCCAATTACTTTAATCCGTGTAGATTGTTTTTTCAAAAGTTCTGCTAATTCCTGATCAATTTCCCTTATCTCCGGGGACAATTCAGAAGGAACAAAATTTTCATCTCTTTCATAAATATCTCCCATGTTTAAAAAAAGAAGTGTTGATTTATAAGGATTGTTGTGATTTATTGAGAGATAATTATTTATACGCCCCTTTATAATTAAAAACATGGAGAAGAATGGAAAAGCATTGATTTTATTTGCACTATCGATAATTTTCTTTAGTTTAAATTTCACTCCAAATTTAACAGGGAATATTACTGGTTCATTAAATAACTTCCATGTTTTTACAATATTGGGTTTTGTATTTTTAGCTGGTTCGTTTGTTCTATTTTTATCTAAGAGGGTATTAGATGCAATTGTAATTCCAACAGGGGGCGGAGATTGGGATTATGATGAAAAAATGTATTTTGAAGATAAAAAAAGAGCAGAAACAGCTGTCCAAAATAAAGGAAAGTTAGGAAAGGAAAAATATTTTGTTATCAGCGGGGATATAGGAAAAAGTAAAAATGAAATTAAAGAAGGGCAATCTCGTTCAATACATAGCTTTCTTAGAAGGCATAAAATAAACCCAAGCCAAATGATTATAGAGGGGAAATCGCATGATACACTTGAAAATGTTTTATACACATTAAAAAAATTAAAGGAAAGAAAAAAGAAAGAGGGTGCAGAAAGAACGTGGGAGATTGCCTTTGTTTCATACCCTGGACATTTGGAAAGAATTGAAGATTTTGAAAAAGAAGCAATAAAAAAAGGCATTATTGGTAAAAAGGATTTTAGATTTCATAAAATAAAAACAAAGGAGACTCCTGAAGAAAGGGAATATGAAGGAAATATTCTCAGAAGAATAAGGCACCAGGGAAAATTACTTACAATGGGGAAGTATAAAAGTAAAAAATAATTGGCTTAGGCTATCTGGGAAATCAAATCTTTTTCTAAATCTTTTATTTTAGAATTTCCATTTACTTCAATAATTTTGAAGTATTTTTCTTTTTCTGTTTCATTAAAATCTTCGCTTTGAAATACAAAATTAGCGAGAAAATTTATTTTCTTTTGGTTAATTCTTCCTTCTTCCCTTTGAAGACATGTTTTAAATAGGGAATTTATCTGAATGAAAATAATTTTTGCATTATACTGTCTTGCTAATTCATAATATCCTAATCTATTTTCACTTGTTCTTATATCATCATCAAATACAACATTATATCCTAAGTTTAAGCAATCACGGGTTAATTTTTCCTGATAAAAATAAGAGATATACCATGGGCCTGGATATTTAAATTTCCTCTCTCTTAATCTTTCTCTATAAATTTCCACATCTTTTCCATAAAGACGAAGATAATCGACAATGTTATGCCCCCTCAACAAAATTGTATGCGGAAGAAAATTTTCTATTTCCTTTGCTAAAGTTGTCTTGCCTGCTCCGGGAAGTCCTAAAAACAAAATTAATTTTTTATTAGGATTTTTTATTCTTCGTAAATTAGTTAAACCTAATTTCTTTTTAAGAAAAGAAACATTTCTCGAATATTCCTCTTTAAATTCATTTGAGTATCCTTTTAATTTTTTCCTCCATTTTTCAAAAGGAATAAAAGAGCTTGATCTCTTTGTAAGTCCATAATCCCTTCTTATTTCTTTTCTTAAATTTTGGAATAGGTTTTCCATTTGATTAAATAAATAATAAGTATTTAATTTATTTTCTCCCATTTATCTTTCTTTCTAACTCATCAAACCTCTTCCTGTTATTCATATCAAAAATCCACTCCAAAAATAAAATTGCTGGAAAAACAATAAAAACTGTGAGCACGAGTCCCTCGATTGTAAATCTTTTCATCTGAGTAAAATCCAAATCCATATAAATGCCATGAATTATCGAAGCTATTGAAATCAGGACAGAAAACACAAATAAAATTAATACTTGTTTTTTAAGAAATGGGAGGGATTTCATAGAGTAATTAAGAGAAGAGAGTTTTTATTTATTTTCTTTTTTGTCTTCAACCTCTACTTTCTTTTTCTCTTCTTCAATCTCTTTAATTTCTAACTCCAAATTAAAAATATCCTTGAATTTATCCCTGAACATCTCAACAAATTTTACAAGGGGTTTTTCTACCTGCATAACAATTTTCGTTTCCTTAATTTCGAACTGTAAATCTTTCTTAAATAAAAATTCACTAAACGCTTTTATTTTTTCATTTATGTCTTCGATTTTTTGTAAAACCTTTATGTCGTACACAACAGTTTTCCCTGCTATTGGATTATTAAAATCAACCATAACCCTCCCCCCAGAAACCGTCAAGATTTTTGCAATCCTTCCGTCAAAATTAAATACTGCACCGGGCGCTGGATTGATTTTATGCTGGATAAAAATTTTCATGGGCATCATCTGAACGAGCTTTGGATTTCTGTTTCCAAAAGCATGCTCTGGTTTAAGTTCAACCTCATATTTTCCAATTTCTTTTCCAATCAAAAAATCGTCTATTCCCCTGAGGAACATGCCTTCGCCTAAACAGAAAACAAAAGGTTTTGCTTCAAAATCAGAATTTATTTTTTCCAAATCTTTTTTAATATTTGAATCAAAAATCTCTCCGCCTTTAATCCTTCCTGTAAATTCCACCTCGATAAAATCTTTTTTCTTTAGTTTCATTTTATTTTCCTAATTAAAAATCTTTATAAATGTATTTCTTTTAACCTAATTATGGTTTTAAAAATGATAAATGCCACAGAGGCAAAAGTCGGTACAAATATCCTGCTTGACGGAAAAGCGCATACTATCAAAAAAATTGATGTGAGTAAAACGGGAAAACACGGGCATGCCAAAGTTAGAATAGAAGCGATAGGAATAATTGATGGGCAGAAAAAAGTTTTTGTTATCCCAGGGCATGATAAACTTGAAGTTCCCTTGGTCGATAAGAGAAAGGGGCAGGTTTTATCAATTGCGGAAAAGATTAGTGTCATGGATTTGGAAAATTTTGAAACTCTGGAACTTGCTTGTCCAGAAGAAATAAAATCAGAACTAACAGAAAACTGCAACGTGGAATACTGGGATATTGAAGGTGAGAAAATAATAAAGAGGAAACTATAATTCTGTATATAAATACTTAAAAAGATAAGAATCTCAAAAGATAGATGGAATTAAAAAGGGTCTTAGATGATGAAAATATTAGATTAAATGCTAATCTTGGAACTACTACTATAAAGCAAGTATTAAAAGATATAAAATATTTTAAAAAAATTGCTGAACAAGTAAGAGCAAGATTTCCTGATAGAAAATTTGTAATAGAAAAGATATTAGACCAAGAAAATACTTATAGAGTTCTTATTAGTGGAGAAGAGTCATATATTGAATATTATCCTTTTAATGATGAAGTTATAAAAAGAACAAAGAATAAATATTAACAGAAAAACCTTAAAAACTTACTTTTTCTAAATTAATTATGGCAAAAATAAAAGAAGCACAAAACAGATTATTCAAGAACATTTTTGTTTGTAAAAAATGCCACTCCAAAATTCGGGCAGACCCCCAAAAAATTTTAAAAGGAAAGGTAAGGTGCAGGAAATGTAAAGGTACTGCATTCCGACCATTAAAAAAGAGCAAGTGATAAAATGAGTTTTATAATTTATGACATCATACTTTTAATCTCCTTTGCGATATTCGTTTCAATTTTCCTTTATATAAAAAGAAAAAATTTGAAAAAAGAAGGGCTCTTGTTTTTATACAGGACGAAATGGGGGATAAAATTAATTGATTACGTCGGAAAAAAGTGCAATAAAAGTCTTAAAATTCTAAGTTACATTTCAATAGGGCTGGGTTATATTTTAATGCTTGGAATGCTATACTTGTTTGGAAAAATTTTTTGGATTTACATTTTTAATCAGGATGTTGTAAGGGCGATTAAAGTCCCCCCGATAATGCCATTAATCCCTTATATTGATAAAGTCGTCCCTTTTTTGCCTTCGTTTTATTTTATATACTGGGTAATTATTCTCGCTGTAATTGCAATCCCCCACGAGTTTGCACACGGGATTTTTGCAGCGTATAAAAAAATAAAAATAAAAACCACTGGTTTTGGGTTTTTCCCTTTTTTCTTTCCTGTTTTTCCCTTGGCCTTCGTCGAACTTGATGAAAAGAAAATGGTTAAAAAAAGCAAATTCTCTCAAATGGCAGTTCTTTCCGCAGGAACATTTGCAAATATTTTAACAGCAATTTTATTTTTCGGGGTTTTGTGGTTATTCTTCTCGCTCGCGTTCAGCCCCGCAGGAGTCCAATTTGATTCATACTCTTACTCGATTGTTGAGGTTGCAAGCATTTCCCTGATGAACGGAGTTGTATTAGATAATCCTTCCTACAGAGAATTCGTAAGTTTGGCGAAGAACAATAGCTTAAACAACATTACAGCAGGAGGAAAGAACTATGCAGGAATAAAAGGCTTTTACGCAGACAGCGAAGAGTACGTTCAGTTATACGACGACAGTCCTGCAATAACTTCCGGATTAACTGGAGCAATAACAGAAATTAATGGGATAAAAATTGATGGAATGGAAAAATTGAAAGAAGAAATATTAAAATATTCTCCTGGAGAAAAGGTAATAATAAAAACTGAAACAGGAGAAGAAAATTTAGAATATGAAGTTGCCCTCGGAGAAAACCCTGAAAACAAAAATTTGCCCTGGTTGGGAATCGGTTTTGAAAATTACGGTGGGTCTGGAGTAACTGGAAAAATTTTTGTTGCACTTTCCTCTTTTAAAAAACCGCATATTTATTACGAACCGAAAATAGACGGGATAAGTACGTTTGTTTATAATTTATTATGGTGGATTATTTTAATCAGCATCAGCGTGGCTTTGGTTAATATGCTCCCCATGGGAATCTTCGACGGAGGAAGATTTTTTTATTTGACTGTTTTTGCCATAACTAAAAATGAAAAAATATCCAAGAAAGCTTTTTCATTAGTTACTTATCTGCTCCTGTTCTTATTGTTGCTTCTAATGATTTTTTGGTTTTTGTCTTTTAAATAATAAAAATTTATTTTAGAAAAGTATTTAAAATATCTTATCTTATAAAATATAATTAAAAAGAGGTAAGTGACATGGCAAAGACAAAGAAGAAAAAAGAAAAAAAGAAAACTAAAAAGAAAAAAAAGAAATAGGATTTGAAAAGTTCTTGTTTACATTTTTATTTTTTAAAAATTTAGTTTATAAATGATTTTTTATTTTAATAATTTTTGGGAAACTTTATTCGTGGTTTTTACAAATCGACGACACCGTCTTTTGTCAAGGCGGCGAATCTAACTCCTACTGGTAAGTTGAGCAAAGCAGAAATCAGAGCCATATGTTCTTTACCGTCGCCAGAAGCAATACTTAATGCAATTTCTGTTCCATTGATTTTCCCTTTAAGCTTTTCTGAAAATTCCTCTCTCAAATCTTTCAGTTTTTTATCTAAATCAATTTTAATGAATTCAAAATTTTTTTCATGCTTGAAATCTTTTGCAAAGTCACTTCCGAGAAGAATTATTTTGTCCCAATCTCCGCGGGTCACTAATCCAGAAACCTGGGCCCATGTCCCCTTCCCTGTTGATAACAATGCAACGAGTTCCATAACAAAAAAAAGAAATGTTGATTTATTAAGATTGTTGTGATGGGTTCTATAAAAATTATTGCCCACTAAAAAAACAAATATTTTATAAACCCAAAATATTTCAAAGTTTGACCACAGACTACATCATTGAGAGATATTTTCTATGCTCTTGATGCATAGGTAGGAGGAAACATGGATTTAAAACAGGATTTAAAGAAAGCACTAACAGAGTTAAGAAAAGAAAAAGAAAGAAAATTTAATCAGACAGCAGACCTGATTGTAAATCTCCAGAAGTTTGATTTGAAAAAAACATCAGTCAACCTGTTTGTCTCTGTTCCATTTAAAATTAAAGAGAAGAAAATTGCCGCTTTCCTGGAGTTGAAGAGCAAGCAGATTGAGACTGTCACGAAAGAAGAATTCAAAAAATATTCTGATAAAAAAGAATTAAAGAATCTTGTTAAGAAATTTGATTTTTTTATAGCACAAGCAAGTTTAATGCCAAAAGTCGCAACTGTCTTCGGCAGGGCATTAGGTCCAGCTGGAAAAATGCCTTCCCCACAGTTGGGAATCGTTCTTAATCCCGACGACAAATCAATAAATGAACTAAAAACAAAAATAAACAACAGCATAAAAATAAAATTAAAAGAAGCCAGCATAAAACTTCCTATTGGAAAACAAAGCATGAAAGATGAAGAAATTATCGAGAATGCCCTCGCTGTTTACGGTGCTGTTCTGAAAGCAATGCCAAAGGATAAAGAAAACATAAAAAATATTGAAATAAAATTCACTATGACTAAACCACAAAAAATAATGATAAGATGAAAAACCAACGTGAAAATCCAATCCCTGAAGAAAAGATAAAATTGTCCGAAGAGTTAGCAAAACTGATTAAAACAAAAAAAACAATTCTAATGGCGTCTATAAAAGATATCCCTGCCTCGCAATTTCAGGATATTGGGAAAAAGTTAAGGGGGAAAGCAATAGTTAAAGTTCCTAAAAAAAATTTGATATTCAGGGCAATAGATTCTTCTGGAAATGAAACAGTTAAAAAACTTAAAGAGCAGATTAAAGAAAGCGTTGCTATTTTGTTTTCAGATCTGGATTGCTTTGACCTTGCTTTAGAATTAGTCAAAAACAAAAGTCCTGCAAAAGCAAAAGCCGGACAATTAGCCCCGAAAGATATTAAAGTTGACGCAGGACCCACTGAACTGGTTCCAGGACCTGCGATAAGTGAACTCGGAGCCTTGGGAATTGAAATTCAAATAGAAAAAGGAAAGATTCATATCAAAAAACCCAAAACAATTGTTGAGGGAGGAAAAGAAATTTCAGCTGGTGCAGCAGAAATTATGAGCAAACTGGACATAAAACCTTTTACAATCGGATTTATTCCGATTTGTGCGTTTGATACTCAAGAAGGAAAATTATATCTGGATATTAATATCAACAGGGAAGGAACATTGGAAGAATTGAAATCAGCTTATGCAAAAGCCCTGCCTTTTGCTGTTGAAATTAGTTACATAAGTGAAGATACAATTAAATTCCTGATTGGAAAAGCTGGGAGTCATGAAAGAGTTTTGGAGAAAATTGCTGGACTCTCGCAAGCTCAGTCTGCTTCGCCTGAAAGTCAAACCAAAGCTGATGCTTCAGAAGATGAAACAGTTAAAGAAGAAAAAATTGCTGAACCTCAAGGAGATTCAGGAGATAATGCTATTAATAAAAAAATAGTAGTGGAAAGGGATAATGATTTAGTTGATAAAAATAAAAGTTCTTTAGATAATCACTCTAATCAATCGAACGAGGTTACGATTGAGCAATTAGAAAATACTCCAAAACAAAATTCGGAGGAAAATAAATAAAATGGAAAATATATATGCGGCACTTTTGTTGCACAAACTTGGAAAAGAAGTTAATGAAGAAAATGTGAAAAAAGTTGTTGTAGCTGCTGGCGCAGAAATTAATGAATCAAAAATCAAATCTCTTGTTGCCAGTTTGAAGGGTGTTGATATAGATAAAGAACTTGAAAGTGCCAGTTTGGTTTCTGCTGCTCCTGCAAGTGCAGAAGCGCCAAAAGAAGAAAAAGCAGAGGAACCAAAAGAAGAAAAGAAAGAAGCTGCAGCAGAAGGCTTGTCTGCTCTGTTTGGTTAATTTTAATTTTGATAGCAGGCAAGTCTGGTTTTTCTAGTCTGAACAGGAAGATTTAAAATATAAAAATAATTTTGTAAAATAAGCCTCTGTCGCATAATGGTATTGCATCCGGCCTGAGACCGGAGTCCTTCGGGACATCCCCGTTCGATTCGGGGCAGGGGCGTCTTTTAAAATTTTAAATAATCATAACCCAAAAATCTTTTTCCACCAAGGTTTCTTAATTGTTATTAAATTATCATGCTCATCAAAAATTTCATATTTTATTTTTGGTTTTTCCTTGAATTTAGGAGCTTCTTCTGCAAGTTCTTTGTGCGCCTGTTCAATTGCTTTTTCAACTGCTATCCTTGAATATCCTTGGTTAATCAAAGCGAACTTAAGAGAATCAGAGGAGTAGCCCTTGGATAAGTTTTTCTTAAAGTAATTTGCAAGTTGCGTTTTATAACCATTTTCTCCCATAAATCAAAAAGAAAAAATAAGTTTAAAAAATTAGGTGTATTCTATTTAATCTTTATTGGTTTCACTTTGTTGTAAAATCTAACTGCCTGATTAAGTCTTGATTTTGATTCTGAGTAAATTGTTAAAAGTTTCTCGTGCTTTTTTATTTTATCTCCAACATTGAAATAAAGGTAAAGTCCTGCAAATTTATCTGCGGGACAGCCCGCAACTGCTGCCAGAGAAATTATTTTTTTATTATCAATTTCAGAAATTCTTCCTGATTTTTTAGAAAGAATGTCTCTCTTAAATTTCGCTGGTTTTATTTCTTTTAAAATTCCTCCCTGGGCTTCTATAATTTGCTTAAATTTTTCAAAAGCTTTTCCTGAATCGAGAATTTCTTCAGCCATTTTAGTTCCTTCTCCTTTTTTCGCTTTGCCAGTCATTTCTAAAAGTTCTCCTGCCAAAAATAAAGATTTCTCTTTTAAGTCCTCTGGCCCATTCTGCTTTGGATCCAAAACTTTAATTGCATCTATTAATTCCAAAGCAGGGCCAACCCCGCTTCCCATGGGCTCTTTTGCTTCTGTTAAAACCACTTTTAAAATTAGTTTAAAATATCTGCCGAGATATTCAAATTTTCTTTTTAACTTCAATGCATTTGCTTTATTTATTTTTGCAGTTTTTCCGTAAGGAATATCTATCAAGATATATTTTGCTCCAAAAGCAAGTTTTTTTGCCATGATTGAAGCAATGAACTGGGCTTCAGGGTCTATTTTTAATTGTTTTTCTATTTTTATTATTTTTGAATCAGCAGGAACCATTCCCAAAGCTCCTCCCCAAACCAAACAGGCATTTGTTTTTTTTATTATTTTCTTTACCTCATCTATTGAAAACTCCACCCTCGCTATTGTTTCTACAACATCTGCTGTTCCTGCAGAACTGGTTATTGCCCTTGAAGAAGATTTTGGCATTATTAATCCTGCAGAAGCACAAATTGGAACAATTATTAAAGTGGTCCTATTCCCAGGAATCCCCCCAACAGAATGTTTGTCAACCACAAATTTATTTCTTAACTTTAACTTATTCCCTGACTCCAGTATCGCTTCTATTAAATAGATAGTTTCTTTCATGCTCATTTTTTGTTGATACATTGCAGAAATAAAAAGGGCTATCTCAGGATCAGATAAAGAGTTATTAGTAACATCCCTTATGATTTCACTTATCTCTTGCTTAGATAATGTTTTTTTATTTAATTTTTTCTTTATAAAAATAACGCTTCTTGGTGGAGGCGAAAGATTGACATCTACTTTTTGCCCAATCCTTAACCCCAATTTATGTTTAATCTCAGATGAAACCGCAATTTCATTTTCTTTAACCAAATGTTTAATAATATCAATAATCGCAGAAACCTCTTTTGGATTTTTTGAGATTGCTTTAATAGAAATCCTGTCCTCAGTATGGATCCCCATTTTCCTCGCTGTTTTTTCATTCAGCATAGCCACCGGCAATCCTGCAGTCCATTTCAAAAGTTTAATATTGAGTTCCATTTTTTACATCTTTTATCTAGATAATTTATATAATTAGAAAAAATGATTTTTATATTTATCTGCTCTTTTGCGGTTGCGGAATAAAAATTCCGGGCAACTCCCTGTGCCTGTAAATTTCAAGTATTATAAGAAGGTAGGCTAAAATTAGCGGACCTAAAATTAACCCCAAAATACCAAATAAAAATAATCCTCCAATCATGCCGATAAGAACTAATGAAGAATGCATTTGTGTCCTTTTTGAAACAATGATTGGTCTTAAAAAATTATCAATATGTGAAGAAACTATTCCAAATACTAAGATGCCTGCTGCTGCGAATGTATTTCCTGCCATCAACAAGTAGATTAAAACAGGCAACCAGATAACCATTGTCCCAATAATTGGAAAAATTCCTGCAAGGAACGCAAGCAATGTGAGAAACAATGCATTAGGGACCCTAAAAATAAAAAATCCAATTCCAATAATAAGCCCCTGAAGAAGACCTATAATAATCTGCCCATAAATAACTGAAGAAGTTATTCCTTTTGAAGATTCAAATAATTTTTTCTCAATATCTTTTGGAAAAGGCAATAAACTTCTTACGTATGATAGTAGATTCTCCTTGTCGCGAAGTACGAAGTAAAAAGTAAAGAACACCACCAAAGATTGCAAAAACAAAGTTGGGAAATTGAGGATTATTTTTGAAAGAGAATTCATTAGAGAATTAGTTATTTTGGTTACAAAAGAAGAAATAATAGAACCCACTTCTGCTGAAAATTCTTCTGAAGCAAACAAAGAGGGAAAAATGCTTTTGATTGGCGTTACAAAATCCATCTGCTGGGAAGACACATAAATTTTAATTGACTGGTCTATTATAGTGGGCGTTAAAAACCAAATTGGCAGAACTATCAGCAATATTAAAAAAAAACAGATTAGAGAGGCAGATAGATTTTTGGATTTTATAATTTTGTAAAGCCAGTCATACACTGGTGTAAACACAAACGCCAAGATAAGTCCAAGAATTATTGATAACAAAATCGGTTTTAACAAAAGGAAAGACAAGACTACAAGAACAACTAAAAGTATTGCAGAAACAATCTTCCTAAAATAAATGTCATCCATTTTTGTCATCCATTAAAAGTAGTTGAAATTTATAAAGGTTTGCAGTTTTCTCTCAGAAAAGTTTATAAGTTTTATTGGAGTCGTAAACTATGAATTTTATAAAAAAAGTGTTTGAAGGGGATGTTGATGAATCTGTGCATTTGCAGTTTCAGAAATTCAGCAAAGGAGAATTTAGAAACAGGGCTTTGATTAATGTAAAAAAAACAGGAGGAAAGTGTAATCTATCGACGAGCGTGGAATTTGCAAATGAACTTGTAAAAGAAGCTGCCAAGAAATTAGGAGAAAATAAAACAAATGTTAAGGGGGCTGTTGTTTCTACGAATGACTTAACTGGTGAATTGGATTTTCAGGATAAAAAACAATTTCAGGGTGTTAAAAGATATTTAATTGATAAGGAAATGTCAGGGAATGAGATAATTGAATTAATGGATAAATTTCCCAAAGCATTTTTTGCTTTAAGTTTTGAAGCAGGGGATACCAAGTTAAAGATTAAACCAAAAGCCCCTAAGTCTGCTAAACCAAAAAATAAAGAGGATGCTCCAAAATCAGATTTTTGTTCATTGAAAACTTCAGATGAAAAGATTGCCAAAAGTTTTGTTTTTGAAAAACCTGATTTTAAAACAGCAAACATAACCCATCATTTTATAATTGAAAGAATTGAAACTCCAGAGGAATTAAAAAACAGCGAAGATTTTGTAAAAATTCGGGAAGAATCAAAAAGGGCTGGCAAAATAATTCGAGAAGCTGTTATTGATGGACAAAAGATTAAAAGTGAAAAGGAATTTGAAGTTTAGAAAAATTAATTTATTTTATATTAATGAAAATGAACAAAACTAGAAAAATTTCTGGAGGAATTATAATTAATGACGGAAAGATACTTTTAATAAAAAGGAAATATGAACCTTATAAAAATACCTGGTGCCCTCCAGGAGGATTTACAGAAAAATCAATAAATGAATCAGTTGAAGATTGTTGCATTAGGGAAGTAAAAGAAGAAACAAATATAGATATTGAGATTATCAAAAAATTAGATATTTTAAAATTTTATAATAAAATAAAAGATAGAAATGAAGAAATTCATATATTTTTATGCAAATCAAAATCTACAGAAATAATTGTAGATGACGAAGTATTGGATGCTAAATGGTTTAATCTAAATGAGATAAATGATTTATATCTAATCCCAAGATTTGATAAATTTATTTCAAAACATAGAGAGATACTTTCTTAAAAAAACCCCTACCGAATATTTTAAAAACTCCCTTTTTCTTTGTGTTTTATCCAGGGTGTTAAAATGATAATCTTCGCTAGATTAATAAGAAATGCCGACAAGAAAATCACCGAGAAAAGGAAGTTTGCAGTTCTGGCCAAGGAAGCGGGCTGCTAAGTTTTTGCCTAGAGTAAACTGGAATGCAATTAATTCTGAAAAAAATCTTAAAGGGTTTATTTGTTATAAGGCCGGGATGGCGTCTGTTCATGTAAAGGACAATACGCCTGATTCTATGACTAAGGGAAAAAAAGTAATTATACCTTCTACAATTCTTGAGTGCCCCCCACTAAAGATTTTTTCTGCCAGGTTTTACAAAGAAGGAAAAGTTGCTAAAGAAATTTTAGCTGAAAATTTAGATAATGAATTAAAAAGGAGATTGAAACTTCCGAAAAAAGCAGGAGAAAAAATTGAAGGCATAAAAACAGAGGGTTATGATGACATCAATGTTATTTGTTATTCTGTTGTTAAAAAAACAGGGATTAAAAAAACACCTGATTTGAGTGAGATTGGACTTAAAGGGAGTGTTGAAGAAAAAATAGATTTTATTAAAAAAAACCTCAATAAAGAAATTTCTGTATTAGATGTTTTTGAGAAAAACCAGCTTGTTGATTTAAGAGGATTAACAAAAGGCAAAGGATTTTCCGGACCTGTGAAAAGATTTGGAATTCACCTTAAATTTCATAAATCAGAAAAAGGAAGAAGGCGTCCCGGAAGCTTGGGACCATGGCATCCTGCACGAGTCACATTCAGAGTTCCAATGGCAGGACAGCTCGGCATGTTTACAAGAGCAGTATATAATAATAAAATAATTGACTTGGGAAAATCCGAGAATAAAAAATTAAAAAATATAAAAAATTATGGAGACATCAAAACAGATTATATTATAGTAAAAGGTTCTGTGCAAGGACCTGCAAAAAGACAACTAATTATAACCTCTGCTCTAAGAGAAGCTAAAAAAACTAAAAAGAAAAATTATGAATTGCTGGAGGTTTTGCAATGAAAACCCCAATTTTATCAATTGAAGGAAAGAAAAAAGAAATGATTGATTTACCTAAATGTTTTTCTCAGGAAATTAGAAAGGATATAATTGCAAAAATTTTGGAGGTAAAGAAGAACAGACAGCCATATTCTCCTTCGCTGATAGCAGGAAAACAATCTTCTGCAAGTGGGAAACTTGTTCACAGAAGACATGTCTGGAAAAGCCAGTATGGAAGAGGGATATCAAGAATTCCAAGAAAAATCACATTAAGAAGAGGTTCACAATTTAACTGGGTGGGGGCTATTGCTCCAAATACAAGGGGGGGAAGAAGAGCGCATCCTCCCAAAATCCTTTCAACAATTAACACGAAAAGGATAAATAAAAAAGAATTGAAACTTGCATTAATTTCTGCAATAAGTGCAACAGCAAATAAAGAAAAAGTAATAAAAAAATATGGGAGGCTCAAAAATAAAAAAGTAGAAAATTTGCCATTAGTTGTTGAATCAAAATTAACTTCCCTAAAAACAAAAGAATTGATTTCAAGTTTAAAGAAAATTCTTGGAAAAGATTTATTTGAATTAGCCTTGAAAAAGAAAAAAGTAAGGGCTGGTAGGGGGAAACTCAGAGGAAGGAAATATAAAAAAACCGCAGGATTGCTTATTGTCGTCGGAAATAATGAGAATGTAAAAACAAATGCTTTTGAAGTAACTAATGCCAAAAGTCTGAGTGTTGCTGATTTAGCTAAAGGTGGGACAGGCAGACTCACGTTGTATACTGAACAATCAATTAAAGATTTAGGGGAAAAGTTAAAATGAATTCATTAAAACCAGTTGTAGTGGATATTGAAGCAAGCGGGGGAAATCCTCTTGAGCACGGAATTTGGCAGATTGGTGCAATTGATTTGAACACAATGGAAGAATTTTTAGAAGAAAGTAAAATTGACGATGAAGATAAAGTTGCAGAAGAAGCTCTGATGATTATCGGAAAAACAGAAGAAGAACTAAGAGAGAAAAATAAACAAACCCAAAAAGAATTATTGAAAAAATTCTTTAAATGGCTTGAGACAAGAAAAATGAAGAATCTTTTGTGTCATCTTCCTGAATTTGACCAGGGATTTTTGAGAAAAAAAATGTTAAAATATTTTAAAGAAGATCCTTTCTGGCCTGATTTTCACAGGGCTTTTGATTTGCACACAATTGCACAAGTTAAATTTTTTGAATTAAATGGAAAATTTTTGACAAAAGAAGATAATAATAGTGATATGGGATTAAAGAATATCTTAAAATTATGTGGGATGAATGATGAAAGAAGAGCAGTAAGAGAAGGGAAAATCTCAAGGGAAGGCAAACCGCACAACGCGCTCGAAGATGCTAAATTAACAGCAGAATGTTTTTCAAGATTAATGTATGGAAAAAATCTTTTTCCTGAATTTAGTAAATTTGAAATTCCAAAGGAGCTGAAAAAATGACAATGAAACCAGTAGTGACTGAAAAAGCAGTTATGCTGATTGAAGCACAGAATGTTTTAACATTTGAAACAAATAAAAATAAAACAAAAGAAGAAATTAAAAAAGAACTTGAAGAATTATTTGAAATCAAAGTTGAAAAAATTAGAACTTTAGTTAAAGGAAATAAAAAATATGCTTATATTAAATTAAAAAAAGAATTTCCTGCTATTGATATAGCAACGAAATTGGGTATGATGTAAAATGGATGAAAGATTACAATATTGGGTTGGAGAGATAGAATATCAAATTAAAAATTTTGGCGAATTTCTTGCTGAAAACATTAAAGGATATAGATTAACAAGAAAAAGATTAAAAAAGGTGGGCACTGATGTTTCTGAAGCTGATGAGACTGTTTCAAAATTGACATGTAAATTAAAAGAAATTCATTTGATAAATTAAAAATGGGAAAAAGAATAGTTCAGCAAGCGCGAGGAAAAGGAAGTTTCACCTACAGAGTCAGAAGAAAAGCGTTTAAGTTTAAATTGAAGTACCCAAGAGACCTTTCTGGAGAAGGGATTGTAGTTAAACTGTTTAATTCAGGTGCACACACTGCTCCCTTAGCAAAAATAGAATATAACAGGGGAATTTTTTATATTCCTGCATTTAAAGGCATGGTTGAGGGGCAGAAGATTAGTTTTGATAAAAACGCACGAGATTCAAAAAATCTTGGCGCCACGAAACCTAAGACTGCACCTACGCGCAGAAATGAACAAGATTTCGTTGGAATTGAAGAAGGGAATATTATGAAATTAAAAGATATTCCAATTAAAACACCGGTTTATAATATTGAATCAAGACCAGGAGATGGGGGGGTTTTCATAAAAAGTGCAGGAAATTCTGCGGTAATTAACAGAGTTGTTGGAAAAGATGTTTTTATTTTAATGCCTTCAAAAAAAGAAAAGAAATTTAATCAGAACTGCAGGGCAAGTATTGGTGTGATTGCGGGAGCAGGCAGACTTGACAAGCCAGTTATGAAGGCTGGAAAAAAATATCATATTAAAAAATCAAAAAGTAAATTATGGCCTCGAACATCTGCTGTAAAGATGAATGTAGTAGATCATCCTTTTGGTTCAGGAAGAGGGAAGAATCCAAAAAGCAAGATTGCAAAGAGAAATGCGCCTCCTGGAAGAAAAGTTGGTTTATTAAGGCCAAGAAGAACTGGTAAGAGGAAATAAAATGGAAATACAAAAAAAACAATTCACATATAAGGGAAAAACAATAGAAGAGTTAAAGTCTTTAGATGTAAGAGAGTTTGCGAAATTTTTGAGGTCAAGGCAGAGAAGAAGTGTTCTTAGGAATTTTCAGAAAATTGAGGATTTTATCAAAAGAGCGGAAATAAAATTAAAGAGGAACAAATCAATAAAAACACATCAGCGAGATTTAGTAATTATGCCAGAGATGATTGGCTGGAAGATTTATATTTATAATGGGAATAAATTCGTTCCTGTTGAAGTAACTGGCGATATGCTGGGGCACACATTCGGAGAATTTGCTCCTACAAGGGGAAGAGTAAAACACAGCAAGGCTGGTGTCGGAGCAACTAAAGGAACTAAACACAAAGCTAAAAAATAAAATGGAAGAATTTGAGACATTGAATAGAGAATTTGATAAAAGATACTTAGAGGTGAGAGGAACAAAGAAAAATCTAGGGAAAGTCTTAGTTGGAGCTTTGATTATAGAAACTAAAAAAAATATTGAAGGGGATACAGGTAGGTTGGAAGAAGAGAAAGAGATATGGGAAAGCAGAGGGGGAAAGGCCACAATCTTATATTCTATTAAGGATAATTTCAAAAAAGGAATTATTTACTTTGAATCTATACTTCAAGGAATAGGCTTTTTTACTTGTGATAAAGGCTCTGAAGAACAAAAAAGAGAAGAATATTCAAAGAAAGTAAATTCGGATAATAAAGGTGTTGCCTTTTATATGGATGCTGTCATTGAATAAAAATGCCAAACACAGAAAAACCAACAACAAAAACTGAACAGAAAAAATCTGGGATAGTTAGAACTTTGAAGAAAAATGAAAAACAGATTGCTCAAAAAATTCCAATGGAACAGAGAAAAGTGGAAGATAAAAAAATTTCTGAACCAGAAGGTGGATCAAAATTAAGTGAAGGAGAAAAAAAGAAAGAGAAGAAAAAACCGATACAAAAAAAACCAGTTGTTAAAAAAACAGAAGCAGTTGTGAATGCTGTAAATCTTCCAGTATCCAAAAAATATGCTATTGCGATTTGCAAATTTATTAAAAATAAAAAAATTGAAAAAGCAATATCTGATTTAGAACAAGTTCTTGTTTTTAAGAAAGCTGTTCCGATGAAAGGGGAAATCCCGCACAGAAAAGGAAAAAAAATGATGTCCGGAAGGTATCCAAAAAATGCAACAGAATATTTTATAAAATTGCTAAAGAACCTTTCAGCAAATGCTAATGTGAATGAACTGAACAGCCCGATAATTGCAGAAGCAGTTGCTAATTTTGCCTCAAGACCTTTTGGAAGGTTTGGAAGATGGAGAAAAAAAAGAACGCATATTAGAATCATTGCAAAAGAAAAATCAGTTAAAAAGGAGAATAAATGGAAGAAAAAAATGTAGTTAAATTCAAAAAAGAAGAATTTGCCATAAGAGAGCATATTAAAAATGAGCTTGGAAAAGGAAAAATAAGCAAAGTCAGGATAGAATATACCCCAATAGGAGAAAAAATAATTATATCAACGCACAAACCCGGGTTGGTTATTGGGAGAAAAGGAGAAAGAATAGAAGAATTAACAGATACTTTGAAGAAAAAATTTAAACTTGAAAATCTTGGAATTGAAATAGAGGAGATAAAAAAGCCGGAATTTGATGCCCAGATAAATGCGGACGAAATTGCTCTTGAATTAGAAAGATTCGGGCCTTTAAAATTTAAAGTTATTTCATACAGAAGGCTGCAAAAAATAATGGATGCCGGTGCGATAGGCGCTGAGATAAGGGTAAGCGGAAAACTCCCCGGGGCAAGGGCAAAAACCTGGAGATTTGCACAGGGGTATTTAAAAAAAACAGGAGATAGCGCAAAGGTTGTTGACCGGGCGCAAGCAAGAGCAGAAACAAAGCCAGGGACAGTCGGAGTGAAAGTCAGCATACTTTCACCTTCTGCAAAATTGAAAGATAAAATAAAAATTGATGAGGAACTTATTAAAAAACTGAAGGAGAATGTGGCTGAAATTTCTGAAGAGAAAACAAAAGAAAAGAAAATTAAGAATACAAAGAAAAAATGAAATACAAAGAAATACAAAAATTAAGTGAAACTGAAAGAGATAAAAAATTGAAAGAACTGAAATTAGAATTAATTAAATCAAAAGCAAGTGCCTCAAAGACAGGTTCAAAAACAAGAGAAATTAAAAAGATTGTCGCAAGAATCCTTACACTCAACACCTCTAAGAAAATAGAAGGTGCTAAGACAAATAAATATGGAAATATGCCCAAAGTGCGGCTTGCCTAAGCAAGCATGTGTATGTGAACAGATTGTAAAAAGTTCACAAAGAATAAAAATAACAACAGAAAAAAAACGATACGGAAAAATCATGACTGTTGTTAGCGGATTCGAGAGTGGTATCGATGTGAAAAAAATCGCAAAAGCTCTGAAAAACGAGCTGGCTTGCGGTGGGACTTACAAAGACAACACAATAGAACTTCAGGGAGACCACAGGAAAAAAATAAAAGAAATCCTGGTCAAACTTGGTTTTGAAGAAGAATCAATAGACTGAGCATACACAGAAAAAATGAAGAAAGAGAAAAAAACAGAAGTAAAAACTGATAAGGAAAAGAAAACAGAAGTAGCAGGAGCTGTTTTTAAGGATAGAGACTGCCCCATCCACGGAAATTTGAAAGTTCGCGGGAGAACTTTTAAGGGGAAGGTAATAAAAAAATTCCACAAAAGAATTGTAATTGAATTTGAAAGAATGATTTATGTAAGAAAATATGAAAGATATAAAAAGTCGAGGACAAAAATTCATGCAAGGCTTCCGGTCTGCATGGAAAAAGAAATTAATATCGGAGATTTAGTGAAAGTTCAGGAATGCAGGCCCCTGAGCAAAATGATTCATTTTGTTGTAATTGAAAAAGTAAATGAAAATAATGGAGAAAGAAAATGAAAGCAGTGTCAGCCAGAACTACAGCAGGTTTGAATTTGGGTGCAAAAATTATAGTTTCTGATAATAGCGGAGCGAAGATTGCGAGACTTGTTTCTGTGAAAAGGGGAAAAGGAAAAAAAGGAAAACAGGGATGCGCGAAAATATCTGATTGGGTGAAAGTGAGCGTGAAAAAAGGAATACCAGACATGAAAGGGAAAGTTTTCGACGCTGTGATAATAAGGCAAAAAAAACCCTACAGAAGACTTAATGGAGAAAGAGTTGGATTTGAAGATAATGCTGTAGCAATTTTAAAAGATGAAAAAGGAAATCCAAAAGGAACTCAAATTAAAGGAGCAATTGCAAGGGAGGTTTTAGAGCGATGGTCTGCTGTGGCCAAAATCGCGAGCATTGTATATTAAAATGAAACGCAAATTTTCAACAAAGTGGAAGAGCAGTAAACAACCTCGTAAGCAGAGAAAATATTTAGCAAATGCTCCGTTGCACATCAGAAAGAAATTTGTCAGTGTTAATTTATCCAAGGAATTGAGAAAAAAACATGGAAAAAGAAATGTTCCTGTCAGAAAAGGGGATGTTGTTAAGATTACGAAAGGAAAGTTTAAGAAAAAACAAGGAAAAGTGACCAAAGTGGAATTAAAAAAATCAAAGATAATTGTTGAAGGAATTCAGATTAAAAAAACTGACGGTTCAAAAGTTAATGCTCCATTAAAGGCTCCAAACTTACAGATTGTTGAATTGAACTTAGAAGATAAAAAAAGAATGAAAAAATTAAATGTAAAAAAAGAAGAAACAATTAAAAAGATAGATTCAAAAAATAAACAGGAGAAAAAATGAGTTTAGAAAATATTGAAATAAGTTATGAAGAAGGAATAGGAATTAGAGGCAAACCTATAGAACCAGTATATGATTTTTATAGGATTACTAACCGAGTAAGAGATATTGGGGTTTTAGTTACAGGATTTTCTTTAGTAAGACAATTACTTATGAAGCCTTCTCCTAAAGAAACCTTAGTAGAACTTTGTATGGTGGGAGGATTATTAGGGGTAGTTTCAGGATATCATTATTTTAAAGTAGAGGAGGCACAAAAATAAAATGCACTTAAAAAGACAAAAGGCACCAAAGAACTGGCCGATACACAGAAAAGGAACAAAATATGTAGTCAGATCCAACTTTAATCTTCAAAAAGGAGTTCCCATTTTGATTATTTTAAGAGACATGTTAAAAATTGCCCAAAACAGGAGAGAAGTAAAAAAAGCACTTCATTTAAAACATATTTTGCTGAATAATAAAATAGTAAAAGAGGAAAAAAACAGTGCTTTATTATTTGATACTCTGGCAGTCATTCCTTTGAAAAAATTTTACAGAATTGATTTATTGAAGAAAGGAAAATTTAAGCTTGAAGAAATAAAAGAAGCTGAAGCAAATCAAAAAGTATCGAAAGTAGTCAATAAAAAAATATTAAAAAATAAAAAAGTGCAATTGAATCTGCTTGATGGAAACAATTTTATTTCAGATACCGAATGCAAGATTAATGATTCTGCTTTGATTGACTTTAAGGAAAAGAAAATTAAAAAATGTCTGCCGCTAAAAGAAAAAGCAAAGGCGGTCATTTTTGCAGGTAAGCACGCTGGTGAGAGGGGAATTATTGACAAAATAAACCAAGAGAAGAAAGTGGTTAGTTTAACAACAGACAGGGGGAAAATTAATGTTTTAACTAAACAATTGGTAGTGATTGAATAATGAAAGAAAAAAATATAATGAGAAAAATAAAAATCGAGAAGGTCGTTTTAAGTATTGGCGGGACTGGAGATGGATTAGAAAAAGGGGTTAAACTTCTCGGGATGCTTAGTGGAAAAAAACCTGCAAGAATGAAATCAAGAAAAAGAATTCCTTCTTTAGGGGTAAGGCCGAAATTAGAAGTAGGGGCAGTTGTAACAATTAGAAAAAATCCTGAAGAAATTTTAAAAAGAATGCTGGCAGCAACAGATAACATTTTAAAGAAAAAACAGGTAAGTGAAAATACCTTTTCTTTCGGAATAAAAGAATATATCGAAATCCCGGGGATGGAGTACCAGAGAGATATTGGAATTATTGGTTTTGATGCCACAGTTGTTTTTACAAGAGCTGGAATAAGAGTAAAAATTAAAAAAATAAAAAAAGGGAGAATTCCAAAAAGGCAAATAATTTCGAAAGAAGAAATAATTAAATATATGGAGGAAAATTTCGGAACCGAGTTTGATTAAAATGACAGCAAGCGACTGGAAAAAAATTTTGAAACAATTGGAAGGCAAGCCTGAAATAAAAGAAAAATTTCTGAAACATTGCAAACCAAAAGAAAGAAAAATGGGGATAGCTGTACAAAAATGCGAAAGGTGCGGGAGATTTGGTGCCCACCTGAAATCATACGGATTAAATTTATGCCGACACTGCTTCAGAGAAATTGCGGAAGAAATCGGATTCAAAAAATACAATTAAAATGGAGAAGGAAATTTTCAATAAATTAAATTCAGAGGAAATTTAAAATGTCTCAAGATGTTGTAGCTGATGCTTTGAATATGATTAAAAATGCCAAAAGAGCAGGAAAGGAAACTGTAAAGGTAAAAAGGATATCGAATCTGCTGGTTGAGATTTTAAAAATAATGAAACAGGAAGGAGCAATAAAAAAATATAAGATAGATACAAAAGAAAAATCTGTTGAAATAACTTTTGGGGAATTCTCAGAATGCAAGGCAATAAAGCCGAGGTTCAGTGTGAAAAAAGGCTGGATTGAAAAATACAGGAGGCGGTATCTCCCTTCAAGAAATTTGGGGGTGATGATTATTTCAACAAACAAGGGTTTGGTAACTCACCAAGAAGCTCAGCAAGAAAATATCGGGGGTTCGCTTGTCGCGTATTTTTATTGAAATGAGTTGGATGACCCCAGACTATATAATGAGAATGTTTGATAAGGAAAGCGGATTAGAATTGACAGCTAAAGAGATAAAGAAACGTTTAGGAGAAGAATTAAAGGATAACTCCTTGAATAGGCATTTAAGAAGATTAACTGGAGCCAGATTTGGATTTGCTCTAAGGAGGTATCGGGATGAGAGAGGATATGTTTATCATAAACGAAAGTAAATAAAATGAAAAAAGAACTTTTCCAAAAAATTGAAATTCCGGAAGATATCGAGATTGAAATAGAAGGAAGCAGTTTGAATGTAAAGGGAAAACAAGGGGAACTCAAAAGAAAATTTGATTTGTATAATTTAGAAATTGAAAAGAAAGATAAAGAAATAATTATAGGAAATAAAAAGGCGACAAAAAAAGAGAAAAAAAATATGAACACGATTATAGCTCACATTCATAATATGATTAGGGGAGTTCAGAAAAAATTTGAATATAAATTAAAAGTGTGCTTCCACCATTTTCCTATTACTGTAGAAATAAAAGAAAGAGAAGCTGTAATAAAAAACTTTTTAGGAGAAAGCGTTCCAAGAAAGCTAAAAATATCCGGGGGCGTCGAGGTTGGAATTGACAAAGACATAATCACAGTCAGTTCTATTGACAAAGAATTAGCAGGACAAACTGCGGCAAATTTCGAAAAAATGACAAGAACAAGGGGAGTGGATAAAAGAATCTTTCAGGACGGAATTTTTATTATAAATAAAGCTGGGAAGGAAATATGAAAAAAAAATTTCTGCGAAGAGTCTGGAGCAGGTATTCAAAACTTGGAAAAAGAAGAAAGAAAAAACAGGTTTGGAGAAAGCCAAAAGGGAGGGACAATAAAATGAGAGAGAAAAGAAAAGGATATCCCGCTATAGTAAACATTGGATATAAAAAGGATGCAAAATCAAGAGGAAAAATCCAGGATAAACAAATTGTAATTATCATGAACATAAAAGATTTGGAAAAAATTAAAAAAAATCAAATAGCAATCATCGGGAAAATTGGTAAAAAGAAAAAAATAGAAATAGCAGAGAAAGCGAAAGACAAGAAAATTCAAGTTCACAATTTAAATATTGAAAAATTTCTTAAGAAAAAAATTAAATCTAAAAAAGAGGAAAAGAAAAAATGAACTTAAAAGAATATCAAGAGCTTTGCAAAAAAACAGCAAAGAAATTTGAAAATCCAGAGAAAGAAATTCTTACTTGGGGATTGGGAATTGCGGGGGAAGCAGGAGATGTAGCAGGATGCATCAAAAAAACATTTGCACATGATAATGACCAAAAAACAGGAATAAGAGAAAATATTGGGGATACATTATGGTACAGTGCAATGATTTGTAATTTTTTTGGATGGAATCTCCAAGAAGTTTTAGAAGAAAATATTAACAAACTTAAAAAAAGGTTTCCCGAGGGATTTACATTGGAAAATGCCAGAAGGGAAGGAACAAGGATAGATTGGAATGCGGGGGAATCACAATGAATTTGGGCAAAAAAAAATCGCTGGCAACAAGAACCTTAAAAGTTGGAAAAGAGAGGATTGTTTTTTTGCGGTCAAGAATGGATGAAATTAAAGAAGCGATAACAAAAAATGATATAAGAAGCCTGCAAAAAGAAGGAGCAATTATTATAAAAGATATAAAAGGGAGAAAAAAAATTAAAAAGAAAAGTAAAAATAAGGGTACAGGGAACGTAAGAAAAAAAGTAAATAAAAGAAAACAAGAGTATGTGAAAATGACAAGAAAATTAAGAAACTATGTCGCTGAAATGAAAAAACAAGGTAAATTATCAAAAGAAGAAATTGAAGACATTAGAAAAAAAATAAGAAACAAAGTTTTCAAGAGCAAAGCTCATTTGAAAGAATACGTCGGAGGATTAAGGAGATGAAAACACAAAAACGTCGAAGAAGAGAACACAAAACAGATTATTTGAACAGATTAAAATTACTTAAAAGTGAAAAACCAAGAATTGTCTTTAGAAAAACAAATAAATATCTTGTTGGTCAGTATGTTACAAGCAAACAGGCACAGGACAAAATTGAAATCGGATTGAACTCAAAAAAACTTATTAAATACGGATGGCCCAAAGAATTTGAAGGGAGTTTAAAATCAATTCCTGCATCATATTTAATTGGTTATTTAATCGGTAAGCAGATTATCAAAAAAAAGCTGGAAACGCCAATAAATGATTTTGGCATGCACAGAACACTGCATAAAACAAAGATTTATGCTTTTTTAAAAGGATTAACAGACGCTGGAATTAAAATAAAATGTGAAAATGAAAATTTTCCAAGCGAGGAAAGAATCAGGGGGGGGCATATGAAAAACAAAATATCATTTGAAGAAATTAAATCTAAGATAGATGAGGAAAATTAAGATGGAAGAAGAAAAACAAAAAAATAATGAAGATAAATCCAAAAAAATAATAACTGGGGCTAATGCTTCAGAAGTTAAAGGAGAAACAGATGAATATGCTGAAAATCCTGAAGAAGTTCTAGAAGAAAAAGATTTAAAAGAATTAAAAAAAATTCAGGAAGAAAATAACAGAAAACCTAGGAGAGGAGAAAAAACAAGGGAAGAAATAATTTCTGCATGGGAACCGAAAACAGAACTTGGAAAAGAAGTTAAAGAAGGAAAGATAAAAAATATTGATGAAATTTTGGATTCTAATAAAAAAATTCTTGAGAGCGAGATTGTTGATTCATTAATTAATGTTAAAACTGATTTGATTTCTATTGGGCAGGCAAAAGGAAAATTCGGAGGCGGAAAAAGAAGAGCATGGAGACAGACCCAAAGAAAAACAAAGGCAAAAAACATTCCGACTTTTTCAACACTTGCTGTTGTTGGCGACGAGAACGGACATGTTGGTATTGGCTCTGGAAAATCCATGGAAACTCTGCCCGCAAGAGATAAGGCAATAAGAAAAGCCAAGTTAAATATTATGAAAGTAAAAAGGGCCTGCGCAGGGTTTGATTGTGCCTGCTCAGAATTGCATTCTGTTCCATTGAAAGTGACTGGAAAATCCGGCAGTGTTAAAGTAACATTAATTCCTGCACCACAGGGAACAGGATTGGTCGTGGCAAATGAATTAAAAAAAATATTGAAATTGGCGGGGATTAAAGACGTTTACAGCAGAACTGATGGCAAAAAAAGAACCACTTTCAATTTAATAAAAGCTTGCATAAATGCCTTGGAGAAGACGAATAGAAACTAAAATGGCGGAAGTAAAAATTTTAATTGAAGGGTACGCAAGAGAAGAAGGAAATTCTTTATTCGCATCATCAACAACTATATTAATTAAAGATAATAATTTGAATATTCTTGTTGACCCTGGAGCAAATGAATCAAGATTATTGGAATCTCTTGGAAAAAATAATCTTAAACCAAAAGATATAGATATCGTATTCCTAACTCATTATCATCTGGACCATATACTGAATATTAG
>Ga0315545_1001095_pt1 | contig 27358 bp, 16 predicted proteins | sample SalMarSW160210MG_FD_203096 | JGI IMG/M metagenome (GOLD analysis project Ga0315545, IMG submission 203096) | Salt marsh sediment microbial communities from the Plum Island Ecosystem LTER, Massachusetts, United States - Salt Marsh Sediment SW1602-10 ...
TCGCTCTATAAGGACATTTCAACATTTCAAGAGACAAACACCAGGCTTTGGTTCACTCTAGAAACTGCATTCATAGCTGTTTCTAGGAAGAATTCATTTTTTGATTTTCGGGGCAATATAATTCGCCAGGATAGAATAAATTCTGGTGGTAAATCGATTGATACTGATATTATAACTAACTTCTCGTTCTATAATAGCGTTTTTTAACCCTCTCACTTAATTTTATTTCTTAGCTTCAGACCTCTAGAAGCACCAAATCAGCACATTTTTACCTATTCTTTCCGCTGTCTATGTTCCGATAAGAGATATTATGTAAACCAAAATAAAAGTGAGGGAAAAATGAGATATTTGATATTGCTGGTGTTACAAGGGAAAGAGAAACCAATGTGAACTTAAAGTTAGCGATTGGCAAGTTACTTTAAGTTTGAAGAAGGGTACTTTAAGTTTTGGTAAAGAGCATACAGTTGGATGTTTTTAGGAAAATTGAGGATTAAGAATGAGGCAGTATGAGAAACCGTTTGAAATGAACTTTGGTTTCTGGCCAGATTTTTTTGGCGAGTTAGTCAGGTTATGAATTTGTTCAGGAAAGAAAACGTTGCAGATTTTCTTCTATTTTTATTGCCTCCCCTACCACTTTGATTTTTTTAATCTTACTCGTATGTCCACTAATGATTTGTACCACTGATCTCTTCACCCCTAACTCATCAGCCAAAAAGTCTATGAGAGCCTTGTTTGCTTTTCCTTTCACCGGAGGAGCATTAATTTTTATCTTCAAGGCATCCCCCTGAACTCCCGCAATCTCATTTTTGGCTGCTCCCGGCTGCACCTTTATTTTAAAGATAACTCCATCATTCACTTTTTGTATGCTTAACATTTTTTCACACGCTCACTTCTTCCATTAAAATGATCTCGTCCCAAAAATGTTCTTTTTTCAAGTACCACCAGCATCATTTTCCGTGATCACACTGACCGCAATTTAACTGAGCCCGATCCACCGCCAGAATAAGCCCCATTTTCGCTTCGCTCATTCTCATTTGAGGAATTCCCTATCTTAGAAAAAACACAGCCAAATTTGGCCCTCTATCGGCGTATTTTGGGTGTATAAAATAATGAGTCGAAACAGTTCCGCTTTTTATCTATTGCTGTTGACTTTTTCTTGGCAAGTTAGTCCTCGACGAGTCCAAGATGGTCTTTTTTCTCCTTGGATCTTCCCCTACCCTATCGAATTCAAAGAATGCTTTCAGAGCAATTTTCTCTAATGTATCTAACGATTAATTTGTAGCTTACAAAAGCTGATCGCTGCACACGACAACAGCCTACAACGTTCATGGACGTTCTTATGGCGATTGATTATCCGGTAATAAATCGAAACGATGGAAGAGCAGGTGTGGCTATGAATAGATCATACCAGAGCCTGTTGGCGCTCTTCCAGATCGCTTGGCTCGAGTCCCACCCGGGGAGCCAATCTGAACAATTTTCGCACACTGCATTTAAGATTTGAAAATATAATAGTTGCAAAGAACTAAGGATATCCTCCCTTTCGGCTTGATAGCCTTCGGCTACTTGTGTCCTTGCCTTCGCTCCTTTTTATTTTTATGGTAAGAAATAATCCAATTTATCCCGTCGCCGATTGCTTAATAAAGAAAAAATAAATTAAGAAAGTCACTCAGGCTCGTCCACGCTCTTGCTCTCGCAAGGGCAAGCCGAGATTCGCCCGCCCGCCCAGCAGTCACAGTCGGTCGGCTTCAGCCCCTTTGGGTCTTCCGCAACACCCTTTGTGTGCCTGCTCCCCTTAAAGGAATTTTCTGAATCAGGTCTTATATTCTGGGAAGTAATCCGCAAGATTCTTGCCTCTTTAATAGACATCCGCTACAAGTCTGCCCCAATCATCCATGGTTTGAGCATTTTCAATCTCTACTTCCTCATTCAAAATTAGCCTTTTGAGTTTCTGCTTCGCTTCTTCGTATCCTGGCTCTCCTTTTTCTGGAGTATTATATCCAGCAGCACGAACAGTATCTCCGCTCCTTTGATTGCATTTCCAGCCTCCCTTAACCTTAAAGTATCTCCATCAACTACTTCGCTTACGGGAAGCTCTGCTATCGGTTTTTCTCCTATTGAATTACGTCATAGTAATTTGTCACAGTAGATGTCACAGTATTGTCACAGTAGCTCATAGTACTTTGTAGGGTCGGTTTTGCTCTTTGCGATTTCCTTTATTAGATCTAATTCAAGCAGTTTTGTTAGGTCGCGCTGGACAGTTCTTCTCACAAGATCAAACTTCTGAAGAATTTCCTCTACAGAAGCTTTTTTTTCTTCAAATAAATACAGTAAAATCTCTTGCTGTCGCTCATTCAAATTTAATTTTTTTGCCTTTTCAATAACAACCTGCTTCTTTATAGATATTTCACCTTTTGTTTTCACTTCTATTAATTGATTTTTTAATCCTTCCGTAAAATATTCAAACCATTCGGTCATATCCATATTGTTATTCCTTACTGATTGGATGGCATCGTAATAGTTGTGGCGCTCTTTATCATAATATTCTGATAAAGAGAAAAGTCTCTTAAAATCATACCCATTCTGGTAGAGGATAAGAGTGCATAGAAGCCTGGCAGTTCTTCCATTTCCATCCAAGAACGGATGGATGTCAACAAATTGGTACTGAGCTATTCCAGAGATAAGCACGGGCGAAATGCTCGCTTCTTTGTTTAACCATTCTACAAACTCTATCATTAGCTCGGGAACTTTAGAAGGTGGTGGAGGAGTATAGATTATTTCTCTTGTCAATGAATTGACTACATAATTCTGAACTTTTCTATATCTTCCTGGTTCAAGAGTTCCTCCCCGGACATTTTTAACTAAAATCTCGTGGATCTGTTTTATTAGATCCTCTGTAACTTCTAATTCTTTACCCAGGTATTCAGAGACAAAATCCATTGCCTCTTTATAATTCAAAAGTTCTTGACGGTCGTCTGTCCTTATGCCTTTTACGGACTTCCCGGTAAGAATCCTCTGAGCCTGGGACAATGTAAGTTGAGTTCCCTCGATATGTGTAGAATGATGGGACTCAAGGATGAGTGCTTCACTTTGCATATCCTTAATCCATGCTTCTTTTAATTTGGCTGCATCCAGAAACCCTCTTGCTCTTTCAATATCGAGGAGATGATTGTTTATCTTAGTGGTGATAGTGAATTTTGGGCTAAACATTTTTCCTTTTCCGACAATCTTTCAATTGATTTATATTGAGAAGAGAGAGATCTCTGGCTGGCATTCGATCACGAACATAACGGATAAATCCAATCACTGTTGTTTTAATGGATGTTGATTCAGAAACGATTCAAATGCAGAACGCCAAACTCTAACATGTCTTCCATCATCATACAATGCTTCATCACTAAACCGTTCGTTTAGATAATTTACTGTCCGTTCAGCATCTTGGAGCCAAGCAAATATTATTTCTCGTCTTTCGTCTTCAGACTTTCCATTCATTTGATCAACAGCTGATCTTACTATTTGTATGAAATGGTCCCTACTGCCAGATAAATTATTTATAGACTCCCTCCACTCAGGATTACTTCGTACGAAACCACCCGTAGTAAGGACATCAAAGAGCGAGGCACTTGCTGGCGTCCGATCATTTTGTATTAACCTAAGAAGATGGCGATTTCTTAGTTTTTCGAGATCTCGTTCTGGTAAGTAATCACATATTGTCGAATGCGCATAGAATTTAGGAAATGCACCTCCCCCACCTCTTTCGACAAAATCTTCAAAATGTAATCTTTTAGATTTAGTGCTTAATCCACTTGCGAACCCCTTTGCGCCAGCTGCCAAACAAGCGAGCCCAAAGGTATCTGTATAGTTTACTAAAACCGTCTTTCCAGCAGATCTTCCTACATAATAACAAAATTCAAGAAGTGCCCAAGCAGTTCGAGCATGAACGATTCTGTTAGACTCTCCACGTGAGCGCTCAATAACTAGATAAACACCAGAAAGTTCTTTACGAGCGGTAAACTGATCTATTGCTATTTGTAAAAGTTGGTTGTCAGAGGGATCAACATGAAAGAGACAAGCATCAGATATAGCGAATGTTCCTAAAAATGGCTTATCTAATGCTGAAGCAATCTGTATTCCTTCATCGATCCAGTCCATCTCCAAAGCCAAATCGGACTCTGAAGAATTTGTGAGTGGAGAAGGCAAAATGATTCCAGAGACTCCAAATTGTTGTTGAAAATCTATTGTTTGTCTAATCACATTGCTAATTTCACTACGGTCAGAAGGTAAATCCGGTGGCCATGTTCCAGAGATAGCTTCTCCCACATCCTCTATCCAATCTCTTATTGAGACTTCTCCACTATCGAAATCCGGCGTTTTAATGGGAAACCATGGATAGGTGGCTAACTTGCGACAAGTTTTAGGGGCTGTATCATACGGGAGCGGTAATAAGTATAACTGTGGATCAAAATAAACCTTGCTCGGTAGTCCTGAAGGGCGTTCCCTACGAACAGCACTTTCTAAATCTATCCCTGAAGCATTAAATATTAACCCATGAGGTCCACGTTCGGGAACTATACGCCATCTCCACCCAACATTCATTAAAAACATTTGTTAGCCTCCTCTTTCCAAAGCATTTATTATTGAGCTTAATCTATCTAGAATAACCTTTCCGCAAGAAGGTCTATTTGCTGGGTGCAATTGCAGCATTTCATTGATAACTGTAACGAGTTCATATTTAACGGCTCGAATATCGTTTAATGGGGGAGGTTCTACTTTACCAACTAAATTCTGATTTCTATCGAATGGATGTTTACCAGTCAAAGCTTCATAAGTCACGATACCGAGCGAAAATAAGTCAGACTTCAATGTCAACCCTTTACGGCCTGCCATCTGCTCTGGTGACATATAACCCCAGGTACCCAAAGTTTTGCCTACCGCTGTCAAAGTTTTCTGATCTAAGTGTTTTGCTATTCCAAGATCAATGAGATATACAAGTCCATTGTTATCGACCATAATATTTTCAGGTTTGATGTCACGATGGACTATACGGAGGGCCCAAAGCTCATCTATAGCTTGAGAAATCCTACAGCACAATTGCATAACTAACCGCTCATCAAGAGGACCCCTATCAATTTGTCTTCTCAAGTCAATTCCCTCAACATATGTGGATACTACATATTCACATTCTTCATTTCTTAAAGAAATATTTCCATGTGAAATTAAATTTACTATTACATCTGAATTAAGTTTTGCAAGTGCACCAATCTCTCTTTCGACCCTTGAGGCCATTATCCCACTTAAACGGTATACTTTTAAAGCTCCCTTTGTGTTATCTTGCAGCCCAACAAGAAAGACAGATCCCTGACCACCTGTCCCTATAGGTTTCTCTACTACAAGATTAGGGAACACGGCTGATATTTCATCTACCGTTAATTGCGGGTCAAAAATGGACATATGTTGTCTTCCGCTTTTCTTTCATCATTAGTATTCTTTTATTTCCCATCTATTGTCCAATAATACGAGGTCTCTCAATATACGAAGTTTTTGTAATCCTCTGTCGACACATTTTTTTTGAGAATTGTTTTTAGCGCGAACTTTAACTTTCGCGTGACCATTGTTTGCGACTACTATGAGTCCTATCCCAGTATGTTGAATTGTTTTCATTTCTTTTTTAAAGCGGTCAAACATTTCTTTAGGAAAAGCTACATATACCTGGTCGGCAAACCTCATATTAAATACTGCTTGTTCAATAGCTTCCTTCCATCGATATAGTTTTAACTCTATGCTGATAATCTCTGAAGGGCTGAAATCTACCCATTTAGTAATTTCATAACTAAAGGCAGTTACTTTGGTAACAAGACCAAGATTTTCAAGAAATGATAAGTATTTCTTCTCTAAGGTTTCCTGATCAATGTATAACTCGCTGGCAAGTTTCATCTTGGAAATTCGTCCAAAAGTGAAAATGCGTTCTAAAACCATTAGACTTTGCAAAGTAAGTGGGCGTAATTTTGAGGCAAAATATGTTAAGTTTTCTTTGTTCCATGCTATAGGAAGGGTTGCGATCATTATGTCGATAATGCGGTACGCCGCCGGAAGTTCTGTTGTGACTGCGTAAGAACAATTTTTCTTAACAAGAAGAGGGATTATCGACAGAATAGGCGATAACAATTCCTTTTCAGTTTGTATACCGTTCATATGTTGCTCCTCTCTGTGATGCAGACTATTGACTCAAACAAGTCTTTTCACCATTTTTTGTTTTTAAATAGGGGCAATGCCCATTTATTGATTCTTACTTGTGGGACAATATACCCATATCTTCAAGAAGTTTCTTCGAGTGTAATCTCTAGGACACCCCAGACGCTGCCTTAAACCATCTTTGTCTTCAGAAACACATTCCTGATAATTTCCACTTTAAGTAGGATGATGAGGAAAACCTATTGCTACAACTCTTGTTATTCGTGGCATGCTAAAAACTTACATACAGCGACTCAATCCGTCAATAATAATAGGCGCTGTCCCTATTTGTGCGTATTTGCGCTTTATTGATTGTGAGGTGAAACCCTTATATTACATCTTTAAATAAAGGTGCCCAAATTCATCCCTCTATGGCCGTATTCTATCACCGTAGGAAATGGGCCGAACTCAAATTGTGTATTTCGCTCGATCGGCCTATGTTTTTTGCTTCTCTCTTGTTGTAGTGCGTCGTACAGATTTAATGTCGATCCGCACATTCCTTGCTGTAAGACCCGCGGCGTAGAGCTTACAATGGCAGCCAGCACGGGATTTGAATGTCGACTTGATGTCAAGAGTCTTTGCACTGACGCCGGCGACTTCCGTATCAGTGAGAACGAAAAAGGGATAATAACCATCGATACCTATCTTGGACAGGTCTTTCTCCTCCAAGAGGCCTTCTATATAGGCTAGGTCTCCTAGCTTCGCCGGAGCTACCATCTTGAGAGCATCGGCGAGCGATTGATTGAAAGAGATATCAAGGACTTTCGTAATGCCACAGTGGAGTATCTTCGCCATTGTTGGGAGCAATCCCAGCGTGACCTCATACAGTCTAGGCAGATCGGCAAAGCCGTGTTCTATACCATTTTGTGCGTCATTTATTCTCTTTCGGGCTCCCGTAGATATCCCCATATCGTTAAACAGGGCCTCAATTCCGGCCGGAACGGTGATGGTATAGGGATATTTCTTACTGCAGTGTGGGCACTTTGTCTGAATTGCCTTCTTCGTGGCTTTTTCGCACCCGAACCTCTTGGCCAATGGAGAATTCAGACTCTCTAGCCCGTGCCAGAAACACAGGAACTGATCTAGGGGATCGTCACCGATAATTCCCTTCCTGAACCACCGGATCGCTCGGTATATGCGATTCTTGTATTCCCGATCAAGACCCCAAATCGTCTCGGTATGTTCACAAAAGGGAGAAAATGGAACTTGAAAGGGAACTGAGGAAAGTGGTAAACTGCGAAAGTATTGCCGAAATATTCTTCTTCTCACACGTTCCGTTATTTCGTAGGCAAGGATGATGTTAGCACGATATACCGGGCATCCTGTCTCAAGGCAGAAAGCAGACAAGAAGAATTCGGACACCTCGGTTGCCCGTGCAGTTGCTTCATCGATGTTCTGTGCGTATGGCTTGACTTCAATCATCCACCCGTGGCTAATATCAGAGACCATCTTGTCACGCAAGTCCTGAATTCGACGGAACGAAATGGTCAAGTCACCAATATTGAATTCGTACATTGCTCTGTCCTGGGCAAAACGTATACTCGTCTTTGTCGCCAAGACTACCAAGAATTTACCCATCCTTAAGGACCTCTTTTTCTCTGGACATATCACAGCCCACGACTACGCAGCGTAGCACGTAGGGTCAGGTCTTGATTTTTGAATTATTGTATCGTAATCAAGACCCTCTTTTATTCTCTACTCTTTTACCTTTCCCCCGCATTACCTGTACTTGAATGCTGAACACTTAAGGAGTCTTTCCATCTTCTCTACTATTTCTTTCTCTTATTAATTCCCCAGGAAGACCTTTTTCTTGGAAGAGAACTCCTCTCCTTTCAGTCTTTCCAGAATCGAAGAATCCAATAGTGGAGGCTCTGTCTGCCTCGTACAACAGTCCCAGGATTTTCAAGAATCAAGAACTGGTCCCTTGAGCTTTCACACTGCCATTCGCTTTGGCGTGTCCTGAACTGTGCCGCAGCATTGCGACCTTCTTCACTTTTTGATTTCTAATGGAATCCAAGAGCTTTGGCTGCTGCTATCTGTGGGTCGGCATAGAAAATAGGATCTACTTTTTCTACTGTGTCTGCTGGGACCTCGAGGAAATGACGCCGGTTCTCCGTGGGTAATAGAACTCGCCTGGCTCCATTTTCCATAGCAAGTTGTAAGGGTTCCAGCAGAGAGCGACATGCCTTAACGTTTCCCTGAATCGTCATATCGCCCAGGATTATCAGACCAGGCAAGATGGGCTTTTTCAGGGCAGCAGAATAGATGGCGACAAAAACTGCAATGCCGGCTTCACATCCTTGCTGATTGGTCAGGAGATCTATCCCCTGAAAATGGAAATCAACCGAATTGAACATCTCTGAGAGCCCCATCTCGTCTTTCCTTGAAGATAGATAGGACCACGCGGTCTGAACAGATTGTCGCAGCATGGAATCAATTGCGCCTGAAATCCTTACTTTTCCTGAGCCAGGCGAGGTAGCAACTTCCATCCTATAGAAAGCGGTTTTGCCGCCTGATCCCACGGAAGCTGCATAAACAGAGCCTGCAGGAAGAGGATCAGGAGAGATTAAATGCGTTCCACCTATCTCCGGCACGGTTACAAATTTCTCAGTTTCTGATTCCTTCTCAATATATGAAAAGCTCGTCTTATAATACTCGAATGCGCCTAGTTTCTTTAATTGTTCCTTCACCCGTCTGCGACCTTCAAGAGCCAACTCCAAGTAGCACTCTAAGTCATCAGGATCTACCTTGCCAGATGGATTCAATAGTTTTATGAGACCTGAAACCGTTTTTCTCACTGCTTTCACATCTCTTGTATTCAAGTGAGGTCCCAACCTGAAGGGCCGATCCAGTATCTCGGTAAAGTTCTGTTTCCGAAGCTTTTTGAATGCCTCAGCAAGGTAGTCAACGACAAGGCCATAGTGACTGGTAAGGAAACGGTTTTCCATTTTGGGCATTTCCCAGCCAGGTAGGTAAAAGTGGAGTCTATCGAGAAATGCCATGTCACTTCGGACAAGGGGAGGCATTGGAGCAAATAGATGAGAAGTCCTTACCAACACGTCAACCGGCTGGTTTGTGTTGCCAAACAAAGCCAGAGAAGCTCTACCCTGAAGGTTTTCCCTTCCCCTGGCAAACATGCCGGATTCACAATACGTCTTCAGTGTTGTCATTACTTCCTTTGGCATTTTCTCCAGATCAGCCACCTCATCAAAAGCCACTACGTCCCATGTGCCTACAAGTCCAATCTCATGGGTCCGCATATTGTAAAAGAGATTCGCCACGGTAGTTGGGCCGGTGAGCAAGATAGAATAGGGACTTATTTCCTGGAAGACGAAGGACTTGCCGGTGCCACGTGGACCCAGCTCGATAAGATTGAAGTTAGTCTCCACAAAAGGTATTAATCTGGCAATGAACAGGAGCTTCTTCCTCCTATCAAACGTTGAGGGTTCAATCCCAAGCGATCTGACCAATAAATCGAGCCACTCGTCTGTGGTAAATTCTTCGCGTCCTTTACAATATTCGTTAATCTTGAATGTGGCAATTTGAATCGGTTTCAGAGATTGCACGTGGAAAGGACTCCGCTTTGCACTGCGCTGTTCTTCATCATATTCGTACAAAAGTTCTATCTGTGCCCAAAGACCTCCCTGGAGTAATCTTTCATATTCTTTGACAAAATGGGTAGAAATGTGGACATAGCGATGACTAAAATTGAGGAGTTCCGCCCAGTATTTGTCTTCGCTAGGAGTGAGTCTGACCCTTATCTTGTCTATTATTGCATGCTTCCCCAATTCTTTGACCTTGGATTGCGCCCTTGTACTTTCCTCAGGTCGCACAAACCTCTCAGCGATTACCTCGTTGACATGTCCAAGCCCCTCCTCGATAATGTCTTTTTTTGTAGACGAACAATACCGGCTGAGGAGGTACTCCAGAACAAAGACAGGAATGTAAGCCCCTGCCTTAACACGTCGAACGAGGTCCTTTCTTACGTACCTCCCCGGAAAGACAGAAGCAACTTTTCTGTCAAGCGTATCGGGAGCACTGTCATTTATGTTTGCTGTATCGTCATTCATTTCACTATTCATTGGACTCCACCTCTATGCGAACATTTGCACTATCTAGTAGCTCGCCTGTGTCTACATCTTTAAGTTCCAGCCTCAAAGTATCACCATACTTGAATTTCGTTCCTGGTTTTATCCTTATGCGAATTTGAAGGGATTCATTTGCTTCATTCATGACATAATCAGGTTCCGTCTGCTGGATTATCTTATCAGTTCCTAGAAAACCTCTGACTTCCAGATATCGAGGAGAACCTATCATGTATCCTTCGCCTGGAATTGCACGGAGTATTTCTACCTCGAATATAAGGTTATGCACTGTAGCTGGAGCCTTGAATTTTGCACCATATTTCGGGTGCACTTTTCTGACAGTAACCCGGACATAAGGAACTAGTATTTCTTGAAGAGAAAGGCCACCATGGAGAAAATCGTTCTTTCCTCGTTTTTTGAACATACCTGTTCCCTGAGGAACACAGAACTTCAACCCATCTGAATTAGGTAGATCAAACACTACACCAAGATTATCCGGTAAATTCTTGCCAACGAGGCACCTGTGCCCAGCATATAAGATAGATGTATCCTTGCCAAAAGGTATTTTGTCAGCGTCTATGACATCTTCAATAATTATGAACCCGTGGTCGGAGGCAATATGAATTTCCTCAATGCCCGCTGTAGTGAGCCTTTTTATCCCCTTACTGAGCCCATTCAGATACTCTCCGAGATAATCCAAGGATAAATTTAGAAGCCCGCTATCATGCCCAAGACAATCGAGTTCCCTGGTAAAGACTACAATCGGATTTCCCTGCTTCAGATCAACATCGGAGGCCGAGATCAGGGCCTCTAAGTTATCAAAGATCGCTGACTTGGGGTGACGTTTCTTGATAACTTTTTTTCTTTCAGCGGCGACAGCCAGATTTCCAGTAGAATCCTTTGATTGTACCCGCCAGTTGCCATCCACTACATCTACTTTGATATCTCTTGCTGGAATGAGGAATGACATTCCTATGGGTGTAAGGGTCGGTAAAGATGCAATTAAAGGTTCACAGCTAATCTCTGCATCTCGCATGGATTGCTGACATCTGCCCATGAGATCTTGTCCGAGTTCAAATCGAAGAGCATCTACCAGGATAACTGCCCGTCTTTTCTTTGAAGATGCGATCTTTTCCCAGAAATTACTCTGATATGGGAAACCTTGAATCGATAGGTCTCTTTGTTTTGATATCAGATTCAAGAATTTTTTATTCAATTGATTCTGATAATCCCGATATATTGTCCTTGCATGCCGGGACAGAGTTTTAAGTTTATCATTAGCATCGGTCTGCAGGCGAAATGTTCTGTAATCATTGTCGATTTTCCACCAGTCATCTCTGTATTTTTGAGCCATTTCAGAGGCAGAATCTGTTTCTTCCATCTCAGATGATGCTCTGCCTATTGCAGTCATAATTCTGCGTACAACGTCAAGAGCTTTCCACGCAACAGTCTCACCTTCATTTGACCAAAAATGGGATGACATCTCTAAAATGATATTTGATTCTGAGGCTACCAAACTACGGAGCTCTTTGAGCGTTCCCGCTGCATTAATGCGCGACAGCATTGACTTCTCTGACGCTCTCTCCAAAACCAGAGAAGATTCACTATCAACGAGAGTTTTCTGGCTAACTGCCCAGGAAGAGAGATCGTACTTCTTCTCAACTTTTTCTGAAAGACGCTTGAAGTCATCCTTGTATGTAGCATTTCTCATCCATTCCTTAAGAAACGAAAGACACTCCTTCTCGTGTCGGTCGTCGGCATAGGCAATGTCAAATTGAGGGAACGAAGTATCTCTTCCACTTGCGGCTCTAACTTCAGTAAGAATGAGATATCCCGTGAAACACTCTGCCCATTTCTGTGGCTTGCAATCACGGGGATCAGGACCAGCTAATCTGTCCATCGCGTAGTCGCAGAAAACTTGATAGGTTTCCTTTTCTTCGAGTTCTTGGGTGGTTATTTCCGGCTGAGCAAGCATCTTTCTTATGTCGTCAGGGTCGAAAAGAAGTGCTCGTAGATTCTCAGGTGTTAGCCTGTCCTTCCAGAAAGACATTGACTTTGTGGCGAATCTTGTAACAAGTATCGGAAGCATCTCCTGAAGTTGAGGTTCATGCTCTCTTTCAAATTCCAGACCCCACTGCGCTAAGGCCTGAAGAATTGTCTCCTCAAAAACCTTACCTGAGAATTCGTATTCCTTTAAAACTGTGAGGTCATCCCGGGATAATCCTCCGAGATAGAGGACAAACTTTGGTCGCTCTCCTTTATCCCAGGTGAGTTCGACTTCTGCCTTGACTTCCAATTGGCTCCCGTTGAATTCTACTATGCGGAAATCATCCTTCAGATGTTCAATTACCCCTCTCCATTGCCTTTCTGGATCAAGCCAGAGTATTAGTTCAGCATTGGAGGATTGAAAGTATTCATTAAATTCTCCTCGAAGTTCTTGCAGGATCATACTAGTCCATGTCCTCTTCTTTTATCTTTTCAATCAGCTCTCCGGGTATTTCGTTTAGAAAACGAGAGGGGTGACGAGGCCAAATCCTCCCATGAGTATCACTCCTAGTGCGACTATATGTCAGATAAAGGGATTGCTTTGTTCTCGTTATCCCCACATAGAAGAGCCTTCGTTCCTCCTCAAGGCGTCTTAGGTCATTCTCACTACGGAAATCAGGAAATACTCCTTCTTCCATCGCAATCAGAAATACAATCGGGAATTCTAGCCCTTTGCCCTGATGACATGTCAAGAGCGAAACAATTCCTTCCTTTATCGGTAGGTCAGATATGGCGACTCCTGATACTATCTGTGGAAGTCGCAGAAGGAAGTCGGGGAGCGATATTCTTTCTCGAGGTGACATGTTCTTACAAAGTTCGATAAGTTTCTGAATAGTGCCGGCAATTTCAGCAGAAAGATCATCCACTTTTCCTGAAGCCTCTAATACCCGAACTAGCTCATTTCTTAGTTCGACCAGCAGGTTTTCCGTATCGCGCATAAGGAGACGCCATGTCGGAATCCTCTTTAATATTTCGGTCAAAGGGCCAGTTTTGCCATTATCGACAAGGTCAGCCAGTACGATTTCAAAATGCTGGGCCTTTTCTCGGGCCATAGCAACAGCTTGTTCAAAACTATCCGCTGAGCCTTCACCCAGAAATTGGGCAATCCGACGGGCACTTTGCTCATCGCGACTGTTTTGTAACCAGCGTAGAAGACGCAGTACTGCCTGTGAAGTCTCTGTTTCCCCAAGCCCAGCAAGGGTCGGGCGGGCGGCAGGAATATCGGCTGATTGGAGTACTGTCTCTGCCTGGTCTAAAAGCCTACGAGCCCGGGCAAGTACCGCCAAATCCCTCGGGCTATAACCTTCCTGTTGAAGTCTGCGAACCTGCCTAACAATGAAATTCGCTTCACTTTCCTCATCCGGAGCTTCGTAAAGCCAAATGGAGCCTTTTTCACCTTTTTTTGACTTGCTTTGAATAGCTGGCTTCCCAAGGAAACGGAATCTATTTTTACTTATTACTGCGTTTGCCGCTTCTACAATAGTAGGAGGACACCGATAGCTCAGCGTTGAATAGATGACCACAGCACCGAAGTCTTCACAAAGGCGGTTTATTGTTTCGAGACGTGCTTCATTCCATTCAAAGATGAGTTGGTCCTCATCGGCAACCACAAAGAGATTCGGAGCCTGGGAATTGGCTAAAAGGTAAAGAAGCATGTATTGAGCCGGTGTTGTATCTTGGAATTCATCAACTAAGATATGAGAATAAGCAGTTTGGTAAAGGCTGAGAAAGTGAGGTTTTTCACGAAAAAGACGAATAGTTTCATGGACTAAATCTCCAAAGTCGAGGGCATTCGCTTCACGGAGAGCGCGTTGGTAAATTTCGTGGATCCACTTCACCGATTCTAATATCTGTCTCTGATCGGAAGGCCTACTTCCTACCCCAAGAACGCCCCGGCTCTTGAGCCGTGAGAAAGCGTAAACAAGGTTACCAACATCCACTTCATCAGGAATAGAACCATCAATTTGCAATTGGCGCAACAGTTCCTGCTGATCGTCCTCGTTGTAAATGACAAAGTCACCAGGTACTCCAATAGCACTTCCATGGGATCGCAGAACATGAGCGGCAAAGCTGTGGAAAGTACCGATAAAAGAGCGTTCATTAACTGCTGCCACGGCATCGGACAAACGGATCCGCATCTCTCCAGCAGCTTTATTGGTAAAAGTGAGGGCAAGAATCTTGGTTTTCGATGAAGTCATCAAGTCGAAAATCTGAAGCGCCCGCTCCACAAGGAGCCTTGTTTTACCTGTACCTGGACCCGCAAGGATGAGATATGTACCTTCTATAGGAGGTAATACCTCTCCCAAGTCCTTCACTCTCTTACCATTGGGTAAATCACCCGGTCTATTAACGACCATTACCAATCCTCACTTATTTATTGCGATCCTCAGCAATGGACTTGGCACGCTCGAGCGCTCTACGAGCTGCATTAGGGATCCTTGAATCATCTCTGCCATCTTGTGTCAGCCTTTCTGCTACAGTTCGAGCCAGCACGGCTTTATATCGTTTCCCCTCGTTACTTTTTAAGTACTCCAATATTTGTTCCTTGGGAGACTTTCGTGTGAAGGAGGAGTCAGAAGTTGTTCGATTTTGGATGAACTGCACGAGTGCATTTTTGCCGACAATCTCGGCGATGGCACTTTCATATTCCGGAAGCCCACCAACATCGACCAATGCTCCTTCAAGATTACGGCCATTGTCATGAACAAAGCAATTATGAGCAAGAAGTATATCTTCCAAAAGACTGTTTGCTGCTTTTGCAGTCTCCACTTCGTCCTGAGTTACATAATTCCCCTCTATGAGAAACTTTGCCAGGTCAGAGACTGTTTGCTCTTCACCGTCCGACAAAATGACCCAAGGAATGCCGAATGCATCCTCAGCAAGCATACGGATCAAAAGTCCATATCCTCCTTGACCTCCCACCTGAATAATGGAAATTCCCAACGAGTTCAGGGGAATATCGAGCGTTTTTGCAAAGACTGGGACAGTGAGACGATCGGAGTCCCCTTCGCAGAAAATCACACATTTAGCGAAAAAAACCTCAGCAGCGCCAGCATGAAGCTGGCGTTCAAGTAAAACTTTTTCTCGAATGTCAAAGTAGGGACAAGTGGAATTTGTCGGTAATTTCTCTGGCACCTGCCTTGGGGTTATCTCTGCTCCTGTTCTACCGAGCAGAATAACCTCCATCGCTGATATGGCTTCTGCTACTTGTGTCGAATGGGTTGTAAGAAAAGTCTGTTGTGTTTGATCGGCGAGCAATCGTGCAATCGCCCTTGCTGAATGCGGGTGTAAATGCACTTCTGGCTCTTCTATCCCTAGAATAGGTTCTGCTTCAATATTATCATTCTCTTCGCGAGCTAGAAGGTCTACAAATGCACGAAGGATTACTAGGTAAGCGATGCTTCGTGTTCCCTCCCCGTGACGGTCGAGGGAAAATCCTCGAGGGCCACCAGATATACGGAGTACAATCTCGAGATTGCGCAGTATCTCAGAGGGTTCCAGAGAAACAGGATTAACAATTATGTCGTCAGGAGGAGAAGCAGTTGCAATAACGCGACCAATATCTTTGAAACGATCTCTGATGTCACCCAATCGTGGTGTCGTACTCAAGATCTGAGAGTTTATATCCTGGACTGCCTTCCGGAGAGCATCCGCTGTGGCAGGAGCGAGTAGAATTGAATCCACAAGACGTCCCCAATATCCACGTCGATTCTTCATCTCCCTGAGAGTATCACGAAAGGCATCGGCTCGGTAGAACGGTATGTATCCACGCAGTATAAACCGTTTTCCTCCAGCCAGTGGGCGACTTGTACCGTCAGACTTAATGACGAAATAATCAATTCTCACACGTCCCTCTCGACTATCAAATGTCGCTTCGGTCCGGTAGATCAAGAAAGGATGATCATTCTCATCAAAGTCGATCTCATCCACAAAATCTGTCGCAAAGGCAGCACTGAAATCTTTCGAGGGGACTGGTCGAATTTCTAGGTCGATTCTGATTATGGGTAAATCCTTCGGATCAGTGCTAGGCTCTGATACGAAGAAGTCTTCCAAGTCAAAACTGGGAGTTCCTCTCCCCAGGACCTTATCAATCGCTTGAATAAAGGCGGTTTTCCCAGAATTATTTTCTCCAATAAGCATATTGATACCAGAACGTGGATAAAGTGTGAAATCCCGGAGGCATCGGAAATTCTCAATATGTATCCTTGTAATTCGCATTGTCTTCCTTAACTATTAGAAATCTCTAAAATTTCCATGCCGTTTCCTGCAATTTGTCATCCTCTCGCCAGCGGTTGCGGTCAGTGATGGCACGGTCAACATCTTTCGCTGCCAAAACGGGCTGTTTCAAGAGTCCCATCTTCTGAAGGGAAGCGATGTTCACACGCACCCCATCGTCTATCAATGGCTCATAGGGGAGGTTAATCACTTTATCAAGTGTAGCAGCGAAATCTTCAAGCTCAGCCTCTATATCCTGAAGTTTACCGGGGGTTAGACCGCCAGATACAGACTCTCCACTGCGCACCCTTTCAAGAAGCACACCATAATAACTCTGAACCCTTGCCAGATATCTGTTTTTGAGATTTTTCAGGATATCCCCTGAAAATCTATGATAGAACAGCAATACTTGGAATGTTCCATTAGAACTGGTAAGATGCCAGGCAATCGGTCGCTTCTTGAACTGGCTTGTGTGTCGTTTGAAGAACGCTCTTTCAAGCCACTCTCCAAGGGATATTTTCTTTTTGGGTGGTTTCTTTACCGTAATTTTCGCCTCCTTATAATGAGCGTTGTATAAAATATCTGAAAATTCCTGCTCAATTGCATCGATCCTATCTTCACCGAATTCTGACCCTATGCGGTCACGGACACGCTCAAAAAGAGTCTTTTCTCCAGTATGACCAGTAATAGGGATGATTCCATCTTTATCTGCCCATTTACGGATAGGCTCATTCGCTTCAATCTGTTTAGGCCAGCGGAAGCCAAGCATTCTGAGAATCATCGCTGTGAAATAATCCTCCACGTAACGTTTACATTCGGGCCAGCAGACTAACCCTTCCTTTTCGCGCATTTCCTTCAAGAGCCAGTAGATGGAGATGGGATGAATTTCCATCTTTACAGAGAGTTCTTCAAGGAAGGTTTCGGTAGGGATAGGGATCTGCTTGCCGAGGAGAACTTCAGATTCATCTTCGGCTTCATTGATAGTATCTTCCACCTTTACGCCCGGACCTGCTTCATACAGAGAACGTAGGCGAGATTTGATTTGGGAAAGTTCTTCAGCGGATGGGTTTATCCGGTCGTGCTTATCAAGGTATTCAATTACTTCCTTTGGAATCTCGCAGATATCGGTTTCAGGAATTTTGTCGTAGCCTGTAATAGGAGGATGCCAGCCGGCGGGGGTGTCAAGATCTTTAAACACAATTTTCATGTCTTCGGCTGGTAATTCTGATAATCTCATATATTCTTTTTCTACAATACCTTCGAAAGTATGAAGCAATAACGAAATCAACTCCTGTTTTTCCATTATTTTGCATGTATCAAATTGAAGATTTTTATATTCTTCCAGTAAATTGACACCGTAAAAATCACGTTCTACCATATCTAAATCTACAATTAACCTCTTGCTAGTCAAACAGTGTTGAGCTAATTTTCCCTGCAGAGGAGAGTTTTGAGCAGGAACAGGTAGTAACTCTGTATAGCCTAAATGGAATTTAAGGTCTTGCACAATTGCCCTTAATAGATAAGTAGAGACACGAGTGTTCAAAACCGAAGCAATAAATCCTTCTGATTGGAGTGTGAGGGGGAAAATTGATATACTCGCCACATCATAAATGGACTTGTCAATATAACGACAACCCATTTTACCTCTAGCCATTAAAGTGTATGTCAACCCTCGTCTAAAATAGAAATCCTCATTCTGAAGTCTGCCATAATCACTATAATAATTTCTCGCTATTTCAGACCAATCTACCACATAATAATGATAGCCCCACCATTTTCTATAACCACCAGCTTTTTCATAGCCAAACCATCTACCTGACACTGGTTTGCCGTTACTGACCGAGCCCATATTTTCTGGCAATACTTCCCACCAGAACCTAACAAACCTTGGGTTATCGCCGGTAGCAAGTCCTTGTTTGAGATCGGCAATGTCCTTCATTCTTTCCGCGGATTCTAGTAATTTAAAGAAATTTGGTTTAAGCGAATATACGAAGGGAGATTCTGGAATTCTACGGAAGTTCATTTGAGGCAAGCGGAATCTTCTATCGGAATCACTTTTTGTTAGAGAATCGAGCAATGCCTCTATTTTGTCGGAACTTGATTTGGGTTCAATCAACTTCAGCGCCACTAGCCTATGCTCCTCCCTCGGCTTCTCGTTGGCGAGGGTGAAGAGGACAACAAAGGCGCCTGCAGCTGCCGGGTCGTCAAAGGCATGTTCACCCAGATGTGCCAGGGTTTGGATACAGTTCTCCTTCAGTATCTTTTCCCGCATCTTTACAAAAGACCTGAGAAACATCCAGGACTGCTGGGTGACCATTGCGACTATGCCGCGTTCTTTCGTCCAACCTCTATTCCGTTGAATAAATGCCGCATAGAGGTCACGCTTACCTAAAGGATATACCCTCTGGACATACGCTTTAAGTTCCTTGCCCATATTCTTTGAGCCCATATACGGCGGATTGGTTGCAACAACATCGTATCGTTTACGACATAAATCGAGGAAAACAATCACGCGTTGCAGGTCAGTAGCAAAAAGACGCTCTCGCATCTCCTCCCTTGTGCGTTTGAGGAATACATCAAGTATTCTCAAGAATCTTCTTGTGAGTCCGTCCCAGAACTGTACATCGGTTACCTTCTCAAACGGGAGTTCTTGCTGTTCGGGGGTCAGGAATTCTTGGAAAAGCAACATCTGCCCAGGTTGTTTTTCTCTATTCCAGACCGAAAGAAGCCGTTCTTTCTCTTTTTTAATGAGTTCTTTTAAATCCTCTTCAGGTCTTGCCAGGCTTCCAATCTCAGATAGACCATGCAGTCTCTTAGCTACGCCTTTGATAATATTGAGGACATAGGGTTCTCCCTTGAATTTCTCTTCACACCATGGAAGAAAATCGGGAGCGTCAAGAAGGGAAGCATCAGCGGCCACAAGATTCACCTTCTTTGGAAGAAATTTCGCAGCATCTACGGAATTTTGATGCTCTCTCATCTTGAGATATAGGACAAGCCAGGAGAGTTGAACTGAGCGTAAGTCTATGTCTATGCCCTGGAGGTTGGATTCAATGATAGTTGTTGCAATCTTTTCTTTTGGGACTACCCACTCTTTTGGAACTTTGGCTTTTTCGGCAAGGCGTGCCTCTTCTTGGTACATCTGAATGAGAAGGTCAAAGCCAATCAGAAGGAAATGCCCGCTTCCACAGGCAGGGTCGAGAAATGTTAGGCTCTTAATGGGACGGGGTTCACGCGGCTTCCGGTCCTGATCTTTGACAAAGTAAGGCCATTTTTCACATAGTTTTGAATCTGGATACATCTCCATCCAGATAGCGCCGAGGGAATTCTGGACCAGGTAATCCACCATATAGCGTTCGGTGTAAAGTGAAGTGGCAGGAACAATATCATCTCCCTCGATTTTCTTCCTCTTAGTACGCACCTCTTCAAAGACCCTGTTCTTTTCTTCTGTCTGAAAATACTGATATACCCAGCCAATAAGTTCAGGTGCTTTAAAAGCATCTTCAGGGATATCTTCATTGAGGGCGCGGATGCATTCTCTTAGCACTTTAAGAGAGGGCATTATTATTGAGTATTCATCATCAGGATCAAAGAGTATTTTGATGTCATCTTGGAGTTCTTGAAACATCGAGCGAAGGAATGCTTTGAGACCATCAGCATCATCTGAATCAAAACGGGTCTCAGGATATTCCCTTCTGAACCTGTGGTGTCTTAGGCTTCTTCCGGCGTAATCTCCCCTTGTCTTTATGCACTCATCTATGAGTGCCCGCATTTCCATACAGCGAAGAGCAATAAGGCGATTGAGATAAGTGAAGGCGACCTCGCGGCAGTAGCGTTTGACTCTAGCCTCTGGATCGTTACCTGCTGATTTGGTCTCCCGCTCAAGGATCGCTTCCAGCCGTTCTCTTCGAGACTTACCTGCATCATCCAAGAGTGAGATTTTCTCTGGGTGGACTCTCCTGCCATCAGGAAATATCCCATGCTGTTTCAGAACAGCAGGGATATCCTCTTTCTCAAGCAGGTTTCTTAACCTTAGTATTGTCTTTTTGATTGTTCTTTTTGTTATTTCGTCCATAATATTAATCCAACGCTACTTCCTGATCTTTGTCTAATGCATCTTTCACAGTATTCTCAATTCCTTTCAAGGCTTTGCCGAGGTCATCTTCGTTGCGAATCACCCTTGGCACATCAGGGATATCCCTTAAGCGAAGCCGTCTTCTCGGTTTTTTCTTTGGAGGCTTTTTACCTTCTCTCTTTGCTGCTATCGCCTCTATTTCTCGTCTTATTCGATCTTCCAAAACCTCAACATCGGCAGCGCCAGTCCATAGGCTCTGGACAGTCACACGGTCATTATGTAAGTTAAATTCTGCGGATTCCAAAGCCTCTCTTCTGTTCTGCAACGGAGATAAACATTTTGCTATCTCTTCTTCTTTTAACCCCTCTTCTTTGCCAAAGGCAGAAAGGGACTCAAAAACCTTGGATATTGCTTCAAGTGTTTTTTTCTTGAGTTCATTAAATTTTTCCTTGAGTTCAGGAATTGCCTGCAAGATATGAGTTGTTGCCTCTGAGAATCTCTCAAGGAGATTCTTTTCACTAAAGCGCTGCTCAAGGAAATCGGTTGCCTCTGCCGTGTTTGGCTTCTCGTTCCTGGGTACACGGTCATGTAAGAATTTCCCTACTGGTAGGAACTTTACCATATCATTAAACCTATCAAGATTTGCATGAGTATCATAAAATTCCGAGAATTCAGCAATACTCTTAATTGTTTTTTGGAGACCTTCGAGTTCATCGAGAAACTTTCGGACAAGAGCATTGGGACGTCCGGTCTCAATAACATCATTTAGAACCTCAGCCGCTATTGTGAAGATATCACTTACTGGGAATCCTGAACCATTTACCCAGGCTTCAAGACGGCGATATTCTTCCAGACGTTCATTTGCCTTTCCTTTCAGAACCTCGGCAATTGCAAATGGTGTTTCCTGGAGACGAGTTGTTCCAAATATTACCTCCGCTTCCTGCCTTGCTTTCTGCAACTCCCTGGGAGTCAGTGGCTTCTCAGTTTCCAGCGCAAGTAGAGCACGGTTGAACTTCCTGCTATTGATGAATATGCCTTGAGCTCGTTCCACGGTATAATCACGATAATCACTGCCCTCATACCTGACTAATAACAGGTTGGAACGGAAAAGTGCAGAAGCAATGACTCTCATGAGATTGGGATCCCATCCGTATGGAATTCCAGAGAAGCGCTGTACCAGGTCTGCGCCAATTATTCGCTGTCCCCTCTGATTTGCTTGGTCAAGCCAATCAGTGATATCTGCGACTGCTGGGGTAGTTCTTTTGACCTCTCCTTCGTTATCGAAAAGACCGAAGCCAGATTCAATAGATTTCAGATTTGTAGTTGTTGATGAGAAAATTGACTGGATGGTCTTTCTATCATCCCGCACTCGATACTTGGCTCTGCTGAATTCTGGATAGACTGTGGGAATGATGGCAGCAATTTCTCTTTCAAACACGACATTGAGGTCGGTGCTGGTGCTGGAAATAGAATGTGAACTACCTCGAAAGATGATATGTCCTTCTCGTAAGCCTTTGCGGATTTCACTTTCTATATTGCTTTTTACTACCTCAAGTGCGTCCAGATATTTTCTGGCTCTGTTTCTTCGTTCTGATGGTTGCGATGGGTCAGCTTCTATGGGACGTATTGCGTTGTCCGTGCCAATCAGAGTGGTAAGCCATTCTTCAATTTTGGTGGACTTTTTAGAGAGCCAATAAATAACGTTTTGCTCCGATAACGATTTTACTTGGAGATCATCTAATGAGGCATCACCCAGAGTCGTTGCCAATGATGAGAAAATTCTTAATTCCAGATCACCCTTTGAATAGATAACTTTGCCACCTGTAAAGTCCCCTTGTTGATTGAAACTTCCATCACAAGTGACACGCACATCAAAGTCAAATCTATCCTCATAACGAACCACCCCTAAGGGTAAGCCTGTGGGTGTAAGAAAGTCGTCTTTTAGTTTTTCTCTCCGATGCACGGTTTTCACATCAGCCTTTCTTTGAGCCACTAACTCAGCATCGGTTCGCTCTTTACCTGATACATATCTGTATAACCCTCCTGTTTCGGTTATGTACGCCGCATCTTGGAGCTGCTTTAGTCCTTTTTCAACTTCTTCCTCCAAAGAATTAAGATCGCTATCGATTCGATCTGCCAAAAGAAGAGCAAGGTTGCGTGAAGACGGTGGAACATAGTTTATCTGCTGAATTAAGTATAGCGTCTGTAATAGTGGTCTCAAAGGAACCGATTGTTTGGGAATTCTCTGGTCCACGTCGTTAATTTCCGTGCGGATTTGATGCGGGACTTCTACACCATCCTGAAGTTGTTCAAAGAATTTGCTAAAGGGTACTAAATATCCAATATCCCTCCTGGATTCTGATTTCAATATCCCTTGAGTTAAACCAAGAATAGTTCTGGTAGAACCGGTGAGCACATCAGTACGTCCGCCTGCAGTTCTTATTTGCTGTACTATCTCATGAACAAGAACTGTTTGATAGGGGCGGAATGGATAGCAAGAGATGAATGACTTTTGGTCGTAAGAGCGAAGTGTGCGCGATGTCCTTGTTAGCCCTGCCAGTCCAGCGATAGCACCTCGTTTCTCACCATATAACTTATTGAGTACTGCTTCTCCTTTAGTATTCTTGCGGAATAATCTCTCCTCCAGCACCTCTTCTATATTTTCAGCAGTTAGTTGAAATGGTAAGTAGAATCTGCCTTCTAACCATAATCTATCTCCGTCAAATTCTCGTGCATTGTCAACGATATCTTTTACTGAATGATGCCCTGTAGCAAAAATCCAAATTTTCCCTTTGCCAACTTTAGCAAACTCCTCTGCAAGGGTTCCAATATCATGAAGTTTTTTTCCGCTATCTGCGATGAAGGCTCCAAGTTCGTCTACTATAAAGAATAGCCGGTGCTCTTTCTCTCTATTTTGCTCATTTAGTTGTTCTACATACTCACATACATGTTCAGCAAAGCTATGTATGGAAAGATGGGATAGTTTGCTCTCGAAGGCTTGGCGGGCATCCTCGGCAGATGTGTATGATGAAGGTAGAATATCCGCTAAAGTTTTGAATATTTCTTGGCGGTAGAGGTCCCAAGTGTCTGGCTTTCTAACCTCTTCCCATTCTTCACCAGTATTAGTATGAATTGTTTTTTTGAATTCCTCATATTTTCCAACACGAATAAGAGTTTGCTCAACTGAAGCGATTCTGAAATCTTCACTCAAACCCAGGTACCGAAGAAATATCCTGTGAAATATTCCACAGACATTCTCTTCCTTTACTTGGTCGGCTTCTGATCCGATATGAAATGGAATAACTATCGTTTCGATATTGTTGCGAATCTCAAAAAGCAACCGTTCAATTTCTCTGGGGCGCCTGCAGGTTTGTATTCGAGGAAGAAACCTATCTATAACCGACTGGCCTGAGATTGTAGGATTGGACAGCAATAAGCCGATTATCTTGGCAAAATGGGATTTTCCCGCACCTACAAAACCATAAAGCCAAACGCCAATGTGGTCAGTCTCTTTTAATCTTGTCTCAGCATAATGGTTTAGAAATTCTTCAATGTAACGTTCAATAACCTCGGTGACAACATAGCTATCAATTTCTTCTCTAAGCTGCTCCTCGCTTCGGTCAGCCACCTTCACCACTGGGTTGATTTCTTGTGCGATGTTTGTCTTGAAGATTTCATCTAGCCTCATAACTACACCTCTTTGATTCTAAATGTAATGACCTCTGTATTTTTGTGTCTTGATCTTCCCCAAGAATCTATATACCGGGCCTTCAGTTTCAATTGCCGGTACAAAAAACACCGTTGTCTTCCTAACCTTGTTTACCAACTGCTCTTGAAGACTGTGAATATTTACATGGGGGTAGAACCCACCAGCCCTCCGGATAAAGATTGCAGTCTTGGGGATAAAATCCTTTCCCAGCTCAGCAAGATGTCTGACAAAAAGGTCAAACGCCATTCTGGATCGCAGTTGCTGAGCGTCTTGCCGTTCGGCTTCGAAAACATCCTTGAGTTTCCCTTTTGACTCAAGAAACCTGAACAATATAGGCTCCGGTTGAAATGATTGGATATTCCAACCAGCGGTTTCCAGTTTCCGCTTCAGTGTGTCGATGCGAGAGCGCACTTGAAGCTCCTCCTCCGGTGGATAGAGCAGAACTATGAAGGGCACACCTCGCCTTGCCCGAATCTGCTCTGCTCCGCCAGAGATCAGCAGCTCCTCAAGTTCCTTGAATTTGCTATCTAATGCGCTTGATGTAATCATATATGGTCTCCCACGGCAATTCTAGTGAAACAATTTGTCCTGACCTTCGGAATTTAATCCGACCGTTTCGATGAGCCTCTGCCAATCGCACTTCAACTTCTTCTGGCGAAAGCAGGAACAGTTTGAAATCGTCACTGGCCAGAATTTCCCGTGCACCCTTTCCACAATCCCGCAAAATAGTCACAATATAGAGCAAAAGGCTCTGATCCACCATCGGTTTATGGATCCTCTTTCGAGCTTTCCCTTCGAGTAAGCCAAAATCCCTGAGCGCTGACAGATAATGACTGACCAGAGAGCGACGTGTCTGATACGACCACGTTTCTATTTCAGGATGAGATTTTTTCTGCGAATTCAGAAACTCATCGATGTTCCGTGGACCAATATTTGAAAGACCGCGGCGGAACATATCGTAAAGTAGTTTCACAGTTGCCTGGTAGGCAAATAGACCAGAGGTGGCGAAGTGAAAATAGAGAATACCACGTTTTACTGTTTGCGACACGTTGCCCCTGTAGATTTCGACAATGGGGTGAAGATGCTCGGAGGGTAACTGATTCGGAAAATAGCGTGAGTGTAAGACTGTCCAACAACGCTTACGTGTTTGATGCGTTTTCTTGGCGAAAATATCCTTATTTATTACCGCATGTCTTGCTGAATCTAGGTCACCATTATTTCTCGCCAGGTATGAGAATAAGATATCAGACTCTGTTAATAGAGCACCTTTTGATGAATTAGTGGAACTATATTTAGAACCGTGTTCTTCAATAGCTTTTCTCATGATTTGAAGATAGTTTTGTGTTCTTTTCTTCTGTTTAGTCATTGATTATTCGCCTTGATACCAAGAATTCTACTGCTACAATTAAACCTGATTTCGTGGGATCACTACTTGCCATTTTTTTCATTCTCCAATTTAGTACTTTTATTCACGCTCCATCGATCAATTTCTCTTTTCCAAAATCTCCAAGTACCTGCAACCTTGAAACATGGAATCTTGCTAGCTTGAGCAAGCTTATAGATCGTTCTCTCATTCACTTGTAGGTATTCGGCAACCTGCCTTACCGTTAGAGCCCGTTCGTCCATAGAACAACTCTCCTTCAGTCCAAAAGTCAATACAATACAATTGAAACCATTTTATTACATTATAATAAAAACAAATCAAAGGTCAAGGAAAAGGAGGAATGGGCAATGACTGAGTTTACAGTTAGTGAAGTAATTGACGGGGAACCTTTGAGGTTGAAGAAGGCTGGAAATGAAGCCAAAAACTTCCATCTTGATAGACCAATCCTACTCAGGATACTCCTTGCAGTGGCCAAATATTTAGGTCCGTTCTGTAAGATCAGAGGTTTTCTTTTATTGCGAAAAGGAAGTCTTTTTGCTTCGGCGCAGTCCTTCGCCGCGTGGTTCGTCCAGAAGGCTATTTCTGCCTTCAGCACTCCCCGTGCCGAAGGAGAGCAAGAAGACTGAACCGCGAGCTCATAAGGAAAAATAGTATTCTCTTATTTTCTTTGACATCAGCAGTCTCCTTTTCATTAAGAAATCCTCATAATCACTGATATCCATTGAAAATATATCCTCGGGTACGCTATTCATGAGTAAATTTTCCTTTAGGGCCTGAGGATCGGTTATGCCACCATATTGTAGCGCTCCTTCACTGCATTGTTCTCTTAATTCTCTGAAATATATGTTGGGAGGCTTGTCTTTGATTCTAATATTTATCTCTGATTGCATGTAAACATAATTTGCTATTTGGTTATATTGTCCTTGCTTCATTCCATTTTTTTTGAGATACTCTCGGGGAAATATATGATGCCTATCCCCCTTGTTCATGATTAAGTCGCGGATCGTTATATCTTTTGATAGGAATCCTCTATCGTTCGCCTTTACCTGAGATGCTAAAAAAACACTAAAATAGGGACTAGTAGAAGCACTACTATCTAGGGACTGTATCAAAGCAACTTCCCAGAATGCATCCGATAATTCGGCTTCTTCCGCGTTTTGCAGATACTCTTCAAAGTCTTTGTTTGAGATATTTCTGATATCGTCATCAAAACGAGTTTCGAGCGAGGTGGAATAACGACCCGTTAAGAGTGACAGAACAAACCATTTTCGTACATACTTTTCTATTTCTGCAGGATTGTACTGGCGGGATCTCAGTTTAAGGTAAACAATGTAAGCAAAATTCAAAGCATTCTGCGAACGAATAAGATCTGCTGAAACAAAACCAGCTGATTTAATAATCATTACGAATTGCTTAAAGTTGGTTTCGTTGATAAAATTAAGTATGCCTTTCTCGAGGATTCCGAATGACTGGTGCGCTATTTCTTCCTCGTATGTTCGCGTTTCAAAGTTTCTCCCAGAAAGCAAACTAACCAAATCAGATAGTCTGCCCCTGTGAAACTCCGAGGTAAAAGCGACGCGCAGCAGATCCGTATAGTGAGGGTCATACAGATCATC
>Ga0315545_1001097_pt1 | contig 27281 bp, 26 predicted proteins | sample SalMarSW160210MG_FD_203096 | JGI IMG/M metagenome (GOLD analysis project Ga0315545, IMG submission 203096) | Salt marsh sediment microbial communities from the Plum Island Ecosystem LTER, Massachusetts, United States - Salt Marsh Sediment SW1602-10 ...
TGACGTCGCCCACGAGTTGAGAACGCCACTGTCTAACATTAAAGGTTACCTGGAGGCACTCCGTGACGGTGTGATAGAACCAGATACGGATACTGTTCTCTCCCTTGATGAAGAAGCAACTCTGCTGTCACGACTGGTTGACGACCTTCAGGAGCTAAGCCTTGCCGAGGCAGGCGAACTAAAGTTGGTTTGCCAGACAGAAGACATCACTGAGTTACTCAAACAGACAGTGGCTGGAATGCAGGCACAGACAACAGCCAAGAAATTATCGGTATCCATTGACCTGCCCGATAAGCTGCCACAGGTGAACATTGACTCGCAACGGATTAGCCAGGTCTTACGCAACCTTCTGGAGAATGCAGCAGTTCACACTGCCAGCGGAGACGCTATCACTGTTACTGTCAAACAAAAGGACAACTATTTAGAGGTGGCTGTGACCGATACCGGTGAAGGTATTCCTGCTCAAGACTTACCCAACATCTTTGAGCGTTTCTACCGGGTGGACAAGTCCCGCGCTAGAGCCACTGGCGGCACCGGTCTGGGACTTACCATCGCCAAACGCTTGATAGAGGCACATGGCGGTAAGATTGAGGTTCAGAGTGAACCGGGAAAGGGCAGCCGTTTCTCGTTCACTATCCCTATAGCAGAGTAATCTCCCCAACACTACCAGCTAGTAGCCTTGCATCACTGATACTAAACTCAAGTGGAAGGTTACGCCCTGCCAGTCAAACTCGAATTCCGTTATTAGGGAATCATAGATGAGATAATGATTAGTTCAATTGGCCTGCTCTAGTCTTCGTCTCTCCTTTTGTAGATTTCAGGTAATCTTAATAACTTCTTAACAATCTCCTGTTATTCTATTTGTATAAAAAGTTTTATCTAGTGACCAGTCAAAACATTGAAGAAAGGTACAGGCAAACATAATGAAGTTATTAAGTAAAGTGAAGACACTAAGCAAAAAGAAGATAATAGGAATAATACTGGTAATCGCTATAGTGTGCAGTGCCAGCATTCTGTTGGTACGATTTATTTCCACGCCAGACTCGGCATCGGTACCAGAGAATCAGATAGCAACCGTGCAGCGAGGAGACCTGACAATAGATATCGCTGCCGCCGGCAATCTAGCGTTATCCCTCAAGGAGGAACTTGCTTTTGAGATGTCAGGAACAGTGGAAGAAATCCTGGTGGAAGAGGGAGATTCTGTTGAAGAAGGACAGTTGCTGGCGAAGCTGGATACCTCAGAGTGGGATAAGGAGCTGAGAGCACTGGAGCTAGACCAGCTCCAGGCGGAGATAAACCTGGAGAGTGCCGAATATTCCTTAGACAAGGCTGAGAGGGATGCAAAAATGTATATCGTTGACGATTGGCAAGTGGATATGCAGGAGCTGCAGGTCGAGCTTGCCGAAGCACGCCTAGGAGATGCCAAGGAAAAATTACAGGAAGCCCTCGATGCCAGTCCGGAGATTATTGCTCCCTTTGAGGGCTTTATTATCGGTGTGAATGTTTCCGGTGGTGATGAGGTAACAAAAGGCACGGTCGCGGTAACTATCGCTGACCCGGAAGAATTTGAAGCGGATATACTGGTCAGCGAGATGGATATCTTTCAGGTAAAGCTTGGGGGCGAAGCCCATGTGGAGGCGGATGCCATGGAAGGACTGAGTCTTCCGGCTGAAGTCACTCACATTTCGCCGACGGCTACTATTCAGTCAGGCGTGGTGAACTACAAAGTAAGGGTGGAGGTAGCATCACTTGAAGAAATGATGCAGGAGCAGCAGGCTGCACAGCAAGAGGCGATAGAAAATATGCAACAGGGGGAACTGCCTGAGCGCCTAAAGCAGGCCGTTGAGGAGGGACAAATCACTCGAGAACAGGCTGAAGAAATGATAAAACAGATGCAGCAGTCGCCGGGAGGACAGCAAGGACAGGTGCTCGAGGTATCACCTGAAGGCTTTCAACTCAGGGAAGGCCTAACCGTCACCGTGAGCATAATAGTGGAAGAGAAGACCGATATCCTGCTGGTACCCAACTCGGCGATTACCACACGAGGATGGCAAACCTATGTCCAGGTGCTGTTACCGGATGGTACGATTGAGGAGCGCGTGATACAAATGGGCATCAGCGACTGGCGGTACACCGAGGTAACTGATGGACTAAGTGAAGGCGAACAGGTTGTTATCCCACAGGGCACTACTACCACAACGACAACATTCCCAGAACAAGGACATCCGGGAGGAATGATGGTAATACCGGGAATGGGGGGACCGCTGAGATGATACAGTTACAGGATATAACCAAAGTCTATCCCATGGGCAAGAGGGAACTGACGGTGCTCCGGGGGGTGAACCTGCATATTAAACAGGGTGAGCTGGTGGCGATTATGGGTCCCTCCGGCTCGGGCAAGTCAACGATGCTCAACCTTATGGGCTGCCTGGATACACCGACCTCGGGCAGCTACTATCTGGAAGAGAGAGAAGTCAGCCGTCTCAGCAATGGTGAACTGGCTCAAATTAGAGCCCAGAAGATTGGCTTTGTCTTCCAAACTTTTAACTTATTGCCCCATCTCCCAGCACTGGCTAATGTTGAACTGGGCATGAGGTATGCCGGCGGCGTTGACCGCACCAAGGCTTTAGAGGCACTACACAGAGTAGGGCTATCCGACCGGGCTAATCACCGCCCTACCGAGCTCTCTGGTGGTGAGCAGCAGCGTGTAGCCATTGCCCGGGCTCTGGTGAAAGACCCACCCCTCGTTCTGGCAGACGAGCCTACCGGGAACCTCGATAGCCACTCCGGCGAGGAGGTAATCTCTATCCTCACTTCCCTGCATGCTGAGCAGGGCATTACCCTCATCTTGATAACTCATGACGCTAACATTGCTCACCACTGCCAGCGTATTATACATATTAAGGATGGACAAGTGGAAAGGGAGGAAAGGGTATGAAAAAGTGGTTTGAACCTTTAGCTTCCGCCTGGGTCAGCGTGGCTACGCACAAACTCCGTAGCTTTTTAACCATCCTGGGCATCGTTATCGGTGTAGCCGCTGTGATTACCCTAATGTCTGTCGGTAGAGGGGCTAGCGCAGAGATTCTGGCTAATATTGAAAGTATGGGGTCAAACCTCATTACCATAAGCCCCGGGGCCAGCATTGGTTTTGGAGGAGTCAGGGGTGCTGGAGGTAGTGCTACCACGCTAACCATTGAAGATGCCGAGGCAATAGCTGAGCAGGTGGACTACATATCCGCAGTAGCTCCTTTTTACTCGAGCAACCTCCAGGTGGTGGTCGGCAGTGAGAATACGAACAGCTCCGTCATCGGGGTAACCCCGGATTACATGCCGGTAAACAATCTGGAGATTGCCTATGGCTCCTTCTTCACTGAGTATGATTATCAGCGTGGCGCTAAGGTAGCCGTGCTCGGCTCTAATGTTAAAGAGGAACTTTTTGGGGATGCTGAGCCCATAGGACAACAGATGCGGATGGGCAGCATTATTGTGCGCGTCATCGGCGTTCTGGAGAGCAAGGGAGGGATGATGAGAGGCTCATCTGACGACGCTATCTACATCCCGCTGACTGCTATGCAGCAGACGGTTGCCCAGCCGCGAACCGCCCAGGGTGAACGGGTGGTATCATATGTAACCCTGACGGTAAGTGACGAGGAGCAGACAGAGTATGTCATCGCGGAAATTACCAGCCTGCTCCGCTCCCGCCACCAGCTTGGTGCCCTTGACAATGATGACTTTAGCATTACGTCCATGGAAGAAATAGCCAGTACTCTTTCGGAAGCTTCGGCTACATTGACACTTCTCCTGGGAGCCATCGCCGCCATTTCCCTGTTGGTAGGAGGCATCGGCGTGATGAACATCATGCTGGTATCGGTGCTGGAAAGGACCAGGGAGATAGGCATACGCAAGGCACTGGGAGCCAGAGAGCGGGATATATGGATTCAATTCCTGGTTGAGGCAGCGTTTCTGACTTTGGCTGGCGGCATCATTGGGGTTATCGTGGGCTGGGGAGTCTCATATCTTGTCTCCAGTATGGGATTAATGCCAACTGTAGTCAGCGCTGACATAGTTATCCTTGCCGTCTCGGTATCGGTTGGCATAGGGCTGTTCTTTGGATTTTACCCTGCCTGGAATGCGTCCCGCCTGAATCCTATTGAAGCGCTCAGGTCTGAATAAGTTTTATCCCTGCCTGGCTGTATAGATACCAAACCATAGTAAGTAAGTGCTGTATATTCACGGTAAAGAGGTCGTCCATAGTATTTCGCCAGAGACTTATGCCTATTTCGCTAACAGTGTCTATGCTATAATCCAGTTATCGGAAATCGCAAAAGGTATTTGATACAGTGGTATTTATGAGTGAGATAAGATATAAGCCAATAGGTATCATTTATTCTCCATTCAAAGAGCCTCGTGGAACGCCTATACAGCCGGCAGGGGCTAGGGATATTGAAGGCACTGTGGAAATAGCGCCAGAATATGTGGAGGGACTGAAAGATATTGAGGGATTTTCACATATTATTTTGATATACCACTTTCATTTATATGCAGGATATCTGTTGAAGGTTGAACCATATATGGATGAAGAGAGCCGTGGAGTATTTGCCACCCGAGCTCCGAGCCGTCCCAACCCAATTGGTATCTCAATAGTCCGCTTAGTCAAGGTTGATGGGAACATGCTCTATATTAAAGATGTGGATATTGTGGATGGTACGCCTCTTTTAGATGTCAAGCCATATGTTCCCGAATTTGATGAACGGAAAACAGCGAAAATAGGATGGCTTGGAAGAAAAGTGAATAAGCTTTCTAAGGCAAGAGACAATGGGAGATTTACATGAAAATCCTGGGTATTGAGACATCCTGTGATGAAACAGCAGCCGCGGTGGTAGAGGATGGGGTTACAATTCTGTCCAATCAGATCGCCTCTCAGGTGGAAATCCATGCCCGCTACGGGGGGATTGTGCCTGAGGTAGCCTCTAGGCAACACATTCTGGCTATTATTCCGATACTAAAGCAGGCAATGGACGAGGCTGAGGCTACCTGGGATGATTTGGATGGTATTGCGGTTACTATTGGACCGGGGCTGGCTGGCTCGCTGCTGGTAGGGGTAAATGTAGCTAAGGCTATTGCTTTAGCTCACGGCTTGCCTATTACTGGGGTTAATCACCTTGAGGGTCATATTTATGCTAACTGGCTAACTGATTCTAGTCCTCGCTTCCCTCTGGTGTGCCTTATTGTCTCTGGGGGACATAGTGATTTGGTACTGATGAGGGGAAACGGCGATTATGTGGTATTGGGGCGGACACGGGATGATGCTGCCGGCGAAGCCTTTGACAAAGCAGCCAGGATATTGGGCTTGGGCTACCCCGGTGGTCCAGCCATTCAAGAGGCAGCTAGAAATGGAAATGCAGACTCTATTCAACTACCTCGTGCCTGGCTGAAGGGGAGTAGCGACTTCAGTTTCAGCGGCATTAAGACAGCCCTGCTGCGCCTGGTGGAAGGGGGTAAGGTTTCATCTGGGGCTGATGCTGCTGCCAGCTTTCAGGAGGCAGTGATTGATGTCTTGGTTACCAAAACCATAGCCGCAGCCAGAGAGCGCCGGGTGAAGCAAATTTTGCTGGCCGGTGGGGTGGCATCAAATGAGTTACTTCGTGAATGGTTAGTAAAAAATTCACCCATTCCGGTTCGGGTTCCTGAGCCGGTGTTGTGTACTGATAATGCAGCCATGATTGCTGCCTGCGGCTACTATCGGTTCAAGGCAGGCAAGGTAGACGGCTTAGACTTGGATGTGATTCCCAGCCTTAGGCTGGGTTAAAGGGCAACAGTTACACCTGCCTTGGGTGCATAGGGTATTATAGATATGGATTAGCCCTTGTTGCCGCCGGGCTGAATTAACCAGGCTACTGCTTAGCCTAAGCTGGCTCGTCATATGCCTTTCTATTGAGTTCACTACTAGCTTAGGGTAGCGGTGATAAAGGTCAAATGCTTTCCTCTCAATCTCTGGTTGGGGGGTAAGCCGGCTCCAGGCAACCATAAAGGGAAGGAGCACATTTACGGCAATATCAGAGGCTCGACTACTACCGAGCAGTGTTGGACTTCTTATTCTACTACCTGAGCCAAAATCAAAGTGGCTTGCCCAATAACCACTCCCGGTAACCACCAATCCCTTTTCCAATCTGTAGGGGCTTTGGCTGAAAGCTGCCTCCTTTGCCATATTGACTACCCCGTCAAGTATCCCTTGTTGCCGATAGCGGACTATGAGGTAACTCATGGCTACCAGGCGACGAACCGGGAAATTACTTGGCCTGACCTTGAACAGATGCCAGGCATTAAGCGACATTGCCTTGGTATAGCGCGAAGTAGCCCATAGCCTCTCCAATTTGTCTATCCATTCATCATCTAATTCACATTTCTGGTGAAAATGGCAGCGCTGTGAGGGGAGTAGCCCAGCCGTGCCTAGTAGTAGAGCCTGTTGTCGAGCAAGGTATTCTTCATCTGATATCTTATCCTGAGTCATCAACTCTAGAATTTGAAGTGGTAATCTATGGGCTAGTTCCATGAAGGAGAGTTTATTCTTGGAGTAACCCAGAGCCCCCATTATCCCTTGGTAAAGGCATTGGCTTGCCCCCAGTTGAGCTAAATCGGCTTGAAATTTGGTAACTTTGGCTAAAAACCGCTCCTCCCCAGCATTATCTAGAAATTCGGGCATAGCACCCGCGGGCAGGCGTTCTACGTTTTTGAAGCAAGGCATACTCGAAGTAGCTGGGTAATATACCCGGTTGTACCTGTGGTTAGCCGGGCTTTTTATGTATTTATCTAGCGCTAAAATAGGAGTCCTTTTACCGCTCTCAAGAGTAGTGTCTATCTCACTGTCATGCCACATCACGACATGCAGGATTACCTGGTTATAGACTGGGTCGTGGTGGTGCCGATGAGTTCGCCAACCACTAGATTTAACATGCACTTCTATATCCCCCTTTATTAACCCTTGACTGGTGGCAATTACCGCGTCCCGGAAATCAGCCCCCCGGTCATCATTAATTCTTCCCGGGTAGATTATCTTTATCGGCTCGCCTCCTAAGGTGGTCAGTTCAGTTTCGTTAAGTAACAGCCGTTGCCAAATTTGAATAACTTGACTCTCCCGGAGATTAGTTATCAACCTACCCCCTTTAGACTAGTCTCATGTCATTGTGAGTAGTCCTTCCCAGAAGGACGACGAAGCAATCTCTAGCGATAAAATAGTTTTTTATTAGGTAACCATCCCCCTTTATCCCCCTCCCTTACAAGGGAGGGGGAATTAGTTATATGAGAGAGGCTTTGCCTCTCTTCGACTCCTCCTAGTTATTAACACGATATAGTGTATCAAAAACCTAAATGAAGGCGGTTTTTTAGCTAAACCGCCTATTTCACGACTGATTTAATTACCCACCTTTAGCCCAACTGCATATCAAGCTCCTGCTTAAATGCTTGGTAAGCTGGCTCGTTATAGAGGGCAAAAACCACCCTTTCTAGCTCTGCTTTTCTGGTTGAGTACTGGCGCACTTCGTCAATCATTATCCTAGCACACTCATTAAGGGGAAAAGCGCCGACACCAGTGCCTAATGCCGGGAAGGCAATGTTCTTTATGCCAATCTCATCAGCTCTAAGAAGACTATTCCTCGTCGCCCGCCTAATCTTTTCAGCATCGGTCTTCAAGTCTTGTCCCATCACTGCGGCATGGATAATGTACTTTGCTTTTAATTTTCCAGCCCCGGTGATTATTGCCTCTCCGGTAGGAATTGGTCCCTTTTTAACCGCCTCGCCCTCTATTTCTTTACCCCCGGCTCTCTTCAGCGCTCCAGCTACCCCACCACCCATCCACAGTTGGTTATTGGCAGCATTTACCAGAGCATCAAGCTCAAGCCTAGTGATATCACCTTTATAGACTTCAATGTTAGTCATTAATGATAATGATTATACACGGTTTCGTGTAAACTGTCAAGGTCTTTTAGCTTTTTGGCTGGCCTGGTATTCAAATTGGGCTCGTTCAGCAATAATGAAAAGTAGGGTAGATGAGGCACCACGGGGTTCATACCTCCCCGTTTCCCATTCGCTTATTGTTTGCTGCCGCGTACCCAGTTGGTCTGCCAGTTCACGTTGAGTTAGACCTAGATGGCGCCTTAAAGCTTGGATGTGTTCCCTATCCCATTGTGGTCGGTTCGCTTTGCGGTTACTCATAATTAAATCTTACACGCTTCAGGGTAAATTGTCAAAATGAGGCATATAACTCAATTACAGTCAAGACAGAGATTTAGATTAAAAGAATACTTTACAGAGAAATAAAGGCTAATTTAAGTTTAAAATGCCTCTTAGCTACTGACATTAACTGTAAATGGCTGTTTATTAAGTTGCGCCATATGTTTACCTGCGCTATTATTATAAGGTTGTTAGCAGTCTCAGGGTGAGAGTGCTAATAATCAAGCTTTTGGTGGTTAATTGAACTAGAAAAGGAGGGTTGGAATGGAGATTAAGCTTCAACCACTAGCTGACCGGGTAGTAGTCAAGCCTATTGAAAAGGAGGAGGTGACCAAAGGAGGCATTGTTTTGCCTGACACAGCTAAGGAGAAACCCCAAGAGGGTGAGGTTATGGCTATTGGCCCGGGTCGGTTATCCGAGGATGGAAAACGGATAGCTATAGATGTTAAAGTGGGTGACAAAGTAATCTATGCAAAGTATGGCGGCACTGAGATTAAGGTTGATGATGAGGAGATGGTGATTTTGCGTGAGAGTGATATTTTGGCTAAGAGAGGTTAAATAACAAGTCAATTTAATAACTAAGGAGGAAAGAATGGCTAAACAGATTATATACGAGGCGGAGGCTAGGCAATCTATGAAGAGGGGGATTGATGCTTTAGCTGACGCAGTCAAGGTAACTCTGGGACCTAAGGGGCATTGCGTGGTTCTGGATAAGAAATTTGGTGCACCAATAGTGATTAATGATGGGGTTACTATTGCCAAAGATATTGAGCTCCCTAATCCCTTTGAGAACGTCGGTGCCCAGTTAATTAAGGAAGCAGCTAGTAAGACAAATGATGCTTGTGGGGACGGTACTACCACATCGACGATTCTGGCTCATGCTATGATTACTGAGGGCTTTAAGAATATAACTGCCGGGGCTGACCCCATGTCAATAAAGAGAGGTATTGAGAAGGCAACAGAGGCTGTTGTCAGCGAGCTTAAGCGTCTATCTACCGAGGTGAGTGATAAGGAACAGATTGCTCAGGTAGGTACTATCACCGCTGTTGACGAAGAGATTGGTAGTTTAATTGCTGATGTGATGGAAAAGGTAGGGAAGGATGGGGTTATTACTGTTGAGGAGTCTAAGGGTATAAAATATGAGATAGAGTATGTTGAGGGAATGCAAATTGACCGTGGTTACATTAGCCCTTATTTTGTAACCAATGCCGAGCGGATGGAAGCAGTTATAGACGACCCCTATATCCTTATCACTACCAAGAAACTCTCATCTATGTCTGAACTTTTGCCAGCCCTGGAAAAGATACTACAGGTGTCAAAGAATCTGTATATTGTAGCTGAAGATATAGACGGTGAAGCTTTAGCTACGCTAGTGGTTAATAAGTTGCGGGGCACGCTTAATATTTTAGCAACTAAGGCTCCTGGTTTTGGTGATAGGCGTAAGGACATGCTAGAGGATATGGCAATTCTTACCGGGGGCAAAGTGATTTCAGACGAGCTGGGACGTAAATTAGAGTCGGTTACAGTAAGTGACCTGGGCAGGGCTCGGCGGGTAACTTCCGATAAGGATAATACTACCATTATTGAAGGCAAAGGCTCGGAAGAGGCAATCAAAGGGAGAATCAAGCAGCTTAAGGCTCTAATAGACGAGTCTACATCTGATTATGACCAGGAGAAGCTACAGGAGAGGCAAGCAAAGATGACTGGTGGAGTAGCTGTAATCAAGGTAGGAGCGGCTACCGAGGTTGAGCTTAAGGAGAAGAAGCACCGAGTTGAAGATGCACTATCAGCTACCCGAGCCGCAGTGGAGGAAGGCATTCTGCCTGGTGGTGGGGTTGCTTTGCTCAATGCGGTTAAGGTTCTGGACAAGCTAAAAGTTAGTGGGGATGAAGCTACCGGCGTTAATGTGGTTAGGAAAGCCATAGATGAACCAATTCGCTGGATTGCTATAAATGCCGGCAAGGATGGGTCAGTAATTGTAAATGCGGTTAAGAAGAGTCGAGCTGGGATCGGTTACGATGCCGAAGCCGATGAATTTGGTGATATGGTAAAGGCGGGCATTGTTGACCCGACCAAGGTAGTAAGGTCTGCCTTGGAAAATGCAGCTAGCATTGCCGCTATGATTTTAGTTACTGAATCAATAGTTACCGATATCCCGGAGAAGGAAAAATCAACGGCAATGCCTCCTGGTGGCTACGGAGAATATTAATCAAGATTACTTATCAAGCGTATCCCCCTTCCCCTTAATAAGGGGAGGGGGATAACAATTTTAAGGGAAACCCCTAAGCCCCTGTCGGTTACAGCTTGAGGATTCCCTCCTCGGGTTCATTGTCAGCAGTGGAGCCAACTACTGCTAAGCGGAGCTTGCTACCTACCAATAGCTCTTGGGCTAACTGCTTAAGCTCGTCAGCGGTAATGGCATCAATAATGGATATTACTTGGTCAACACTAAGAATACGTCCAGTGAGAATCTCTTGCCCACCCATCCAACTGGCAACACTACGGCTATCTTCCATTCGTAGTAGCAAGCGTCCCTTGGTTAGTTCCTTTGCCTTAGATACTTCAGATTCGGGGATTGCTTCCTTGAGTTGGGCAAGTTGCTCAAGTATAGCTTTGATGGCTACTAGTAGGTTTTTGGGTTCTACTCCGGCATAAACAGTAATCGAACCGGAGTCAAGGAAGTGCTCAACATAGCTATGAATGTTATAGGCAAGCCCTAGCTTATCACGAATCTCCGCAAATAAGCGACTACTCATACCCTCTCCGAGAATAACATTAAGCAGGTTAAGGGTGAAGCGTCTGGGCTCAAAGAGAGATAAGCCAGGTAGTGCCAGGCACAGGTGGACTTGCTCCGTGTCTCTTACCTCAATAAGTAGTCGCCGAGCCTGTTGTTCCTTATAAGCCAAATATCCAGAACGGGGTTGCTGGTTAACCCAGTTACCCAAGGCTTGGCTGACAGCAGTTACCATCTCCTGGTGCTGGATGTCGCCAGCAATAGTAATTACTGTGTTATTAGGTGCATAGTGATTTGCTCGGTAGTCAAGCATCATATCCCGGGTAATGGCAATCACTGATTCCCTACTACCAGCTATATCACGGCCCAGGGGATGATTGGGCCATAGAATCTCATCAATGAGAGTATTTACTCTCTGCACCGGAGAATCATTGCCCAGATGAATCTCTTCAATGATTACCTGGCGCTCTCTTCCTATATCTATCGGGTCAAACTTGGAGTAAAGCAGCATATCTGTCAGTACATCCAGGGCTAGGGGGAAATGGGATTTGGCTACCTTACACCAATATAGGGTTAATTCCTTGTCAGTTCCCCCGTTAAAAATTCCACCCACACCTTCTATGGTTTCGGAAATTTGTCTGGAGGTTGGTCGCTTTGGCGTGCCTTTAAAAAACATGTGCTCAATAAAATGGGAGACGCCTGCCTGAGAGTCAGTCTCGTATCGGGAGCCGACCCCGATAAAAATACCGATGGATACCGAGCGAGTATGAGGCATATTGGCGGTGATAATTCGTAGTCCATTATCCAGGGTCGTCTTTTGATACAATAATTCTCCCTCCAAATTTAAGCATATTGTAGCGGTATTACGAATTCAGTGTCAATTTAAGGGTATCGGGGTAATGTAAGAGAGGAGCCGCAGTTGCCGGTAAAAAAAGAGAAGGACACTTTATAAAGCGCCCTCCTCTGATTTGCCAATTATATCTCGACCTCAACTCACTTGCGATGTTCAGCACCGCATGAGGTCTCTCTTTTATGAGAACGACCTCCAAATCACTCCCACAAGTCGAGCTCGACCTTCATCTGCCCTGCCAAATGGCAGGGCATTCTCTGTCCACCTGCCAAACTCCAAACAGTACATGCAACCTCATTTTGCACCCCCAAAAATGGATTCGGTTGCTACAGTCGACCTTATAGTGTTATTAAACCACAGTTTGCCTCAATTGTCAAGTTTTGGTTCCGGCATTCACTAACACACTTCGTCATTTTGTTGACCACCCTTGAAAGCCGACATAAGCACCTTAAATTGACTTCACTGGTGGGCACTGGTAATATTGTGTAAATGATGCTTAACCTGCCACTTTTCCCATTAACCGCTGGGGTGAGTAACCAGGGTCACCTCATAGTTGGTGGCTGCGATACTGTGGAGCTAGCCGCTGAGTTTGGCACTCCCCTATACCTATTCGATGAATCCAGCTTACGCAGTAAGTGTACCGAGTTCAGGTCCGGGTTTGGGCAGCGCTATGCTGATGCTACAACTATTTATGCCTGTAAGGCATTTATAAATAAGGCTTTGGCCCTTATCCTTAACCAGGAGGGACTTGGACTGGATGTAGTCTCTGGTGGGGAGCTTGGTATTGCCCAAGTGGTTAGGTTTCCCTTAGATAGAGTCTATTTCCATGGCAACAATAAATCAGCCGAGGAAATCAAGCTAGCCTTGAAATGGCGTGTTGGTCGCATAGTGGTTGATAACTTTCACGAGCTTGCTATGTTAGGTGAAATGGCTAAGGAGCAGGGACATATACCCGACATATTGCTACGCCTGTCTCCAGGGGTAGAGCCTCATACTCATAAGTATATTGCTACTGGCGCTATTGATAGCAAGTTTGGGTTCCCTTTAGCAATGGGGGAAGAGGCGGTGGTTAAGGCTATGTCAACACCTAACCTGAACCTTATCGGATTGCATTTCCACTTAGGCTCTCTCATCTTTGACACTGAGCCGTATGAGGAGGCTATTGAGCTTATCCTCAACCTGGCTGCGGAAATGAAAACGAAATATGGCTTTGAACTCCAGGAATTAAATATTGGTGGTGGCTTTGCTATTCAGTATACCCTGGAGTCTCCAGCGCCACCGGTATCCATATATGCGGCGGTGATAACATCCAAGATTATTAGTAAATGCCGGGAGTTGAAGCTGACATTGCCGCGACTTATTATTGAGCCAGGAAGGGCAATAGTGGGGCGGGCTGGGGTGGCACTATATAAAGTGGGTGTGGTAAAGGACATACCTGGTATCAGGCGCTATATTTCGGTGGATGGCGGTATAGCTGACAATATCCGCCCTGCCCTTTACGGAGCTAAATACGAGGCATTGGTGGCTAATAAGATGTTGGAAAAGAAAGTAGACAAGGTTACTATTGCTGGCAAGTTTTGTGAGTCTGGTGATATACTAGTTAAAGATATTAATTTGCCATCGGTTTCAGCCGGTGATATTATAGCTATACCTGGTTGTGGTGCCTATTGCCTATCATTGGCAAGCAATTATAACGCCTCATTTAAGCCGGCTGTGGTTCTGGTCAAGGACGGTAAGGCGCGTCTAATTCGGCGCCGGGAGACCTTGAATGACCTGACCAGGTGTGATTTAGTTTAAATATTGTTTGTCAACCTCACCTCTGGTGAGCTTGACCCCTTCAGACTTCCCCTGATAAACAACCTCTTAGTTTGGGCATAGATAGAGTGGGGACTTTACTTAAACACCGGCGAAAGGAGAATAGAGGAAGGTTAATATATAAAGTGCATGGTTGGAAGGAAGTAAGCTAAAGAGTTATTACTGACAATTATGCGCAAGGAATTTTAAGATATGTGGCAACTAATTGGGCAACCTATGGTTATAACTTTGCTCCATAGTAGTCTGGAAAGAGGAATGGTGGCTCATGCCTATCTTTTAGTTGGGCCGCCTCATGTGGGCAAAATGACCCTGGCTCTAAATCTGGCACAAGCGTTGAACTGCGCGGCAGACACCCCCCCCTGTGGTGAATGCGCTTCGTGTCAAAAAATAGCTTCGGCTAATCATGCTGATGTCCAGATTATAGGTTTGACCCAAAATATGGATTCAGCCGAGGCTAAGTCCAGGGTAGAGATTGGGATTGCCCAGATTAGACAAATGCAGCACTCAGCTAGTTTGCCACCCTTTGAAGGGAGGTGCAAGGTATTTATTATTGATGGGGCTGAGCGATTATCAACTGAAGCGGCTAACTGCCTACTAAAAACACTGGAAGAGCCTGTAGGCGAGGTAATCTTTATCCTGTTAACTACTAATGACGGACTCCTGCCAGCCACTGTTGTTTCTCGTTGCCAGCGGCTGAAGTTATCGCCTATGTCAGCTAATAAGATAGAGGCTGCCCTTAATAACGGCTGGGGTATTGAGTTACAAAAAGCTAATCTCTTGGCTAGGCTTTGTCATGGCTGCTTGGGTTGGGCAGTATCGGCTGCACTGGATGATGATTTGTTCGAGCGTCGTGCTAGGAGCATAGATAGACTACTTATTATTACTGATGCTGATTATGAGGAGCGTTTTGCTTATGCCGCTCAGTTGGCAGCTCAGTTTAGCCAAAGTAGGGACTCGGTTCAGGAGGAACTAGATTTGTGGCTTGACTGGTGGCGTGACCTGTTATTAACTAAGGAAGATTGCAGTGATATTATTACTAATATTGACCTTGAAGCTAGGCTAATTGAGGTGGCTAGGAGTTATAGCTTGGCTCAGATAAAGGCTGTCATTGGTAGCCTTCAGGCGGCTGGAGAGCAGCTTAGACAGAATGCCAATCCGCGTCTGGTGATGGAGGTGTTAATGCTTGATATACCCAGGAGGTGTATTTCAGTAAAATATGGCTGATATTGTTGGCATACGTTTCAAACGAGCCGGTAAAGTATATTACTTCGACCCGGCAGGTATTGAGCTTGAGGTAAATGACTACATAGTAGTCAGTACAAGTCGTGGTATGGAGTTGGGGCGAGTAGTTATCTCCCCCAAGCAGGTATTAGCCAGCGAGGTGACCATGCCGCTGAAGCCGATATTACGTAAGGCAGAGCCTGAGGACGTTAAACGAGCCCACGAATTTGAGACTCAGGAACGGGAGGCTTTAGTTGAGTGCAGCAAACTGATTGCCAAACTTGGTTTGCCAATGAAACTGCTATCTGCTGAATATAATCTTGATGGCAGCCGCCTTACATTTCTGTTTAGTGCTGGCCAGAGGGTTGATTTCCGTGAACTGGTTCGGGAATTAAACAACAGTTTTAAGGTACGGGTGGAACTAAGGCAAGTGGGGCCAAGGGATGAAGCCAAGCTGTTAGGCGGTTTTGGCAGGTGTGGTCGTCATCTATGTTGCATAAGTTTCTTAAGCGAGTTTGCCCCGGTTTCTATTCGGATGGCAAAGGAGCAGGATTTACCCCTTAACCCAATGAAGATATCAGGTGTTTGTGGTAGATTATTGTGTTGCTTAGTCTATGAGAATGAGCAATACCATAATATGAAGGGGAAATTGCCCAAGGAGGGTCAGCGAGTATCTACACCTATGGGTGAAGCCAGTGTAATCGGGAGTAACCTATTGAAGGAAACGGTGATAGTTCAACTGGAGAGTAAGGCGACTCTAGAATTGCCTATTGGTGAGGTTTCTATTGTAAACCAGTGAAAAATGGTTTTCATTGTGGGAGATATTTTTGCCATTCGTTCTGGGTTTGTAGATAGTGGTAGGGGATGTAGAAAGGCATGTCCCCCCGTGGGGGATTAGGTTGACGGATTAATCTCATCTTAGCTTGTTCAGGGGTTCTGCCCGCCTTACGACGGTTACAGAGTGTGCAGGCACTAACCACATTTTCCCAGCTATGTTCGCCGCATTGATATCGGGGAATAACATGGTCCAAGGTGAGTTGCCTGGTTTCCTTACCACAATACTGACAGGTATATTGGTCGCGGTTAAAAACCTCGAGGCGAGTTAGCTTCCTCTCAGTTCGGGGACGCTTAATCATATAAGCAAGTCGGATTACTGAAGGTACGGAGAAAGCATGACTAGCTGAGTGGATAAAGCCAGTGCCATTCTCTAACATCTCAGCCTTACCTCGATGGAGTAATACCACTGCTCGCCGGACTCTACATATGTTAAGCGGCTCATAGCTCTGATTTAGAACAAGGACGGGAAGATTTATCATTTCCACGGCTTCTCTCTACATGAAAATCAATTTATTCTACTAAAAAAACCTCTGGCTATGCAAGTTTAGGTTTTGTATTCCTAATAAACGGCTTTGGTTGCGATTTCTTAGCTCCAGCGTCCTTTCTTGCCACCACGAGTTGTTTTCTTTCGGCTAGATGTGGCATCAGTCCGGTAGTCAGGAGCAATGATATTCCATACCACGCTGAGTTTGGGGTCGCTGAATCTTGAACTGATGGGATTTTCAATTTCATCCAGGGCACAACGGGTGGTAACTACTGTCGCCAGCCGGGCATTATAGCGGTGGTTGATAACCTGGTAAAGCTTTTCCTGTGCCCAGGGGGTAGTTGACTGCTCACCAAAGTCATCCAGAATAAGCAGTGGCGTGTTCTTCACCGATTCAAAGAGTTGGTCATAGGATACCTTGCTCTCCGGGCTGAAGGTAGAGCGTAGATGGTCAAGGAAATCAGATACTACTACGAATAGGCTAGGCTTACCAGCTTGAAGGCGATAGTTGGCAATAGCCGCTGCCAGGTGGGTTTTACCACAGCCGGTATCCCCTACCAATATTAGCCAGCCGTCTGGTGATTGGGCAAAGCCAAGGGCTAAGCGGTAGGCTTGTTCCAGGTTCTGGCGTTGTTCTGACAATAGATTAACCCGCCTCCAATCAAAATTATTAAAGGTCATACTCTTTAGTAGCTCTAAGCCGAGACTGCCAGTATAGTCCAGTAATGAGGGTCGTTTTTCCTCAACCACATATATCTGGCATAGTTTAGGGTCGGTCAGGCGGGTGCGTATTCTTTCTTCCATCTGCTCAATAGGAATACTGGTAGTAATTACGGTAGGCAGTTCACCGTTAAAGCGATGATTTACTAATTGGTCTAGTTTTTCTTTAGCCCATGGGGTGCTGCTTTGAGCCCCTAAATCGTCTAGAATTAATAATGGTGCGTTGCGCACCCGTTCAAAGAAGTCGTCATAGGGCATTTCGCTAAAGGGGCTGAAGGCAGAGCGCAGGTGGTCTAAAAGGTCAGGGATGGTGATATAGAAAACAGGGTAACCATTGTTTAAGCACTCATTGGCGATAGCTGCCGCCAGGTGTGTTTTACCACAGCCACTGGGACCAACTAGAATTAACCACCCTTTGGGTTCAGCGGCAAACACCTTTGTCGCCTCATAGGTACGATTAAATTGCTCCTTGCTGGCAGTATTCCCACTCCTTCCCTGGGGGAGTAGATTATCAAAGGTCAGGCGAGTCAACGACCCGAGGTTGCTATATCGCTGTAAGCGGTCTTGGCGCTCTTTATCTAATTCCTGTTGGGTGCAGCGGCAGGTAATAACCCGGCTGAAGTCTGGTTTGCCTGAAGCTAGAAGAGGATGAATAAATCCCGTACCCTTACAGATAGGACAACTTGAGCTTGGCGAGGCGTCTTCTGGTTGTTCAGCGCCGGACCATGTGTCCGTACCTGCCCTTGACATATTTATCCGGGCTTGTCTTCTGTTTAGAATCTCTCCTATATGTTCCATTGCTCTTACCTTCTGCTGACCAGCGCTCTAAAATTGCTAAAATATAGCTCTTTTTACGTATGTTTTGGTTAACCGCCTCTTTGATGGCAGCTCTAATCCAGGTTACGGGATAGACTTTTTCGGCTTCACGCAGCTCATCAGCAATCATCGGGGTTAACATACCAATATTCTGTTCATAAAGGGTAAAGATGTCAGGCTGCTCTTCAGGCTCAATATAGGGCTGTTCCCCGGATTTCAGCCCAGGTAGATAAAGCTCGCCACTTTGAATCTTGGTTACGAGCTGCCTATCTTTTTCAGTATTGAGGAAGTAAAAGTCCTCGGCGACACCATCTCTATCTAATACAATATTAAGGATAGTCCCCCGCCGTGTAGCCATCTCAAGAGCTGTACGCAATACCTCGTTGGGTGGCTTTGCTGACTGTGCGAAGCTGCTCATTAGGCTTGCATTACCTAAGAGCTCTCCATAGGTGATGAAACGGGGATAACCCCGCTTGCGGTAAAGCACCTTAAAAATGTGGAGGGTTAGCTTCAGTTCAGCAATATCACTGATTTGTGGCAATAGTGCACTGAAAAAAAGATCGGGCAGAGGGGTGAACTGCGTCTTGGCTGGGAAACCGGTGAACTCTTTCATAGCAAGCTTGGCTCTTCGCTACCAATATTTTCAAACTTGGCCAGGTTATATCTGAAACGTAATTTTATCCTACCGGTAGGTCCATTGCGATGCTTGGCAATTATAATATCAGCCGGCGGTGGGTATTGTTCACCCTGGTGGGCAAGTTCCCAAGCTTCCCTGGTCGGATAATGTAGTTCGTCACGATAGATAAACAGAACAACATCAGCATCCTGTTCAATGCTGCCACTTTCCCTCAGGTCGGAAAGCTGGGGTTCATGTAACGCCCGTCCCTCCGGGGCACGGCTGAGCTGTGATACCGCCAGCACCGGCACATTGAGCTCACGGGCAAGTCCCTTCAGGGAACGGGAGATTTCACTGACCTCCTGAACTCGGTTATCGAACTTTCTGTCTCCCAGCATCAGTTGCAAGTAGTCAACAATAATGAAGTCGATACCGCGCTCAGAGTTTAGGCGAACAGCCTTACCTCGCATTTCCGCCATACGCAGCATAGGGGTATCATCAACATAAATTGGTGATTCAGACAGGACACCGGTAGCCTCCATAATCCGCCTTTCGTCATCTTCCCATCCCATATACTCTTCCCTCTCCTTGCCATATCCTGTATGTTGACGAACCATTTTTGAATTTACTCCAGATTCGCTAGACAGCAGACGCAAGACTAGTGAATCCCGTGCCATCTCCAGACTAAATAGAGCCACGCAAGCTCCCTGCTCCACAGCGGCATTTCGGGCGATGTTGAGAATCAGGCTGGTTTTACCCATGCTGGGTCTGCCACCAACGATTATCAGGTCAGAGCGCTGAAATCCGCCCAGGAATTCATCCAGACCGGTATAACTGGAGAGCACATAAGGCAACTCCTCAGGACGTTCCTCGGGTGAGGTAGTCGCCACCTCAAAGTACTTGTCCAGTACCTGGCGGATATGCATCAAATCTCGGGCACCCTGTCCACGACGCAGTTTGAACAGGATGCTCTCCGCTCGCCCTAGACTGTCCTCAACGTCCGGGCCGGCCTCATAACCAATGGTAGCAATATCGTCACCGGCACTAATCATCTTACGCATCACTGACAGGCGATAAACGATTTGGGCATAGTGCTCAATATCAAGGGAGGTAGGGCAATTGGATATTAGGTGACTTAAATAGGCAGCACCACCACACGCCTCTAGTTTTTTTTGTCGAGCCAGCTCTTGAGCTACTGTTATCTGGTTTATCGCCTCATTGCGCTGGTAGAGCGATAAGCATGCTCCATATAACCATTGACTTTGTTCATGATAGAAGTCTTCCTTCTGAAGGAAGGCAGCAATTTTATAGATAGCCGTGCCATCTATCAACAGTGAACCGATAACTGCTTCCTCAGCATCAATATCATGGGGCGGCAATCTTTCGCCATACACTCTATTCTGTTTCCTCTTCGGTAACGGTAACCTTAATTTTGGGGATTATATCCTTAGCCAGTTTAATGGACACCTCATAGTTACCAAGTTGACGGATAGGCTGGTCTAACGCTACCTTCCTTTTATCAATAACTAATCCAGCGCTCTTGTTCAACTCGGAAGCAATATCGGCACTGGTGATTGAGCCAAATAGGCGGTCTTTCGCACCAACCCTGGCTTTCAGGGTTATCTCTTTACCCTCTAGCTGCTGAGATAGTCTAACTAGTTCAGTCTGGGTATCAGCTTGACTGTGGACTTTCATTTTAAGCTGTGTAATGCTGGATGGAGACCTGACTAACAAGGCTAGTTTTTGGGGGATGAGAAAGTTCCTACCGTAGCCACTAGCTACTTCTTTTACCTCGCCGGCTCTAGCCACATTGGGCACATCTTGCAAAAAAATAACCTTCATAATTTTTCCTCTCAATAATTATACTTCATCTGGTGGCGAAGTGAAAGGTTATCAGGGAAGAGATTGTTGGGCATAGATAGCAGCGGTAGAGCCATCACCAGCGGCAGTTATTTCTTGTCTGGCGGAGTCTTGGCGCTTATCGCCAGCAGTAAAAATACCGGGCATTTCTGTCTCCATCTTGTCATTGGTAATAATATAACCGGCGCTATCTAATAGCAGAACGCCATTGAGATGGTCCGTGTTAGGCTTAAGCCCAATAGATATGAAAATTCCCGTTACATTCAGGACAGATTTTATTCCCGTTTTCACATCACGGAGTTTGATGCTTCTAATCATATCTTCACCCTCAATTTCGTCAACCATGGTATTCCACAAGAATTATATTTTGATTTCAGAGAAAGCTTTTTCCTGTAGAATGCGACTAGCGCGGAGTTGGTCACGACGATGTATTACGATGACCTTGGGGACAAACTTGGCAAGATGCAGGGCTTCAGTAATAGCGGCATCGCCACCACCCACTGGCGCTACTGGCACTTCTCTGAAGAATGCAGCGTCACAGGTAGCACAGTAGGAGACCCCTTTACCAGTAAATTTTTCTTCCACAGGTACGTCTAATTTTCGTCGCTCAGAGCCGCTGGCTATAATCACTGCCTGAGCTACAAAGTGGCCTTCGGTCGTCTTTACCTCTTTTTGCTCCTCTCCGACCTCAATGCCAGTAACCTCAGCCATAATAATATTCAGCCCATATTTAGTTACCTGCTGGTGCATTAACTGACCCAGTTCAAAGCCATTAATGCCTTCAGGAAAACCGGGGTAATTGTCCACCAGTTCAGCATTTACTATTTGACCACCGACCAGCCCCTTCTCAATCAGCAAGCTATTTAGTCTGGCTCTTGAGGCATAAAGTCCTGCGGTAAGTCCAGCCGGTCCTCCACCAATAATAACTACCTCATAATTTAGATTAATCATTAATCGACCTCGCCGTAGGCGACTCTGTCGACTCCCTTTATCCCTCTCCCTTATAAAGGGAGGGGAGTAGATTTATAAGAGAGGATTTATGCCCCAAAAAAATATTTTGTTTTGCACTGGCACAGAACCCATCTCTTTTTTTGATTCTAATTTATCTGGATAAGACTTCTCCTAATTATGATTTAATTTCTATTTCGGCGTCGATAGCATCTGGTAACAGGTGAATATCAAATTGCCCTGATATTCTAGGCTCACCATTTATGCTCAGTAGCGGTAAGCGCAATTTTTATTCCTGACCCATTGCTTCAATCCTAGCGTGTTTATTCAAGGGCAGCATCCAAATGTCGCTTTAACTCTGCTTTAGGTTTATAGCCAATTATCTGTGAAAATGGCTGCCCATCCTTGAAAATAATGAGATTGGGAATCGCCATTATGCCATATTTGGCAGCCGCCTTTTGGTACTGGTCAACATTCAACTTAGCAACGGTTATCCTACCGCCATACTCTTCAGCCAGATCTTCTAGCACAGGGGCAGCCATAAGGCAAGGTCGACACCAGGGTGCCCAGAAGTCCACCACCACTGGTGTCTCGGCTTGAAGTACCATTTTATCGAAGTTGTTGTCATTCACTGCAATCGGTTTACTCATAGCTTTCCTCCTTGATTATCTGTAAGATACCTCGTTCCACTATCTGTTTGGCTAAACCAATGGCATTTTTAATAGCCCTGGCTTGACTACGTCCGTGAGCAATAATGATATTCCCATTTACCCCCAACAGACATGACCCGCCATATTCTCTATAGTCCATTCTCTTTGCCAAAGCGCCTAGTCCTACATCATAGAGCAAGGCGCGCCCATAAAGGCGATAGGCTCTGGGAATAGACTGCCCAACTCGTCGCAGGTTTATAACGGTATCGCCTAAACCTTCAAGAGTCTTGATTACTATATTCCCAGTGAAGCCATCGGTAACGACGATGTCTGCGGTTCTTTTTGGTATGTCCTGTCCTTCTATATTGCCGATAAAGTTTAGTTTAGTCTCCTTGAGAAGCTTATGGCTTTCCTGAGTTAAACGGTTGCCTTTGGTTTCCTCCCCACCATTACTGAGTAAGCCAACCCGTGGTGAGCTGATGCCAAGAATCTCTTTAGCGTAGACAGTGCCCAATTGAGCAAATTGAACCAAAAAACTCGGGCGGCAATCGGCATTAGCACCAGCATCGATAAGAAGAATAGGGGCAGCAGCATCGATGTGAAGGAGACTGCCTATAGCAGGACGTTGGATACCCTTTACCTTCCCTAAATTGAGAAGGGCAGCTCCGACTACCGCTCCGCTATTGCCGGCGGAGACAAAGGCTGAGGCAGTGCCATTGTTTACCATGTTAATACCAACTACTATTGAAGAATCTGGCTTATTGCGGATAGCCTTGAGCGGCGACTCACCAAGCTCAATAGTCTGGCTAGCATCGACAATAGTGATACCATGTTTATTCAAATGGCGACCTGCCAGCACACGGAGTATGGATTTTCTGCCTACCAGAGCAATATCTACCTCATACTCTTGGACTGCTTTTATAGCTCCCTTCACTATTTCGTGGGGAGCATATTCCCCACCGGCAGCATCAACGGCAATTATCACCTATTCCCTCGGTTAAATTTTTTAACTAGTTTGGCTCCTCTCCCACAGGTCACACCGACCTCCCCAACGGGCAAGAACCTGACCATTATGCGAAAGCTGGACTATCTCACACAGGTTAGGACAGGACTTGCATTGGAATGATGAGGTATGATACTTTACTTCACTTACGCCAAATCCCTTGAACTTGCTCCCATCGTTGTTATTTAGCATCTCTTCGTGCACCAGTAAGGCAGCTCCTATTGCACCCATAATCTCATGGTGGGGTGGAACAATAATTTGGGTTTTCAGCTCTTCTTGAAGCGCCTTTGCTATAGCCTGGTTAAAGGCAACCCCGCCCTGAAATACTACCGGTGCTTTAATATCCTTACCTAAGCCAACATTATTAAGATAATTGCGCACCAGTGCCTGGCACAGTCCATAGATAATATCCTCAGTCCGATACCCTATTTGTTGTTTGTGAATCATGTCCGATTCAGCAAAAACGGTGCATCGCCCAGCAATGCGCACCGTGGTATTACTAGCCAATGCTCGTTGGCTGAACTCCTCAATGCTCATATTAAGGCGTAATGCTTGATGGTCAAGGAAACTACCAGTGCCGGCAGCACATACCGTGTTCATACCGAAGTCAATTACTACCCCGTCTCTAATAATGATAATTTTACTGTCTTGCCCTCCGATTTCAATAATGGTTTGGGCATCAGGCAGATATTGTAATGTGGCTACAGCATGGCTAGTAATCTCATTCTTGACTAAATCAGCACCAACGATAACTCCAGCCAGGTAGCGGGCACTGCCGGTGGTAGCCACACCACAAATCTCAACATCCCCAGGCAACCGCTGTTTGATTTGCTTCAGCCCTTGCTGCACCATCTCAATAGGCTTACCTTTGGTCAACAGGTAAAGGTTAGCAATAAGCTCATCTTTTCCATCTAGCACGGCAAACTTGGTAGTTACTGAGCCAACATCAATCCCCAAATACGCTTCCATAAACTCTCCTTAGGCTGGCGCTCATCTATTATTACCTTTTCTTCGCTTGCGTTCCAATAGGTCGACGAAGGCTTCCAGGCGGGTCAACATACCTGGTTTGGCTATTTGCTCATCACAAAGTATGGTTAATACCGGGATAGTTTCTTTGGTTGACGGCATGATGTTCTGAGCTATTATTTCAGGCATACAGGTAAAAGGAGCCAGGTGTATCAATCCATCATACTCCTTGGCATGTAGCACCTTTTCCCCCACCGATTCCCAACCATCGCCACCAATATCCCGCCTAAGGTAGGGTAGAGCTGCCTTGTGGATTCTGGTCTTCTCATTCACGCCCAGGGGATTGAGAAACAGGCTGAATTTAGTCCACTCTGAGACGAAGGTCGTCCGTCTTACCTCTACCCCCAGCTTGCCCAACTCGCTCTCCACATCTAGATTAGAGAATGGCTCCAGAACTACATAAAACTCCCCAGTAATGCCCACTATCAGTGGTTGAGCCTGATTATCCTTATTTACCTGGTTAAGCTGGTCAATGTAGTCGGTTTGCACCTTCTTCAGGGTAGCATAATCGTCTGCCTTGTCAATAGCCTTAATTGCTTTGGCATATAGTCGATTTGCTGTCCCCTTTATCCGCTCTACGGGGCGCACCTTTTGAACTACCCGCTCTATTCTATCCAGGGCATTTAGTTTAGCCAGACCAAAGCGGAAGGCTGATATTATCTTAGCCCAGGGAGCATAGTTGGACAAACGCTTGATTATTTTAAGTAAGCCGAATAGCTTCTGCTCAGAAACCCCCAACTGAACCATCTCACAATTATATCCCAGGTCATGAATAATTTGTTCCTGTGTTTTAGCGTAATAGCCCAAGCGGCAAATACCAGTGCCGCCAGGCATAATCAAGGTATCAGCTCCTAACTCAGCAGCTTCAATCAAGTTACCCAGAGTCAGTTTGAATGGTATACAAAGCCCTTCGGGGGAATACCTGACCCCCAGTGATAGGGTGCGCTGGTTATTGACTGGTGGTATTACATAGTCAATATTAAGCCTGTCAAATAGAGCTTTAAGAGGTATATATACATTGCCCATATGGGGTATGCCTACACGCATGCTGTTACCTGTCTCCTCTTCCTTCTATGTATCATGTCAAGGAATGCTTCTAGTCGGGTAATTATTCCAGCCTCAGAAGTGTGCTCCTCCAGGGTAAGGCTCATAAAAGGGGTTGTCTTTAGTCTGCCAGCCTGGCGACGCACCATATCCATCATTAGAGAATCAGGTCCGCATCCAAAGGTCATTATGCCAATAACGCCATCGGCTCCATTTTGTATGTAGTGGTCTCCGGCTCCCACCACTTCTTCTTCGTATGTCCAATAGGCTCTGCCAACTAATCTGGCTGTGGCTGATTGAAGTTCTTCTGCACTGAGCATCTCCGGGGTTAGCACATTATTATGAGCCTGCTTGAGCCGAGAGATAAAGCGGTGATTTATATGTTCATCATAGAGGAGATAGGGATGACCAATAACGGCAATGGTGGCTTGGGTTGAACTTATGTAGCTTGAATTTGCTTCTGACTCAGTTGTACCTGATATCCTTTCTATTGCCTGTGGTGGGGTTAAGTTATTGGAGGACATTAGCTCGTGGTAATTCAAGTGAGCTTGCCAGGCGGCTAAGCTGGCTTGCCTGACCTTAAATGGATTCCAGGTAAAATGTCGTCCCAGTTGGTAAATGGCTTGATGCAGGTTACGTTTTCCCTTATTAACATCAATGTCTATGTCTAATATAGGGGAAGATTCAGGGATAACAGCTCGGGTCATATCAGGTAAGCCAAGAAACTTAGAGCAATTATAGACTCTGCTTTTAACACTGCGGACGGCGGGGATAAAAATATAGTCACACTTTCCTACCAGAGAAAGAACATGACCCAAGAAAATCTTTACTGGCAAACAGGTATCAGCCACTACTCGTGACGAGCCTGCTACCAGCATGTCTTGCGTGGTTGGTGGTGAAACTACCACTTCTGCCCCCAACTCCTCAAAGAAGGTTTTCCACATAGGGTAGTATTGGTAATAGAGTAGAGCTGTAGGAATACCTATCCTAATCATTTATTTTGCTCAAATTCCTCTTCGACCCTGATAACTATTTCGGGATTAGCTACCAAGTCAACAACGGTCATAGCTATAGCCTTGGCGGCATCAATCATCCCTTGAATACCTGTCTCTGAGGCAGCCGCTGAGGCAAACTGAGGAGAATGAGCTACTACTTCTACTGGGGCTATGGCTACGAAAGGGTGGATGCTGGGCACTAGCTGGCTGACATTACCCATATCGGTGCTACCAAAGGCTTTCCCAGAGGCAAGGGTTTCTACCTTGCGTCCCAGGGATTGCATGTTTTGAGTAAATAGCTGAGCTAGAATTAGATTATTACGCAGGGTAGCATAGCGTATTTTCCCCCACCTATATTCCAGACGAGTCCCACTGGCCGTGGCAGCTCCAATAAAGCAATTCAGAACCTTCTGTTTCAATTCATCAAGATAGTTGTCATCCTCAGCACGGATCAGAAAGCTTCCGGCACTGTGAGCGGGGACGATATTAGCCGCCTCCCCACCATCAGTGATAACACCGTGAATTCGGGCTTTGTCCTCAATGTGCTGCCTGAGTGAATTAATGGCGACAAAGGAGTTTATCATAGCCTCCAGGGCATTAATGCCAGCCTCTGGTCGAGATGCGGCATGAGCTGCCTTGCCAAAGAATTCGACCTCTAGAGCTAGGCAGGCAAGGGCTCGGGAAGTGGCAACATTGTATACTCCTGGGTGCACCATCATAGCCACATCCACATTATCAAAGGCTCCTCTCTCAGCCATTATTGCCTTGCCCCCATATTGCTCCTCAGCCGGTGTGCCGATAACCAGAACACTACCCCCGAACCGGTCAACCGCTAGCTTAGAAGCTACACCGGAGCCAACGGCACAGGCAGCTATTAGGTTATGACCACAGGCATGACCAAGCTCTGGTAGGGCATCGTACTCAGCCATAATAGCGATAGCCGGTTTGCCTTGCCCATAACTCCCCCTGAAGGCAGTAGGTAGCTCACAGATGCCCCTTTCTATAGAGAAGCCATTTTCCTCCAGGTACTGGGTTAACCACGTGGCTGCCTTGACCTCCTGGAAAGCTAATTCAGGGTTAGAGTGAATTTTTAGACTTAGCTCACTGAGTTTTTGATGACGAGCGTCTACTTCACCTACGACTTGAACCTTTAGTTCCGCTATATCCAAATTCTTGCCATTCTGACGATAGCTTTCTAATAGCACTCATTATAGCTTAATTTAACTAGTATTTCTAGGCTCTGACACCTTGTCCACACCATAAGGCTTGACTCTCCACTTGAAAATAATTAAACTAATAATAGAGGAAACAAGATGCCGATTTATGAGTATGCTTGCCCCAGTTGCAAAATGAAGTTTGAGCTGTTACGTCCGTTAAGCCAAGCTAGTGAGGGGGTTTCCTGTCCCCATTGCCATAACAATGCTAAACGGGTA
>Ga0315545_1001102_pt1 | contig 27254 bp, 26 predicted proteins | sample SalMarSW160210MG_FD_203096 | JGI IMG/M metagenome (GOLD analysis project Ga0315545, IMG submission 203096) | Salt marsh sediment microbial communities from the Plum Island Ecosystem LTER, Massachusetts, United States - Salt Marsh Sediment SW1602-10 ...
ACCTCCGAAAGGCCTCCATACTCCACGATGTAGCTGTCCACTCTGCCTGTGAAGCGTGATGTTGGAGAATCCGGCTCAGACGGGGAATCAGACGTCTCCCCGAAACTCATCGCCCCGATGACAACAGCTGCTGCGACCAACGTGACCAATGCAGCCCGTACGGGAGCGGATAGCGACTTCCACCAGTCCCCCAATCCGGGAGCCGGTTCGCCCTGATCCGTGCTCTTTGTCACAGGCCTGCAGCCCTTCCATTCGGTTCACCGTCGCGAGCCTAGCCAGGGGAGAGCAGGACGCACGTCAAGGTCTGTCGGCATCCCTAATGATATTGGGTAACGCTCGCTCACTAGAAGGGGACCTCGCCGGTCCCGATCACGTCGATCCTGTGGAACCAGAGCGACCCATCCTCACCACCCGGACCAACTGACACCGCAAGATGCGCAATCCCTGTCTGCTCCGACGGCAATCGCACGCAGAAGTCCTGATTCCATCGCGAGTCGAATCGCACGGACTCATCGAAACGAACGGAGCCTTGCCAGCCGTCTTCGATCTGTATCAGGTCAGCGTGACCCGTGGCAATCGGCTCGCCAGTAGCAGGATCTCGTATTTCCAGCCTCCCGACATACTGACGAGCCATTCGCGAGCCCCTCTCTGCGGCACGAACGTGGCTAGCTGCTGAAGGTTCCGTTGAGCCCGAGAAGCACGACAACGATGATCGATATCAAGAGGATCCGCGCCATCGCCCGCTTCCGAGCTTTCTCCTCTGCACTCAAGGGCGGGCGCTCTCGTTCCCGCCGATCAAGCCATTCGGCGAGTCGGTTGTCGAGCGGCTGCGTCAGTCTGCGGATCAGAAACGCAAGCATGACGGCCGTCATCGGCAGCTCACACGCCCAACTTGAATACATTGCCAGAACCAGGCGCTCGGGCGATAGGCACCCTGATAGGCACCCTGAGCCGCGAACCGGCCCGCGGCGCCGCCATCCTGGACATGCAGAAACCCGTTGCACCGCAACGGGTTTCGGACTGGTGGAGCTGACGGGAATTGAACCCGTGACCTCTTGCATGCCATGCAAGCGCTCTGCCGAACTGAGCTACAGCCCCCTGGGAGGGAGAATTGTATCAGGCCTCGGCGCTGGCCGGTTCGTACTCCAACGCCGGGGCGTCGGCCCACAGCCGCTCCAACTGGTAGTAGTCCCGCGTTTCCTGGTCGAAGACGTGGACCACCAGATCGCCATAATCGAGGAGCACCCACCTGCCGTACTCACGCCCTTCCCGACGCAACGGCCTGCGGTCCAGGTCGGCGCGCAGGCATTCCTCGACCTCATCGGTGAGGGTCTTGACGTGGCGCGTCGAGGTTCCGGTCGCGATCAGGAACACGTCGGTGACGACCACCACCTCGGAGACATCGAGCAACGCAATGTCCTTGCCCTTCTTCGCGCTGATCGCGGTCGCGGCGGCCTCGGCGGCTCCGATGGCGTCTCGATCTGCGCTGATGGTGCTCAACCCTCTCCGATGGGAATGTCGTGGCCCACAATGATAGAGACATCGACCACCCCCGATGGCGCCCGCAACTCCAGCAGCAAGCTGCCCCTGCCGAGGATCCCCAGCACTTGCTCGGCGTCGGCTTGGTGCTCCCGCCCTTGGGCCACAACGAAGCTCTCCTCGTACTCGAACGTGTCGGCGTTGTCGGTGTTCACAACGTGGAATCCGGCTCTGATAAGCGACTCCGCCACGGCGCGGGTGGTGAGGATGCGGCCGTTCCCGTTGAGGATCTCGACTCGGGGACGATCACCCTCGTCCAAGAGCAGATGCCCGAGCCGCGATGCGGTGAAGGTCGCAGCTTCCTCTGCGTCGAGCTTGAACCCATCCTCGACGCCGGCCGCCGACACCGAGACGACTGGCACCAGTGTCACCTGCACTTCGCCCTCCGCCGCCCGCGCCAGGATCCCGGTTGCCGTGTCTGCCCCGGCTCCGGCGTAGGCGGCGAGACGGTCAACGAGCGCCGGGTCGTGCCCCATGGCGGCAATGACCGCCTCCCACACCGCCGCCTGCCGCTCCAACCATTCGAGATCACTCGATGCTCCCCGCGTCGTCAGGATCGTCTCGATCATCTCTGCCGATCTCGATGAGGTCCCCTGGGCCGCCACCCGCTGTTGCACACCGTCGGCTTCCTCGACGATCAGAGGATCGGGTAGCGAGATCTCGAGCTCGCCCTCCAGCGCAAGGGCGAACTCTCCCGGCTCGAGCGGGAGAATGCGATCGATGCGGATGCCGAGCGCGTTGCACAGCGTGAGGCGGGTGAGCTCGGGCCCCTCGAACACGGTGGCATCGGCGAGTGGGAAGTCGCCATAGCCCGGCAGGATGTCGTAGAGGGAGGCCGGGATCAGCACCAGCGTCGCCACCTCGTCACCGGCCCGCGACAGCAGCGCGAAGGCGACGCCCCGCTCGTTCTCGTCGGTGACGACGATCAGCACCGACTCCGACTCGGCGAGGGAGCGCTGCTCCTCGAGGCGAAGCTCGGGCATGGCGGCCGCCCTGTCACGAAGGTCATGGGTCCAGTTGTGGAGACGGTCGCCGATCCGGGGCCATATCGTGAACCCGCCGGCGACGAGACCGACGAGCACCACACCGCCGACGAGAGAACCGAGACGTGAGCGGCGCCGTGGCCTCGTCATCCCGGCAGGCTCCCGGGGCCGGTCAGTCCGGCTCATAGAGCGCGTGCTCGTTCACGTAGAGCCACACCGGGTCCGGCACGAGGAAACGGAGACTCATCCCGACCCGAGCTCGGGCCCGCAGCATCGTCCCACTGATATCGAGACTGGGCGTATCGAGCCAGGCATGCTCACAATCGCCCAACACATCATCGACTGCCCGGCGATCAACGCCGGGACGTGGCATCACCGCCACGGTCACACGATCCATCACGTCTTCGCATCGGTCCCAAGTCGGAAGCCCCAGCGCGGCGTCGGCCCCCACGATCAAGAAGAGGTCCTCGTCGGCCGGGTAGCTGTCGAGGGTGTCGATCGTATAGGTCCATCCTTCCCGGTTCACCTCCCGATCATCGGCTTCGAAGTACTCCACCCCATCGACGGCCAGCATGGTCATCCGCCAACGGTGCTCGGGCGCGGAGACACGATGCCCGGCCTTCTGCCAGGGCGCACCGGCCGGGATGAAGGTCACCACGCCGAGGTCGAGCCCGCGGAAGGCGGCCTCGCCGGCGAACAGATGGGCGAGATGGGGCGGGTCGAAGGTTCCACCGAGGATACCGCGTCTCACGACGGGCAGGATAGGCAGGACTTCCCGTTGCCGGTGCCAGCCGCAGCCCGCGGGAAGGCTCATCCCGACATTCCAACCAGGCCTCCGGATCGCAGTACTCGCCTGCAACCCGCACCGAGAAATGAACCGCGGCCACACCGTGATCGAGCCCGCTGGTCCCGAGCCGGGTGGCGCGCCCCACCCATTGGCCCTCGGCCACCTCGACCGCCTCTAGATAGGAATACGAGGTTCTCAGGTCGCCACCGTGGTCGATCGTCACCGTCTTCATGCCGGCCACCGATCCGGCAAAAGTCACACGGCCGGCCCAGGCAGGTGCGACTCCCGAGCCGATGGGAGCCTCCAGGTCGACGCCCCAGTGGCCCGCGTACCTCCCCACCGGGGCGAAACTTCGGATCACGGGCCCGGGAACAGGCGGTTCCAGCCGCACACATTCAGCGGCCGGCTGCATCGCCGTCGCCGCAGCAACGACCACCGCGAACAACCACATCGTGCCCACCTCTCACACCGCCCGCCGCCTGGCCAACGTACCGCGGCCGCGTACCAGAAGGAATGGGTACGTTGTGGCAGGTGGAAGAACCGGGAGCGTCTGCGGAGTACCTAGGAGACGGATCCGCCCACGGCCATCGCCGGCCCGGTGAGGTCGGCAACCCGTTCACGCAGTACCTGAGGTCGGAACGGCTTCGCCAGGTAGGCGTTGGCACCCAGATCGGCGGCCTGGCGTCGCACCGCGTCGTGGACATCCCCGGTGAGCATCATCACCGGAACATTCTCGGTGGCGGGATCGGCGCGAATCCCGCTGAGCACATCCCAGCCGCTCATGCCGGGAAGGCCGACATCGAGAATCACCAGATCGGGCTCGTGCTCGGATATTGCGGCCAGACCGCTCGGGCCGTCCGTGCACGTCTCGACCTCGAAGCCGGCAGGCTGCAAGCAGACCTCGATCAACCGCTGGATGACCTGCGAGTCTTCGACTACCAACACACGCTTCGCCACGATACGCGCTCCTCGATCCTGCCACCTTCCCCCCAGCCGCAGCGATGCCCGTACGCTCACCCTTCGCAGAAGATATCGACCTCGGCGGAAGATCACTTGAGCCGACCGGCAGTACATTCTGGAATCGGGTGCCGTGAAGCCGCCGCGAGCCCTACCGCCCGAGATCAGGATCGGTCTGCACAGCCCGAGTGCGCACGGTGAACACCGAATCACCCGACAGAACGCCGCCCCGACCGAACAGCCGGCCGAACTGCCAGCTGGAGAGCCCCAGCTCAGGCTTGTCGAGGGCGTATTGGCCGTCGACCCAACGCGTGAATCCGTTGCCGACGAACGGAGCATCGATCGTGCCGAGGAAGCGCCGGTGCTCGGCGGGACGCTCGGAGATCAAGCTCGCTGCAAAGCGAGGGCTCAGCTCGTTGAAGAGCCGCACCGCGGTATCGACGTCCGGAACGATCTTCAGGGTGACTTCCGGGCTGTGCTCCCACTCCCACTCACGGCCCAGTTGATCGCCGGCGAGCACCTCCGTCCTCGGCTCGACGCTCTCGCCATCCGCCCGCACGATCGTGGCGGACGCGAACCACTCGGGGGGGATCCTTCCCTCGTCACCCTCGGCTACGTGCAGCTTGGAGACGGCGCCTCGCCAGCGCCCCGAACGGTCGAGGGCATCGAGAAACGCCGGCACGAGGTCGTCGGCGCGGGATTCGACGATGCAGCAGGTGTTGAGCGTGTTGCAGACCTTGCGATCGAGTGAGCGGAACACGGCTGCCGCGAACGCGGTAGCGTCGGCGGATTCGGCAGCGACGATCCACGCGCCGCCGGTGCCGTGCAGGCTGACCGGGATCCCGGCCTGTCGAGCCACCGACCCGAGTTGGGAGATGGCCCTCCCCGAGCCACGAGCGACCGCAAGGGCGAGGCGAGGGTCGGAGAACATCGCCCAGCCCGCGGCTCGGGATGCGCTGTCGACCAGGGTCGCCGCACCCGGCGGCAGGCCTGCCTCGTTCAGCGCGGGATCCAGGGCGTGCTCGACGATGGCGCGGGCCGTGCCGAGCGCCGCCGACCCGATGCGGAACACCACGGTGTTGCCACTCCGCATGACACCGGTGGCATCGGCGAAGACGTTCGGGCGGCCTTCGAACACGAACCCGACGACGCCGAGGCCCGCCCTGACGAGCTCGACCCGCCATCCCTCGTGACGGACGGTCTCGACGACCGAGCCGCGTCCCGCCGGCGCTCTGGCCCACAGCCACAGTCCGTCGATCATCTCGGCTCGCATCCGCTCGGACAGGATGAGCCGAGTCGTCGTCGCCCCCCGCTCTTGCGCCTGTGCCACATCGGCACGATTGGCTCGTTCGATGGGCTCGAAGACGACATCATCCTCGAGGCGCCGCGCGAATACCTCGTAGAACACGGTGATCTGCTCGTCGGTCACCGTCGCCATCTGGCCGAACGCCTCGGATGCCGACGTCACCGAAGCCTGGGCGACTGCCCAATCGTCCGCCGGGACGTGGAGCAGGTCACCTGTCGTTTGCACAACGAGCAGCCGATCTCCCTCCTGGAAAGCGTCAGCTAGCTCTGCCGGGACGATGGTCACCCGGTCTCCGCCGTATGGGATCTGCATACCTTCGGTCAGCTCTGTCAGTAGCTCGCTCATGAACCGGAGGGTACCGCGCCGGCCCGACGCGTGAAACTGGGAATCGGAGCAGGCGCCCGAGTGATCACTCATAGACTCCCACCATGGAGCGGTACACACACGGACACGACCCGATCGTGGTGGACGCCCATGCCCGGCGCACCGCCGAAGAGGCGGCTGCCTTCCTGCTCCCCCATCTCGAACCAGGCATGCGCATCCTCGACGTCGGCTGCGGCCCGGGAACCATCACGATTGGGCTCGCCCGCTACGTTGCGCCCACCGAGGTTGTCGGCGCCGATCGATCCCGTGACGTGCTGGCGCGGGCCAGGGAACACGTCGCCGAGTCGCACACAGATTCGGTGCGATTTGTCGAGGCGGCCGTGTACGACCTCCCGTTCGCAGAGGGGACCTTCGACGTCGTCTATGCGCATCAGCTCCTGCAGCATCTCGCCGAGCCGGTAGACGCCCTGGTCGAGATGCGGCGGGTCCTTCGTCCCGGCGGCTACGTCGCGGTCCGGGACGGCGACTTCGGCACGATGACGCACCACCCACACTCGCCGCTCATCGACCGCTGGCTCCGTGTCTATCACGCGGTGGCGAGGGCGAACGGAGGCGAGCCCGATGCGGGGCGCCGGCTGCTCGAGTGGGTGACGGCGGCCGGATTCATCAATCCCAACCCCACCACCTCTTCGTGGATCTTCGCCGACCCCGAGGCTCGAGGGCACTGGGCGGCCCTTTGGGCCGGACGCATCCTGGTTCCTCATTTCGCCGACCGGGCCGCGGAGCTGGGGGTGTCGACTGTTGACGAGTTGGAAGAGATCGGCCGGGCGTTTCGCCGATGGGCAGAGGACCCCGTGGCGTGGTTCTCGCTCATCCACGGCGAGGTGCTCGCTGAAAAAGGCTGAGTCTCAGGCTCTTCGACGAGGCTCGGAAACCGTGGAAAGTCGTCTCGGATCAGTGAGTAGAGAGCGGCATCGCGGCCTTCACCCTGGATCATCAGCCCATGACGGAGCGCTCCCTCGAAGGATGCCCCCACCCGTTCGGCCACCCTCCTGCTGGCGAGGTTGTCGACGGCCGCCGTGATTCCAGCCCTGATCAGATCGAGGTCCTCGAAGGCGAACCGGGCCGTCAGGTAGGTCGCCCGTGTCGCCACTCCGCGCCTCGTCCAAGACGGCCGCACCCAGTAGCCGAGATTGGCGTTGCGGTGACGCGTGTCGATCCTGTTGACACCAGTCGATCCGAGCACCGTGCCGGTGGCCACGTCTTCGATGACGAATGAATGAATGCCGCTCTCCCATCTTTCGGGCTGTGCCTCCACCCACTCCGCCATTTCGCTGCGCTGGTATCCGGGATGGCACCAGTCCTGCCATGGGTAGACCTCCCCGATGGATTCCACCGTGGCCTCGTAGAGTGCATCGACGTCGTCGAGCCGGAGCCGACGGACACGAACGGTGCCATCGGAGAGGCGCGCCCGGCAGCTCACCGGGAGATCCTCATGCCAACACCACCAGATCGTCGCGGTGGATGACCTCACCACCGGCGACCGAGGTGTGCTGGCCGGCTGACGAGCGGATCTCGGCGGCGCTCATGCCCGCCAGGCCCTTTCCCAGCAGCACGCCGCTCTGGTTCACGACTTCTACGGCAGCGGTGGCGGCGAACTCCCCGGCCACGTCCGTCACGCCGACTGCGAGCAATGATCCGCCCCGTTCCCTCAGCGCGGTGGCGGCGCCATCGTCGATGGTGATCACCCCCTCGGCCGGGAGGCCGAAAGCGATCCAGAGCTTGCGGGCACTGAGGCGCGAGTCGTGCGGCGCCACCCACGTCCCGATCTCGTCACCCTCGATAGCGCGTGCCGTCGCGTGTGGGTCGGCGGCATCTGCGATCACCGTGGGGATGCCCGACCACGCCGCCATGCGCGCCGCCGCCACCTTGGTGGCGACTCCTCCTGAGCCGAGCGCCCCTACCCCGGATCGCTTCCACAACTCGTCGAGGACCTCGTCGGTGTGGCGCACCGCCGGCAGCAGCGCGGCGTTGTCGGACAGGCGCGGGTCGTCGGAGTAGAAACCGCCGGTGTCGGTGAGGATGATCAGCATCCCGGCCGCCACGAGATGAGACACGATCGCTGCCAGACGGTCGTTGTCACCCAGCTTGAGCTCGTCGACCACGACCGTGTCGTTCTCGTTGACGACGGGCACGACCCCGATCGCGAGCATGCGCTCCAGCGCGCCGCGTGCATGCAAGTACTGGCTGCGATGAGCGAGCACATCACGAGTCAGCAACACCTGGCCGACGACACGATCGCGCTTCCCGAACTCCGCCGAGTATCGCTCAATGAGACGTCCCTGGCCCACCGCGGCGGCGACCTGGAGACCGGGCAGGTCACGCGGCCGCTCGGCGATGCCCAGCGCCGGGATGCCGGCCGCCACCGCACCGGAACTCACCAGGACGGCGGGATGATCCCGTGACCAGAGCGCCTCGACCTGCTCGACCACCCGTTCGAGGGCGGCGCCATCGAGGCCGCCTCCCGGTCGCGCCAGCGACGACGAGCCGACCTTCACCACGACCGGGCTCCCCGGCGACACTGGATGTCTCACGATGACTCGTCGGGGTCGAAGGTGAACACGAGATCGCCGATCTGCACGTCGTCACCCGGCTCGGCTCCCGCAGCCCGCAGCGCCTCGTCGACCCCGATCTTGGTCAAGCGGGCCGCCGCAAGATCCGCCGCCTCGGGCACGGTCAGGTCATCGAGATTGACGGCCCGTTCGGCCGCCACGCCCGACACGACCCAGACGCCGCCTTCTCGAGACACGCTGAACCCGCCGGGCAGCGGCCGGTGCAGCACGAACCCCTCCCGGCCCGGACCCTCGGGATGGGCTCGTTCCACCAGATCGACGACGGCATGCATGAGCGACTCGATTCCCTCTCCAGTGACGGCGGACACGAGGTGGAGCTCGATGCCGCGTTCAGCGGCCCACGATAGGTACTCCGAGGGATCGACAACGGTATCGACCTTGTTGAGCGCCACCAGCCGGGGGCGGGTCGCCAACTCGGCGAGGTGACCCTCCAACTCACCGAGCAGAACATCGAGTTGCCGGTCGGGCGGATCCTCTTGCAGCACGGTTGGGTCCAACAGGACCACCAGTGCCCGCGCTCTCTCGACGTGGCGCAGGAACTCGTGCCCGAGGCCCCTTCCCTCAGACGCCCCCTCGATCAGGCCCGGAATGTCGGCGAGCACGAACTCCCGGTCGTCGATGCCGACCACGCCCAGATTGGGACTCAGCGTCGTGAATGGATAGTCGGCGATCTTCGGCTTCGCAGAGGACACCCTCGACACGAGAGTGCTCTTGCCGGCATTGGGGTAACCGATCAGAGCGGCATCCGCCATGAGCTTCAGCTCGAGGGTGACCCAGAGATCCTCTCCGAACTCGCCCTGTTCGGCGAAAGTGGGGACACGATGCCGTCGCGAGACCAGCGCTGTGTTGCCGCGGCCCCCGCGGCCGCCGCGCGCCAACACGACACGCTGACCGGGTTCGACCAAGTCGGCCAGCACCGTTCCGTCTTCGGCTCGCACCAGCGTTCCGAGGGGCACAGGGAGCACGAGATCGTCACCGACCTTGCCGTGCTTCAGATCGCCCTCACCGTGAGTTCCGTCGCTCGCGACCCAATGGGGGTGATTGGCGTACCGCAGCAGGGTCGGAACCGCGCTCGATGCCTCAAGTACCACCGCCCCGCCGGCACCGCCGGACCCTCCGGTGGGCTTGCCGCGGGGACGCCCGCGCCGACGGAGGAAGCTGGCAACCCCGGCACCACCGCTGCCGGCCCTGACGTGAATACGAACGCGATCGACGAACATGACTCTCCGCTCGAGAGAAGAACTTCGAGGTGGCACGTCCCGGGCGAGTCCCGGAACCGACGTCAGCCGTCGACGTCTACGCTGACCTGGCGGCGCCCCCGGCGTGTGCCATAGCGCACCGTCCCGTCGACCTTGGCAAAGAGGGTGTCGTCGCTGCCCCGACCCACGTTGTCGCCGGGGTGGATCCGCGTACCGCGCTGGCGCACGATGATGGCGCCGGATGCCACATCCTGGCCGTCGAAGACCTTCGGACCGAGACGCTGGGCCGCCGAGTCACGGCCATTCCTGGTCGAGCCACCTGACTTCGTCTTGGACATCGCTACGCCTCCTGGTCGTCCGCGGCGGCCTCGACCGCGGAATCGGGCTCATCGGTTTCGGCTGTGGCGGCCTTCTTCGCCTTCGTGGCCCTCTTCTTGGCGGCACCCTCCACAATCTTCGTCACCTGGAGCGTGGTGTACGTCTGCCGGTGCCCTTGACGACGCCGATAGCCGGACTTGGGCTTGTACTTGAAGATGTCGACCTTGTCGCCCCGGTGCTCCCCCACGATCTCAGCCGTCACGGTCGCCTTCTCCAGCGCGCCGCGATCGGAGATGACGCTGCCGTCGTCTCTGACGAGCAACAGTGGCGCAAACGTCACAACGCCGGACGTCTTGAGGCGCTCGACGTCGATGACGTCGCCTTCTCGAACCTTGGCCTGCTTTCCGCCAACGCGGATGATCGCGTACATCTGTCCTCCGGGATTCCCGGGCATGTTAGTGGCGCCTACGACGCGTCCGAGCGGTCGCGACCGGTCGCGAACCGGCGGCATCATAGCGGGACGCCGAGCAGTCGGGATCGCCGGCGACCCGTCAGGACGCCGGCTTCTCCGGAAGCGGAGCACCCGAGGTTGCTGCTTCCTCGTACAGCAGCACCCCTCGACCACCGCAGTGCGGACACACTTCCGAAAACGACTCGAGGAGCCCGGCCGAGACATTCTTGCGGGTCATCTCCACCAAGCCCAGATTCGACACGTCAAAGACCTGGGTGCGCATCTTGTCTTTTGCGAGGTGCTCGCGAAGACGGAGCAGCACCGCCTGCTGATTGCGCGGAATCTCCATGTCGATGAAGTCGATGACGATGATGCCCCCGATGTCACGCAGCCGAAGCTGGCGAGCGATCTCTTCGGCCGCCTCGAGGTTGTTGTGCAGAACCGTCTCCTCGAGATTCGATCGACCGACGAAACGGCCGGTGTTGACGTCGATGACCGTGAGTGCCTCGGTGCGATCGATCACGATGTGGCCGCCCGAGGGAAGCCACACCTTGCGGTCGAGCGCCTTGCGTAGCTGATCCTCGACATGGAAGCGCTCGAAGATCGTCAGCTCGTCCTCGTAGAGCTTCACCTTCTCGAGGAGATCCGCCTCGGTCCCCTCGAGATAGCCGAGCACCATCTCATAGGTGGAAGCGTCGTCGATCAACAGCCGCCGGAACTCCCGTGTGAAGTGCTCTCGGATCACCCGCAGCACCAAAGGAGGCTCCTCGTAGATGAGGCTGGGAGCCTGGACGTCGTCCCTTGCCTGGATCTTCTCCCAAATGGCGATCAGTCGCTCGATGTCCACCTCGATGTCCTCACGCGAGGCGCCCTCGGCGGCGGTCCGCACGATCACCCCCATGCCCTTGGGACGCACCTCCGCCACGATCGCCCGCAGGCGGCGCCGTTCGTCATCGGGGAGGCGGCGGGAGATGCCGCGCACTTCCGCATCGAAAGCCAAGACGAGGTAGCGCCCTGCCAGGCTGATCTGATTGGTGAGCCGCGCCCCCTTGTGGCCCATCGGGTCCTTGACGACCTGGACGAGGACGGTATCTCCAGGCTTCAGCACCATCTCGATGCGGCGGGGCCGACCCTCCATCTCGAAATCGTCGTAGTTGACGTCGCCGGCATACAGAACGCCGTTCATTCCCTCACCGAAGTCGACGAACGCCGCTTCCATGCCGGGGAGCACGTTGCGCACCTTGCCCAGGTAGACGTTGCCGACCATCGATCGCTTGTCGGATCGGGCGACGTAGTGCTCGACCAACACCGGGCCCTCCAGCACGACGATCTGAGTCTGGTGGGGGCTGGATCGCACCAGCATCTGCTTGCGCGCCGTTTCAGGCGGCGGCACCACCTCGATATGCGACGGCGCGGACCGACGAGCCCGATCACGCGCAGCCGATCCGCGCTGTTGCCCGTTTGAACGGCCCCGCCGGCCCCGGCGCTTGGATCGTTCGCGCTCAGACCGCTTCCGGGTATCGGAGACGCCCTCAGCCTGGCGGGGCGAGCTCCTGACAGACCGCCGCCCGGTGGCGGTTCCCCCAGCCGAGGGACCCGGCTCCTGGCTCTGGACCACCGCGCCGCGTTTGACGACGCGAGCGGTCTTCTTGCGAAACAAACCCATGCAAAATCTCCTTGAGATGCCCGAACGGGCGTATCGAGTGTGCGGCTCGGCCGCGGAGTGTGCAGCGCGTCGGGCGGCCGACATGTATCACCAACGCCGACCCGGCCGGTCTGGCAGTCTCGGTGAGCAGCCCATGCGACCGCGGACGCACCGTCTGGGCGAGAAGAGCAGAAAGGCCCGGCATCCTTGTCCTCGGTCGAAGGCTTGCAGCCGCCGCGCATTGCGGCGAAGCGCAGAATAGCACGAGATGTCGCGAGGTCGTCACAGTCAATCATGGCCGGGGCGCGACGCCTTCGATCGTACCGCGGCCCCGATGGGTTGTGGCCCCACCTGCTGCTACTCTCCTCGGCCATGCAGCGCCGCGCCGACCAGGGGTGGATCGAGGTCATCAGCGGCCCAATGTTCTCCGGCAAGAGCGAAGAGCTCATCCGCCGGGTCACCCGTTACCACCTCGCCCGGATCCCCACCCAGACCTTCAAGCCGGCACTCGATACCCGCTACGCAGTCGGCGAGGTCGTGTCTCACAGCAGGCTCTCCACCGCGGCCGAGCCCGTGAGAGACTCCCGGGAACTGCTCGAGTCGGTCGCCGACCGCACCGTCGTCGTCGGGATCGACGAGGGCCAGTTCTTCGACATGGGCCTCGTGGAAGTCGCGGAGCTGCTCGCAGGGGCCGGCAAGAAGGTGATCATCGCCGGCCTCGACCTCGACTACCTGGGAAGGCCCTTCGAGCCGATCCCATCGTTGATGCTGCGCGCCGAGTACGTCACCAAGAACCTGGCGGTGTGCCACCGCTGCGGCGGGCCCGGCCTGTTCACTCAGCGGGTCGTCGATTCCGATGAGCTGGTCGTGCTCGGCGCCACCGACACCTACGAGGCCCGCTGCCGCAGGTGCTACCGCCCGGGTGAGGCGGTTCAGCCTCCGCTCGGCATCGCACAGACCTGATCCTCCACGGCCGCCACCGGCCTCACGGCACGGTCTGGTGCTTTCCCGGCACGGGGGATCGCCGCATCCACACGGAGTGGGCCAAGCCCAGCGCCAGGCTCATTCCGATGAAGGCGGTGCCCCCGGCACTGAGGAAAGGCAACGGCAAGCCTGTCACCGGCATCCACCTCATGGTCATGGCGACGTTGACGAAAACGTGAAACACCAGCATGCCGGCGACACCGGTTGCGACGAGTTGCGAGAAGCGGTCCCGGCCGTTGGCGGCAGCGACCAGCAGCCGCCAGATGACGATGGCGAACAGTCCCAAGACGATGGCGGCTCCCACGAAACCGAGCTGCTCGCCGACCGCCGTGAAGATGAAGTCGGTGGCCTGCTGAGGGACGAACGACAGATTGGTCTGGGTGCCACCGAGCAGCCCTTTTCCCAGGAACCCTCCCGATCCGATCGCGATCTCGCTCTGCACCTGGTTGTAGAGGGCAGTCGCGCTCATGTCAGCGGCGGGATCCAGAAAGGCGGTGAGGCGTGCCAGCTGAAATTCGTGGATCCACCCTGCCCGGAACAAGCCAACAGCACCGACGCTGGCAGTGAGCACGAGGAAGGTGAGCTGCCGCCAGGTCGTCCCGGCCACGAACAGCATCACCACCGCGATGAACCCGAACACCAGCATCGTACCGAGGTCGGGCTGCTTGAGGATGAGGAACGCCGGCACGCCGACCAGTAGAACCGCGCGCGCGATGTGGTCCCATCGCAGCGTCTTGTCGGCGGTCGAGGCGAGCAATGCGGCCAACGCCAGGATGACAGCCACTTTTGCGAACTCGGACGGCTGGAACGTATACGGGCCGATCTCGATCCACCGATGGGTGTTGGCCCGCAGATCGACGAAGAGCACAACGATGAGGGTGAAGACGCTCGCGAGATACGCCGGCGGCGCCAGCATGAACAGGGTGCGGTGTTCGAACAGAGAGCCCACGATGAAGACGGCCACCCCGATCGCGACGAAGATCGCCTGGTCTCGCATCAGGCTCGCCGGATCCTCGCCCATCGCTTCGAGCCGGGGAGCCGACGCCGAGTAGACCATCACTATTCCCAGGCCGGAGAGCGCCAGGTAGGGCAGGATGAGGAACAGATCGGGCCGGAGGGCGCGCTCGCGTTGCAGCAGCAGGAACGGTTCGCTGCGAGAAGCCGCTAGCGCCATCAGTCGGCCTCCGCCCCGACCAGGATGTCGGTGATCGGGACTCCGACGAGATACTGCAGCACCGGCTTGGCAGTGGGAGCCGCGATGCCTCCACCGCTGCCGCCGCGCTCGATGATCACGACAACCACATGCTCCGGATCGTTGATCGGAGTCACAGCGACGAAGACCGCGGTGGTCACCGCCTCTTGAGTCACCGTGCCGTCGTCATCGACCTGCTGGTCGATCACCTCGGCGGTGCCGGTCTTGCCGCCCACCTCTTCGAGACCTGGGCCGAAATCCCTGAAAGCGGAGTGAGCGGTGCCACGAGGGTTGTTGACAACCGACTGGAGATCACGCCGAAGCGTCTTCACCGTGTCCGACGACAGCTCTTCGACCTGATGCAGCACTTCCGGCTCGTTCTCGAAGACGACGTTGCCGTCCTGATCGACGGCTCGGTCGAGTACACGGGGTTCCCACACCGTTCCCCCGTTGACCATCGCGGCGTATGCCGTTGCGAGCTGGATCGGCGTGACAACGACCGAGCCCTGTCCCACCGCCGCTTGGAGGAGGTCGCCGCCCAGCCAGGGGCTGGCGAGATCGAGCCGGAACTGGGCGAGACGTTTCGGCTCCTCGATCTTCCACCGCTCGAACAGCTCTCGATCAGGAATGATGCCGGACTTCTCGAAGGGGAGGTCGATGTTCGTCTTGGCATCGAAGCCAAAGCGGCGCGCCCATGTCTGCAGCAGGCTCTCGTTGGGAGTGTTCTTGTAGAGCTGCCAGAGGTTGTAGGCGACATCCCAGAAGTACACGTTGCACGACCGCATGAGCGCCTCGTGAATCGACTGCATGCCGTCGTCTGCCCTCGTCCAGTTGTTCCACACTTGCTGGCTCGGATCGGTGAAGGGTTTGCTGAGCTGAGCGGAGCACAGAATCGGATCCTCGACCGAGGCCGCGTCCTCCGGAGGGATGCCCTCCTCCATTGCCATGACGTAGGTGACGACTTTGAAGGTCGACGCCGGGGCGTACTCACCCTGGATGGCGAAGTTGTTGAACAGGGCAAGAGAGTTGAGGCGTTCGAGCTCTTCTTCGGTGATCCCGTCCACGAAGATGCTCGGGTCGTAGGTCGGCATCGACGCCATCGCTTCCACAGCGCCGTCGCGAGCATTCAACACCACGCCGACGGCCCGCACCGGGCACCCCTTGTCCTCGTCGGAAGGCTCGCAACCGGGCTGGTACTCATTGCGGGCCAATTCGAGCCCGTCTGCCAGGGCCTGCTCGAGGACCCGCTGCAGGTCGAGATCGATGTTGAGTGTGAGGGAGGCGCCCGCCTCGGGGAAATCCTCGCCCAAGACCCTGAGCACCGTCTGACGGGCGTTCACCTGATACTTGATGGAACCCTGCACGCCGCGGAGCCAGTCGTCGTATGCCTTCTCGATGCCTGCCTTCCCGAGCAGCTCGGTGGGTGACTTGCCCAAATCGATGTCCCCCTGGTCGGGGAGCCCGATATAGCCGAGGATGTCGGACGCCAACTCCCCTTCCGGGTAGACGCGAATCGGCTGTGGCACGACCGACACACCGGGGAACAGTTCCTTGCGCTCGGCGAGAAACTCCATTGCCTCGCTGGTGAGGTCGGCGACGATCGTACGCCGATCGCCCCGCGCTCTGGCATCTTCGACGATCCGACGAACCTCGTCGGTGGTGAGCGAGCTGAAAGCTGCAAGCTGCTGTACCAGCGCCTCCTCGGCTTCCTCGCTGACGAGCGCGCCGTCCACCACGGCCGCCAGCGCGGTTCGGGTTCCAGCGAGCAGTCGGCCGTTGCTGTCACGGATCTCGCCACGCGGCGCCGGCGTATGGACGATCTTCACCTGGTTGTTGCTGGCCCTGGCCTCGTAATCCGTCGTCGATGCCACCTGAATCTGCCATAGCCGAAGCGTCAGAGCCCCAAACATGACAGCGAAGACCAAGCCGAGCACGCCGAGGCGCCAACCGCTGCTCATGGCGTCCACCCACGACGCCGCCGGTCACCAATGAGGCGTGTGACAACTGGAAGCACGACGGATGCGAGGATCACGTTGTACACCGCAGGGAGCAGCATGTGTCTGACCACCACGGGATTGCTGAGGATTCGCTGCCCAAACAGGGTAGCTGCAACCGCGAACAACGATTGTCCCAGCACGGTCAGCAGGAACACCCCGGTGGCCACGACGAGCGGCCCGTCGTCGGCTCGATCACGAGCTCGCCACGTCAGGTGGACGACAACGGTGTAGGACATCGCCCACAGCCCGAGAGCCGACCCCCCGAGCAGGTCGAGGAGCAGGCCGGCGGTGAACCCGACCAGCAGCGCCGGCTCGGCATCGAGGTAGCGGGCACATCCGATGACGACGAGCAGAACCAGCGCGGGCGACGAGCCGAACGGTTGGATGCGCCCGGCCCCGAAGGCCGACGTCTGGATGACAACGGTGGTGACCACCAGCGCGATCGCGAGCCCGACGGCGCGTCGATTCACGGAATGAAACCCGGGCCGCCGGGAAAGCCTTCGGCCGGCACTTCGTCGAGAGCGCCGGCGTCGAGCGGCGACCACCCGACGATCACCTTGACGAAGTCGAGCTGGGACATCTCCACCAGAGGCTCGACACGCGTGATGAGGGCGAACCCGGCTTCGCTGGAGGCCGTTTCGATGACGAGGCCGACGGGGATGCCTTGCGGGAATCGACTCCCAGAGGTGACCAGCAGATCACCGGCAGCGACCGGATCCTCCGCCTGGAACATCTTCAGGCTCAACTCTGTCGTCTGACCTTCGACGATGCCGGTCTCGTTCGTGGACGTGTCGCGGACTCCAACGCCGAAGCGGGGGTCGGTGAGCAGGCGCACTCGCGCCGAGTCCTCGAAGGCGAGGTCGATGCGTCCGACGAGCCCGTTCTCGTCGATCACCGCATCCCCCACCGAGATCCCGTCGTTCGTTCCCTTCTCGATCCAGCGGATCTGATCGAAGTCGCTCGATCCCGGCGACGCGATGCGAGCCGAGACAGCGGGAAGATCACCGGGGACCTCGAGGTCGTTCAGCTTCTCCAGTTCGGCCAGCCGGGCCTCGGTGGCGGCGATATCACGCACCTTGGCCTCCAACTCCGCGACCTGAGCCCGCAACCGCTCGTTCTCGTCGCGCAGACCCGCGATGTTCGAGATGCCATCGATGAAGCCCACCACCGGCCGGGTCGCCGCCGACACGGCACGCTGCAACGGGGAGAACAGTGTCTGGGCACCTTCCCGCATGGTGGTGCCGATCCCCGCGCCCTCCGCCCGAACGTCGAAGGTGGCGAGAAGGAAGGAGATGATGAGCAGTCCCAGGAGCAGAAAGGTCGACCTATCGAATCTTCGGAACGAAAACATCAGCCTTCCCGGCTGCTCGTTGCCGGATCAGTGGCGACCACTCGACGACAGCACGACGTGGAGCACATCGAATTCCTCGAGGCAGGCGCCCGACCCCAGCACCACAGACTGGAGGGGATGCTCGGCGGTGATGATCGGCATTCCCGTCTCGTTGGCGACCCGCAGGTCGAGCCCTCGCAACAGAGCCCCGCCCCCGGTGAGCACGATTCCGCGATCCATGACGTCTGCTGCGAGCTCCGGCGGCGTCTTGTCGAGTGTGAACTTGATGGCGTCGACGATCTGAGCCACCGGCTCCTCGATGGCTTCCCTCGCCTCGGCGCTCGAGAGCACAACGGTCTTGGGAAGCCCGGTGACGAGATCGCGTCCACGCACCTCGGCGGCCGGCTCGTCCGCGTAGGGCCAGGCGGAGCCGATCGCCATCTTGACCTGCTCGGCGGTGCGCTCACCGAGCATGAGGTTGTACTCCTTCTTCACCCAATTGATGATGGCCTCATCGAGCTCGTCTCCTCCGATGCGGGTGCTCTTCGAGACCACGATTCCGCCCAGCGAGATCACCGCCACCTCGGTCGTGCCGCCTCCCATGTCGACCACCATCGAGCCGGACGGCTCGTGCACCGGGAGCCCGACGCCGATCGCTGCAGCCATCGGCTCTTCGATCGTGTATGCCCGGCGGGCTCCGGCGTGATAGGCGGCTTCCTCGACGGCACGGCGCTCGACCGCGGTGATGCCGGAGGGAACGCAGATCACGATGCGGGGACGTGCCGCGAACCGGCGGTTGTGCACCTTGTTGATGAAGTAGCGCAGCATCTTCTCGGTGATGTCGAAGTCGGCGATGACACCGCTGCGCAGGGGACGGATCGCCTGGATGTACGACGGCGTGCGCCCGATCATCCGCTTCGCCTCCATGCCGACCTCGAGCGGACGGTTGTCCCGGGTGTTGACCGCAACCACCGACGGCTCGTTGAGCACGATCCCCATGCCGCGCACGAACACGAGGAAATTGGAGGTGCCGAGATCGATCGCCATGTCCCGCCCGGCGAACGAGAAGAGGTTGTTCAGCATGATCGCCTACGCTCGTGAGAGTGATTGCAGTCTAGGAGGGTACCGGAGAACGTCCATCAATGCGCCGCCCCTCGGCGTGGAGGCCGATTGTGGGCCGGGAGTGCGATCAGGCGAAGAAGAGAGCCAGCTCCCGGGAAGCGCTGGCCGGGGAATCCGATCCGTGGACGATGTTGTTGGTGATCACGAGCCCATAGTCGCCCCGCAGGGTCCCCGGAGGCGCCTCCACCGGATTGGTGGGGCCCATCAGCGTCCGCGCCACTGAGATCGCCGTTTCGCCGGACCATTCCATGGCGACCACCGGACCGCTGGTGATGAAGCTCACCAGCTCTCCGAAGAACGGCTTGCCCTCGTGTTCGGCGTAGTGGCGTCTCGCCAGGTCCTCGTCGATCGTCAGCATCCGCATCTTCTCCAGCGTGAGTCCCTTGCGCTCGAACCGGGAAACGACCTCTCCGATGAGCCCGCGCACCACGCCGTCGGGTTTGACCATCACAAACGTGTGCTCGATTGCCATGGGAAACCTCCGCGGGAGCCATCCGCACGCCGGGATGCTAGCCGAGCCGGCCCACCGAACCGTTGCCGGGAGTCACTCCGATCCCAGAAACCAGTGGGGATCGGCCTCGAATCTGTGATGCGCCGGCGACGAGGAGCGGCTCCTCGCCAGGCCGAGAGCGATCCTGGCCTCCCCGACGACGTACAAGGAGCCGGCGACGACCACCGAACCTGTGCTCCCGGCCAGCTCGGTGGCCCTGGCGAGGGCATCGGCGACGGTGGGACGGATCTCGATGGGAAGGTCCTCCGGCGCGATGTCGGCGAGAGCTGCCGCGACCCGTTCGGGGACGATGGCGCTGGGATCGGCCGCCGCCGTCACCACGACCCGGTCCACGAGTGGGAGCAGCGGCTCGGCCAACGCCCCCGGGTCGCGGCCCTCCCTCACCCCGATGACCAGCACCCAGTGCTCTCCCGTGATCTCCGTGTCGATGGCCTGTGCCAGACCGGCGAAGCCCTGCTCGTTGTGTGCACCGTCCACCAGGATGAGCGGCCGCTCACGGACGATCTCGAGCCTCCCAGGTGAGGTGACCGCGGCGGCGGCTTCGGTTACCGCAGCCGGATCGAGGGCGCGCTCGAAGAACGCCTCGCATGTCGCGGTGGCGGTCGCCATGTGATCGACCTGGTGGCGACCGTGGAGGTGCAGTTCCAGATCCTCGTAGCGGTCGTAGATACCGTCGATGGAGAACCGCCACCCCTGCGGCGACAGCTCGACGTCCTCAACCGCGAAGTCGATGCCGGTTCGCAGCCAGCGGGCGCCTTCCTCGCGGACCCTCGCTTCCGCTGCGCTCTCGGCCTCCGGACCGAGCTTCCCGGTGACGAGGGTGCCCTCGCGTTTGAGGATGGCAGCCTTCTCGGCTCCGATCTCGCGCAGGGTCTCGCCGAGATATGCGACGTGGTCGCGGGCCACCCCGGTGATCACGGAAACGGCCGCCTCGACGACGTTGGTGGCATCGAGCCTGCCGCCCAATCCGACCTCGACGACGGCGACATCGACCGCTTCGCCGGCGAAGGCCTCGAAGGCAACTGCGGTCGTGAGTTCGAAGTAGGTGATCCCGTGCTCGCTGTGCTGTTCGTACAGGTCGGCAAACGGCGCCACGTCTGCCACCGCGACCGCGAGCCGATCGCGCGTCATCGTGGCTCCGCCGATCCCGAATCGCTCTTCCACGTGATGGAGATGGGGTGAGACGAACGTGCCGACCGTCAGTCCATGGGCGCCGAGCAAGTCGGCCACCATGCGGACGGTGGTCGTCTTGCCGTTGGTGCCGGCGACATGGATCACCGGGTATCGCCGGTGGGGATCTCCCAGGATTGCCAGGAGACCGCAAATCGTCTCCAGGCCGGGCCGAATGCCATATCCACGGTGCCGTTCGAGGTAGGCAACCGCCGTCTCGTAGTCCATGGGCGCGATGGGTGAGGTGTCCAGGGCTGCTATCCGAGCTCTGCGAGTTGAGTGCGGAGACGCTCGAGCTTGGCGTCGAACTCGGCCAGCTTGCTCTCCTCCTTGGCGACAACGTCTGCGGGGGCCTTCTCGCGGAAGCTGGGACTCTCGAGCTTGCCGCGCGATCTGGCCTCGAGCCGCTCCAGCTCGGTGATGGCCTTCTCGAGACGCGGCCGCTCGGCGGCCACGTCGATGACCCCGCCAAGTGGAACGAACGCTTGCAGGTTTCCTGCCGTCATCCTGGTGTGGCCCGCCAGCTCGGCGGGGGCACCCTGGTATGCCGCATCCACCCGGGCGAGTGCGGCGAGCTGGCGCCGCCACCATTCCCCGGCAACCCCGTCGGGGTCATCAACCAACAACGAGAGAGGGCGCCGCGGCCCGAGCTGGTGCTCGGAGCGGAATCGACGCACCGCGGCGACGATGCTCTGCAACTCGTCGATGCCGGCCGGCCGAGCCACCGAAGGTGGAGCCGGCCAGGTCGAGGTGGCGAGCATCGATCCATCGCCGAGCTCGCTCCACAGCTCCTCGGTGACAAACGGAATCACCGGATGGAAGTACTTGAGGAGATCTCGCAGCACCACGCCGAGAGTCTGCGTCGTGGCCTGCGAGCGCTGCTCGTCTCGCAGATTGGACTTGGCCATCTCCAGGTACCAGTCGAACACCTCGGCCCAAGCGAAGTTGTACAGGAGGCCAATCGCGTCCGAGAAGCGGTACTCGTCGAGCATGGCGTCGTAGACGGCCCCGACGTCGTTGAGACGCCAGAGCACCCAGGCATCCTCCGGGCCGGGATCCTCTGGGTAGCCGCCGTTCTCTGGGACCTCGGTGACACCCCCATGCTCGACGGCGAACCGGACGGCATTCCACACTTTGTTCCCGAAGCGGCGCGAGGCGTCGATCCATTCCTCGTTGAGGGGAATATCGTGCCCGGGGGCCGCCGACTGCACGAGGGTCAGCCGGACGGAATCGGCTCCGTAGCGTGCGACCAGCTCCAGGGGATCGAGGGCGTTGCCGCCCGATTTCGACATCTTGCGCCCCTCGACGTCCCGGACGAGGCCGTGGATGACCACGTCGGCAAAGGGCTCGGTACCCATGAAGTGCAGGCCCATCATCAGCATGCGCGCAACCCAGAAGTAGATGATGTCGAAGCCGGTGACCAGCACGTCGGTTGGGTAGAACCGCTCGAGATCGTCGGATCGGACCGGCCAGCCCAGGGTCGAGAAGGGCCACAACGCCGACGAGAACCAGGTATCGAGAACGTCCTCCTCCGCCCGCAATGCAGCGCCGGTGCACTTGGGACACTGCGACGGCTCTTCCCTCGACACGATGACCTCATCACAGTCCTCGCAGTACCACGCCGGGATACGATGGCCCCACCAGAGCTGGCGGCTGATGCACCAGTCGCGCAGGTTCTCCATCCAGTGGTGATAGCTCTTCGCCCAGCGTTCCGGCACGAATCGTGTGGCACCGGCCCTCACCGCCTCGACGGCCGGTCCTACCAGCGGCGCCACTCGGACAAACCACTGCAGCGACAGCATCGGCTCGACCACTGTGCCGCACCGCGAGCAATGTCCGACCGAGTGGTGGTGGTCCTCGATCTTGACGAGATAGCCCTCCCGTTTCAGGTTGTGGCGCAGCGTTTCTCTCGCCTCGTAGCGATCGAGTCCGGCGAACCGCCCACCTGCATCGGTGATGTTGGCCTCGGTGTCGATGACGACGACAGATGCGAGGTGGTGGCGCTCGCCGATCTCGAAATCAACAGGATCGTGGGCCGGCGTCACCTTGACCGCCCCGGTTCCGAACTCGGGGTCGACCGCCTCGTCGGCCACCACGGGGATGACGCGATCAATCAGAGGAAGCCGCACCGTCTCGCCGATGGCGTCGTGGTAGCGGGGATCGGTGGGATGCACTGCCACCGCGGTGTCTCCCAGCATCGTCTCGGCCCGGGTGGTGGCCACGGTGATGCCGCCTTCCCGGTCGACGAACGGGTACGTGATGTACACGAGCTCACCGACCTCGTCCTCGTACTCGACCTCGATGTCGGAGAGGGCGGTGTGACAGCGGGGACACCAGTTGGTGATGCGGTTCCCTCGGTAGATGAGGCCTTCCTCGTACAGCCTGACGAACACCTCGCGAACCGCGTCGGAGAGCCCATCGTCGAGGGTGAATCGCTCCCGAGTCCAGTCGGTGGAGAAGCCCATGGCCCGGATCTGCGCGGTGATCGTTCCTCCGGCCCTGGCCTTCCACTCCCACACCCGCTTGGTGAACGCGTCTCGTCCGAGGTCGTGGCGGCTCAGACCTTCGGCGGCCAGCTCTCGCTCGACGACGTTCTGGGTGGCAATCCCGGCATGATCCGAGCCAGGGAGCCAGAGGGCGGCATAGCCCTGCATGCGCCTGCGACGCACGATCGCGTCCTGGATCGACATGTTGAGGGCGTGCCCCATGTGGAGCACCCCGGTCACGTTCGGCGGGGGGATGACGATCGAGAAGGGCTCGCCCTCGGGGTTCACCTCCGGCCGGAAGGCACCGGCCTCCTCCCAGACGTGATACCAGCGTGCCTCGATGGCGACCGGGTCGTACGTCGATTCCATGGCGTGCTGCGATCCCCTCGATCGTCGGGGCGGCCGATGTTACCGCGGCCGTTGCCGGCCTCTGGGATCGCGGTCGATCCAGGAGATCGCGAAGAGATGCGTCGACGCTGAAGAACCCCCGAAACGGGACACCCGGTTGGCTCCCCCGCCGCTTCCGGATGTCCCGTCCTAGTTCCCCCCACTTGCTCGATTCTCACTGGCCCGCCGCCTTGAGCACGCGTGCGGTTGCCTTCCCCACGCGCAATCTATGATCACGCTCAGTGGTTGCCCAGACACAAACAGTGCTTTCCGAATGGACTAGTCACCGCACCGCCCGATCGTAACGCCAAACGAGCAAGACGTGGAGGAGGAATCGGCGCAGAGCGGCACGACGGCCTAGGCGCTGCGCTCCTGCGCCTCACCCGAGGTGAGGTCCTGCACCGGTACCAGGGCCGGATTGACTCGGTCGCGCACCACATGCTCGTCGATCACGACCCGAGCGACATCGGCTCGCGCCGGCAACTCGTACATCGTGTCGAGCAGCACCTCTTCCATGATGGCGCGCAGGCCACGAGCACCGGTCCCCTGCTTCATCGCCCGCCCGGCGATCTCATGCATCGCCTCGTCGGTGACGACCAGCTCGACGCCGTCCATCTCAAAGAAACGGGCGTACTGCCGAACGAGCGCGTTCTTCGGCTCGGTCAGAACGCGAACCAACGAATCCTGGTCGAGGTCGTCGACGGTGGCCACGACCGGCAGCCGGCCGATGAACTCCGGAATCAGCCCGAAGCTGATCAGGTCCTCGGGCATCACCTTCGAGAGCACCTCACCACTACGGCCCTGCGCTGCCGATCGCACATCGGCGCCGAATCCCACGGTGTTCTCGCCGATCCGACTCTTGATGACGTGCTCGAGCCCGGCGAACGCCCCCCCGCACAGGAACAGCATGTTGGTCGTGTCGATCTGGAGGAACTCCTGATGGGGGTGCTTCCTGCCCCCCTGGGGCGGCACGGAGGCCACGGTGCCCTCGAGAATCTTCAGGAGCGCCTGCTGGACGCCCTCGCCCGAGACGTCCCGAGTGATCGACGGGTTCTCGGCCTTGCGGGCGATCTTGTCGATCTCATCGATGTAGATGATGCCGCTCTCGGCTCGCTTGATATCGAAATCTGCGGCCTGGATCAGCTTGAGGAGAATGTTCTCGACATCCTCACCCACGTAGCCGGCCTCCGTGAGAGCGGTGGCGTCGGCGATGGCGAACGGCACGTTGAGAAGGCGAGCAAGCGTTTGGGCCATCAGGGTCTTGCCTACGCCCGTCGGGCCGATCATCAGGATGTTCGACTTCTGGAGCTCGACGTCGTCATCCTTGGCGCGCTGGCCGGCGCGAACCCGCTTGTAGTGGTTGTAGACCGCCACCGCGAGAATCCGCTTGGCACGGTCTTGCCCAACCACGTATGAGTCGAGGAAGTCGAAGACCTCGTGCGGCTTGGGGAGCTCGGTGAAGGCCACCTCTTCGGTGTCGGCGAGCTCTTCCTCGATGATCTCGTTGCACAGCTCGATGCACTCGTCACAGATGTAGACGCCGGGACCGGCAATCAGCTTCTTGACCTGTTTCTGCGATTTGCCGCAGAAGCTGCACTTGAGCAGCTCGCTGCCTTCGTACTTTGCCAAGCTTCGCTCTCCCCTACCCGCTCACCGCTTCCAGGGTACGCCGCGTGAGAATATCGTCAATCACCCCGTAGTCCTTGGCTTCGGCTGAGCTCATCCAGTAGTCCCGTTCCGTGTCATCGGCAACCCGCGCCAGATCCTGCCCGGTGTGCCCCGCCAGCAGCTCGTTGATCTCTTCACGAGTCTTGAGGATCTCACGCGCATGAATCTCGATATCGCTCGCCTGCCCCCCCAAACCTGAGATCTGCGGCTGGTGGAGCATGATGCGGGCATGCGGCAGGGCGAAGCGCTTGCCCTTGGTCCCGCCGGCCAGCACCACCGCCGCCGCCGAGGCCGCCAACCCCATGCAGTAGGTGGCGATATCGGGCTTGATGAACTGCATGGTGTCGTAGATCGCCATGAGCGCGTAAGTGGATCCGCCCGGTGAGTTGATGTAAATGGCGATGTCCTTGTCGGCGTCCTCACCTTCGAGGTGAAGGAGCTGCGCCATGATGACGTTGGCGACACCGTCGTCGATCGGTGTCCCGAGAAAGACGATCCGCTCCTTGAGCAGGCGGCTGTAGATGTCGAAGGCACGCTCCCCCCGGGGTGTCTGCTCAACGACCGTCGGCACCAGATAGGTCATCGCTCTCCTCGGCTTTCTGTAGTCATCGGCTTCACTCGGCAGCAGCTTCGGGACCCGACTCACCGCCGTCGTCTGCATCGTCCCGGCCGGCCGCTTCGTCCACCACCGCCGGCGGCGGCGTGAGGTCCACCGGGTTGCCGTCACCGTCGATCGGAGTCGCACCCGACACGATCCGATCGAGAGCCTTGCGCCTCAGGATATCACTGGTGAGCACATGGTCTTGACCACTCTCCCGTAGTGCCTTATCCACGGCGTCCCGTTCCCGTCCCGAGTCGGCGGCGACCGTGGTGATCGCTTCCTCGATGTCGGCCTCGGTCGCTTCGATTCCCTCGATCGCCACCACTGCCTCGAGCAGTATCCGGGTACGCAGCGACCGCACCGCCCGCTCGCGTAGCTCGGTGACGAACTCTTCCTGCCCCTGTCCCGTGATGCGGAGGTAGTTGGGAAGGTCGAGGCCGCGCCGCTCCAGGCTGTGGACCATGTTGTGGATCGTGGCCTCCATCTCGGCCTCGACGAGGGACTCTGGCAGCTCGACGCCGAGTTCCTCACCGAGGTCGCTGATGAGCCGGTCCCTGAAGGTGTTGGCGGCCGCGGCCAGCTTGACGGCTCTCATGTCGGCTCGCAGCCGATCGCTCAGCTCCTCGACGCTGTCGAGCTCGGAGACGTCGGAAACCCAATCGTCGGTGACCTCGGGAAGCTTCTTGGCCTTGACACCCTTGACGAGGACCTGGAGATGGACGTCCCGGGCCTCTTCCTGGCCGAATCCCGGCGGAAGCGTGGCGGGTCCTTCTCGGATCTCGCCGGCCGAGGACCCGGCGACGATGTCGTCCAGGCCCCCGATGAAGGACTGCGATCCGATCTCGTAGAGCAGATCATCGGCAGAGGCCTGCTCGATCTCCTTGCCGCCGTCACGGGCGGTGATCTTCACGATCACGAAGTCTCCGTCGGTGGCCGCCCGGGAAACGTCCTCCAGCTCGGCGAACTGGCCCCGAAGCCGCTCTATCTGCTGCTCGATCTCCTCGTCGGTGACCTCTTCGACATCGACGTGAATCTTCCGATCGGCGAAGTCGGGCACTGCATCCACGGTCGGCCAGAGCGTGATCCTGACGTCGACGTCGACGCCACCCTCCGCGGCGTCTCGGATCTCATCGACTCGAGGTGTGGTGGCTGGTCTCAGCTCGGCCTCTTCCATCGCCGATCCGACCAACGCCGGAAGGGCGTCTTCGATCGCCTCGGTGCGGAGGGCGTCCTCCCCAACCATGCGCTCCACGATCGCTCGGGGCGCCTTGCCCGGTCGAAAGCCCTTGATCTTCATCTCCCGCGACAGCTTGCGGGCGGCTCGATTCTTCGCCGATTCCAGCTCGGTTTCGTCGAAGCTGACCGTGAGAATTCTCTCGAACGGCCCAGCCTCTCTCACCTCGGTGTCCACAACGCTCCTCGCAGGGTCGACGGCCGCACCCTGCCGACGCGCGCCAACAGGGACGATGGGGGTGGCCGACGGGATTCGAACCCGCGACCTCCTGGACCACAACCAGGCGCTCTCACCAAGCTGAGCTACGGCCACCATGATGGGACGGGAAGCCGACCCGCGCCCCCGGAAGGATTCGAACCCTCGACCAAGAGCTTAGAAGGCTCCTGCTCTGTCCTCTGAGCTACGGGGGCATCCCGAGCGGATGACGGGA
>Ga0315545_1001103_pt1 | contig 27240 bp, 31 predicted proteins | sample SalMarSW160210MG_FD_203096 | JGI IMG/M metagenome (GOLD analysis project Ga0315545, IMG submission 203096) | Salt marsh sediment microbial communities from the Plum Island Ecosystem LTER, Massachusetts, United States - Salt Marsh Sediment SW1602-10 ...
TTCAACTCCTCCTTCAACAATACCTCTCACAACAACCCACACAATTCCTAAAGATACAAAAACCAAAACAACAATTATTAATGAAGTTACAACAAGTGAAAGACCTTTTTTATTAATCATATCAATTTTAATCAAATCTGATTTAAAAATATTTTCTTTAATATACAAATTGTAATTCAATAATACTTATAATTAAAAGAATTATTAATTCTTATGCCTATAGAGAAAGATTATCAAAAAGAACTTGGAGCAAAATTAGGAATAAATTGTTCAAAATTAGAGCGTTTTATTCCCATAAAAGGGAATTGCGCAGAAATAGATTCTTTAATGAATGAAAATATAATTTATAAAAAAATTTGTAAGTATTGTGAAAAAGTGAGTGTTCATTGTGGATTTTATGTAATAAAGTGTAGTCATCCAAAATTATTTGCTGAAATTTTTTAATAATTTAATAAATATTACTCTTACTCAAAACATAATTCTTAAATGCAACAGAATTACTTGAAAAATCCAATAAATAATAATTTTCCCCTTCATGTTTTTTAGTAAATGCATCAACAGCAATCAAAAACTTTTCTTTATCTACATCAACAGTTTTATCTGGATTTGGATTTTGTTCAAAATAATTTTGTGTTGCTTTGCTCATGTCATCCATACTTCCTTTCAAAATTTTTATCTTGTTTTTTCCATCTTCACCTAAGACATAATGAAGTTCATAATAAATTCCTTTTCCATCTTCCAAAATCGGATGAACCCGCAATCCCCATGGAATATCATCCTTAAAAAAAGCCAATCCCCGATAATAAATTTTTATTATCTCACCTGATTCATTATTACTATTTATTATTTTTTTATTTATATTAATCATAAAAGAAAGAATGATAAAGAATATTATAAAAGTTATTAAAACAAAACCTTTTTTAGAATTCCTAGGAACCATTAAATTAATTAACAAAAAATAATTATAAATTTATCTATTAAAACTATCTAACAATCTAAAGAATTCTTTTTTATCAAAAGTCTTATCAACTTCATTTAGTCCAATATGTTCTGCCATTTTCCAAAATGCTTCTGGTTTATATCCTCTTTTTTTCAATGCCTGTATTGTAAGCAATTTTTCATCATCCCAGCCAGAATATTTCCCTTCTTTAATTCCCTTAGTAATTTCACTGGCAGATAATTTCATTCCTTTAAGATGAATCTTTCCAAGAAAAGCACACCATGGATATTTCTTTCCCAAAACCTTGAACATCATTTTCTGCCTCTCAGCATTATCCCGATGCTCTTTTGCCCGAATAATATGAGTCATTTTTTCTTCAATATCATCAGTTGTAACAGCCAAATTCATCAATGGCCAAACACGATATTTTTTTCCCTGACGAGGATGTGAAGTTTCATTAATTCTTGCCAAAGGAAAATCTCTCATCGCAGGATTCTTATGGCTCATGCTCGACTTAAATCTCAAAACAGCTTCGCCAACAGCAAATCCTTTTTTATCAAACATTTTCTTCCATCTTTCTATATTTTCTTTAACACTTAATTTTCTGCAAGGACAATTCTTTTTTTCTTTAACATATTCTCTAAACTTATCACCAGAACAGGTGCAAATATATGCAAATCCTTTCTTAATCAATTTCTCTGCATACTTATAATACAATTCCATTCTGTCTGACTGAATAACAATCTTTGCATTTCCATTAAACAGCCACTTTGAATCATCTTTCAGCAATTTGTAAGCAGGTTTGTAAATATTATTTGGATTTGTGTCCTCAATTCTTACAATAAATTTTCCTCCATATTTCTTTACATAATCAAAAGATAAACATGCAGTAATAGCATGACCAATATGCATTGCACCAGAAGCAGAAGGAGCAAATCTCATCACCACACTAGATTTCTTTACATCAGGAAGTTCAGGCAAACCCTCACGAATTTTTCTTTCACTAACAACTTCCTGTAATTTTTTAAATTCTTTTTTCTGTTCTTCAACTGATAAATTATTAATTCCTAAAATTATTTCAGAAATTTTTTTTGAATATTTTTTCGCCTCGCTCCTTTTCAAACCCTCATTAAACAAAGCAGATATAACTGCACCAAGATGCGCTTTTCCATTATAATGAATAGCATTTTTCAAAACATATGCTTTGATTTTTTTATCTGAAATCATATAAATTAAAAAGAATAAGTGTTAATAAAACTTATCTAAAATATTTTGCTAAAGAACCATAAACACTTCTTGTATCATTTTTATCTGCAGGATATTGAGGTTCAAATGCTCCCCAGCAAGAAAATAATTTACTTGCTTTTCTTGTAAGAGCTTTCAACACCTGTTTTCTTTTTATTTTATATAATTCATCCATTCCTTCTCTAGGAAGAAATCTCTCAATATTTGCTAATTTTTTATACCCTCCTTTTTCTCCTCTCCTTTTCGCTGTCCTCCTTATAGCCTCAGAAGTTTCATCAACAATAATATGACTTAAAAACTGATAAACATTATGTTGGTTGACATTATTTTCTTGTTCTAATCTTTCAATTAAATTATCAAAAAATTTTCCATTAGGAATCCATCCAACTTTGTTTTTCTTATGTCTTCTTTTATAAAAATTTTCAACAATATCTCTTGCACTTTCCCTATCCATAAAAATTAGTCTAAAATCAAATTAATAAATATTATTGTGTTTAGAAGTATTTATTCAATTACCTCGTCTTCTTTTCTAAAAGTTCTACTCTTTGTTGCAAATGATAAATTTGGTTTGAAATTTCTTCCATCTTATTAGTTAAATCTCTTAATCTTTTTGCAAGTTTTTTCTTTCTATCCTCAGAAATATTTGGATTATCTTGAGATGAATTGCTTGAAGCTAAATTTCCTAAAAAACTAAAAGCATTTTGTGATGAATCTTCCTGCGAAGCATTTTCCTGAGCAATTTTTTTCTGCTTTTTTCTATAATGTTCAGTTAAATCAAGCACCCTGTCTTTTTTTCCAAATTTAAAGAATTTCATAAAATAAATAAGCATATACTATTTTTAAATTTAGTCATATTAGAAGATTTTTTAAAACAATCATTCCTTAATTTCAATATAAAATGGTGGCAACAATTCAACAAATTATTGGGAAAGTTAGTCCTTTGCTTTATGCAAAAAATGGAAAAGAATTATTAAAAAAATATGGTTCTATAGATAAAATTCCAGCCGATGAAGTTGAACCTCAAGATTTAGGAGAACATAATCTTGTCTATGATTCCTCGTCAGAAACTTTAGAGCCAATTTATTTTTTTATTCTTGATTTAATGAATGAATTTGGATTTGCTCCAGAAAAACTTGTTGATTCTTTTATTTCTTCTCCAGGTTCAGGACATTTTTCAGAACTTGGGCAACGAGCATCAGTAATGCAACAACAAGGAGCTAAAATCTTAGCTGATGTAAACACTGTTCTAAGAAGTGTTCTAAATATCATTTATGATTTAAAAGAATTCAGAATGCGTTTACAATATTATAATGATTTAAAATCAAAAGATAAAAAAAATGCAGCAATACTTGCTCTTAAACAAATCTGGATGGATAAAGTAGATGTAATAAAAGGCAATTCAAGCATTAAAGCAATGGCTTTGGGTCAGATGGGTTTTCAGACATTAATTGATGCATTCTTGTCTGTAAATAATGTAGCGGATGTTAATAAAATTGATTTAAATGAAAGAGTTAAACGAATCTTGATTCCAAGAATTCAGGAATTTAATATTTGGTTAGAGCAATCTGGAAAAGAATTACAAAAAAGATATGAAATTGAAAAAACATATTTAAGAAGTCAGGTAAATAGTTTAAAACTTTATTCACGATGGGCAAAGCCATATCTAAAAGCAGCCCAGCAACTTGAAACATCACAAATTGGAGGAGCTCGAAATCCCGCTTTAGTGAAGACATTTAATACAATTCTCCTTGAATTAACTTTATTTGGAAAAAAAGCAGTTAAGGTAAAAGAATCTGCTCTTGAAGGAAAATTACCTTCAGATTTTACAAAAGAAAGTTTTCTAAAAACATTAAAAAGAAAATATTATTCCTGTGTATTAGTTGATTTTATGTTTAGAGGAATTCCACAAAAAACATCTGCTTACCAGCACCATTATGTTTTTGGAGGAAAGGCAGAAGTAACATTTAGGGCATATGCATTAAATGAAGATGAAATCAAAAAGATTAATGATGAACTTAAAGAATCAGATGTTGAAGATGTTCTTAAATTAATCGAGGGAACAACAACAGAAAGTTTAAAACAATTGCAAAAAGATATAAACTTTTTTTTAGAAGAAAAAACAGAAGAGAAAAAAGAAAAACCTAAAGAAAATTATGCTAAAAAAATAAAAGAATTTTTCCCTAATATTAAAAAAGATTTAAAAGAAACATTTTTTGGTAAAACTAAATCAAAAAAAGAAGAGATAAAACTTGATAATTTTATTGAAAAAGAACATCTAAGACCTTTAGCAGAAGAAACCGCAACAGAAACTATCTTAAAATTATTTAATGTTTATAAAAAAGCTCATGGTATGCCAAGTTATGTTTAATTTTTAATTTTGAAATGAAAGATAAAAAAAATTTAGATGAAAAAGAAGAATTAGAAGAAGATATTGAAGAATCAAAATTAAAAAAAGTTGCAGAAGAAATAAATAATGAAAATCCTGAAGATATAGAGAAAATTGAAGACAATAATTTTCATGAATTTTTTGAAACTTCAATTAAAACCCCAACAATTCAGAAAAGTTCTCCTTCTTTGGAAAAAATTAATATTTCTCAGGAAATTCCAGTTAGATTAGAACAAGGATTTACAGATTCTCAATTTACAGAAAAAGAAAGTAAAGGAAGTCAATTCAAATATAATTTTACAAATCAGAAAGAAGAACCTAAATATCAAACTTCAGAAGAACAGACTTTTGCACCACAAAGAACAAATATAGAATCCCTTGGAAAAACAGAGTTTCCTCAAAGACAAGAAGCAGGATTTATACATGCTCAAGAAAATAATCCAACACAAATTTATGAAAAATATGTTTCTCCGTCCTCACAAGAAATAGAAGAATTGGGCAAGAAAGAAAATCTTTTTGAAAAAAAAGAAATAAAATATAAACCAAGCACTAACCATTAAATTAATAAATTCTTATTAAATATTTATATAATGGGAGGTTATACAACTAATATTTATCAGGGAGGATATTCTACATTAGACCCTAATAAAAGTTATGGTTCTGTTTTTTCCGGATATAATGTATCTTCAGGAAGTTTAGGATTAACAACAGATCCCCGAACTGCAAATATTATAAAAGATGTTTCTGACAAACTTTCATCAGGAGCAAAACACATTGAACTTGCATTGGTTAGTCCTGAAATATTTGATTCAATACCAAAACAACATTTAAAGGAAGTTAAAAGACATGCAAAATTATTAAATGTTGATGTTTCTGTGCACGGACCTGTTGTAGATTCAGCAGGAATTACTCAGCAAGGATTTAGTGAATTAAACAGAGAAGCTTCTGAAAGAAAAATAGCTAATGTAATTGAAAGAAGTCATGAAATTAATCCAGAAGGAAATGTTCCTGTTGTTTTTCACTCATCAGAAGGTATTCCAGGAACAGAATGGAAAGAAATCCCCTGGGAAGAAAAAGGAATTAAAGGAAAAGCAAAACAATTAATTGCAGTAGATAGAGAATCAGGAAAAATGATTCCTCTTCGTGAAGAATTAAAATATTATCCAGGAAAAGAATTTAAAGAAAAAGGAGTTCCTTATTCTCCCGAAGAAAATTTAAGAATTGCAAATGATACAGAATGGGACAACAAAATATCTCAATTATTTTTTAACAAAGAAAGAGCAGATGAAATATTAACTCAAAATGAAGTTCAAATAAAACATTTAATGGACTATCTTGAAGAGCAAAAAAAGAAAAAACAGAAGCCTGTTTTAACTCCTGTTCAGGAAGAAGCTTGGAATAAATTTCAGGATGCCCAAAATTATATACATGAAGTTCATAAAACAGCAAATGGAATATTTAGCAGAGCATATGAATATGGAACTGAAAAACAGCAAAAAGAACTAAGAAAAATTAATGAAGAATATAAAGAAGATTTAAATACATATGGAGATACTATTTCTGGCCAGTCAAGAGCAATGCATAAACTTCTAAGTCAGTTGCAAGACCCAAAAAATGAACTTGCACCTCAAATGTTTGTTCCAATTGATAAATTTGCAGTAGATCAATCTTCAAAAACATTTGGAAATGCTGCTTTTAATGCTTTTAATAAATTTAAAGATCCAAATAAAACACCAATGATTGTCATTGAAAATCCTCCAGTAGGTCATGCAATAAGCACAGGTGAGGATTTGAAAAATCTTGTAATAAAATCAAGAGAACAATTTGTTAAAAAAGCTGTAGAAGAAAAAAGGATGAGTGAAAGTGAAGCAAAAAAAGTTGCAGAAAAATTAATTGGAGCAACCTGGGATGTAGGCCATATAAATATGTTGAGAAAACAGGGCTTTGGAAAAAAAGAAATTATTAAAGAAACAGAAAAAATAGCACCTTTTGTAAAACATGTTCATTTATCAGATAATTTTGGAATGGAGCATACAGAACTTCCAATGCAAATGGGAAATGTTCCGTTTAAAGAGATTATGGGAAAATTAGGCAAAGAAGGATTTGAAGCAAAAAAAATTATTGAAGCAGGTCAATGGTGGCAACACTTTAAAACTTCTCCATTTCAAATAACAGCTGAAGGACTTGGTGCTCCTGTATATTCAACTGGAGCAGGCCCTTATTGGAATCAGGTTATAGGATTATATCAAGGGTATTATGGAGGATTAGCAGGACAATGGCTTCCTCAAATGAATTATGAAACATTTGGTGCAGGTTTTGCCCAATTACCAGTTGAACTCGGAGGACAACGACAAGGAGCAGGTGGAAGCAGAATGTCCGGAAGACCAATGGAATAAAATGAGTTCTATCAACAAATTTATAATAAAAAAACTAAAAGAAAATAAAAAAGAAGTAATTACAATTTCATTAATTGCCACAATTGGTTCAGTTCTATCTGTCGCTACTCCTTACATTTATGGAAAATTATTTGACCTTGCAATAATTCCAAACACTGCTTTAACATTTCTTTTTTCATTAATTTTCATTTGGTTAGCTGCAAGTTTAATTTCAAACTATGCATCAAACAAAGCAGGTTACCGTGGAGGAATTCTTGGAGTAAAAATTGCCTGGACAGAGGAAGCAGATGCATACGGGCATTTCCTAACTCTTCCAGTAGCATTTCATAAAAATAGAAAAACAGGAGAAATCCTCAATAAACTCTCAAGAGGTTCATGGCACATCGAAAGTTTAATTTCAAACTTATCAGGATTGTTCCCGCAAGCAATCGTTCTAATATTTTCAATAATAATCATTTTCATAATTCAATGGCAATTATCTATAATTCTGACAATATCTTTTATTGTCTATGTTCTCATAACAATAAAATCTTCAAAAGCAGTTGTTGAAGCACAGGAAAAAGTAAATAAAATAGCAAATAAACAATACGGAAAAGTCTACGATAAATTATACAATCCATTCTTAGTGAAAAACTTTGCAATGGAAAAAATAGAGAAAAAAAGAATATTAAATGACTTATTAAAAGTAATTCCTGTAGTAAAAAATTCCTCAAAAAAATATAACAAAGTATCACTTTATCAGGGAATTGTTTACACATTAAGTTTTGTTGTTCTCTTAAGTTGTGCTATCTTTTTTCTGCGAAAAGGAAACATCACACAAGGTCAGTTCATAATGTTCTTTGGTTATATCAATTTAGTATTTAGTCCATTATATATGATTACTGAATTTTACAAATCACTCAAAAGATCATCTGTTGCAATAAAAAGAATAACAAAATTCAAATCATTAATTCCTGAATCAATGCAACATGGAGATAAAATTTTAGACCATGCCAAAGGAGAAATCAAATTCTCTGATGTTACATTTGGATATAAAAAAGACAAGCTTGTCTTGAACAAAATAAATCTCAAAATAAATGCAGGACAAAGTGTAGCATTAGTCGGACAAAGCGGAGTAGGAAAATCAACTCTTTCTGAATTAATAATGGGATATTACAAACCTCAAAAAGGCAAAATATTCTTTGATGGAACTGAACTTTCAAGATTAGACTTGCAATGGCTAAGAGAACAAATTGCAATAGTTCCCCAAGATTTGAGTATTTTAAATGACAAACTAATTAATAATATTAAATATGCAAAACCCAAAGCAACTTACAAAGAAGTAACAGAAGCAGCAAAAGCAGCAGGAGCACATACTTTCATTATGAAACTTCCAAAGAAATATAATACTCTCGTAGGTGAGAGAGGAATAAAACTCTCAATGGGGCAAAAACAAAGAATTGCACTAACAATGGCTTTTCTAAAAAATCCAAAAATCTTAATTTTGGACGAACCAACTTCTGCTCTTGATGCCGAGTCAGAAAGAATAGTTCAGGAAGGAATAAAAAAATTAATCAAAAACAGGACAACAATAATTATAGCACACAGATTCTCAACAGTAAAACATGCAGATAAAATAATTGTCCTAGATAAAGGAAAAATAATTGAAAAAGGAAACCACCAGGAACTTATGAAAAACAAAGGAAAATATTATCATCTATACAATTTGCAAATAGGATTAGAATAAATAAAAATAAAATTATCTCCTTAATTTTTTTTCTTGTTTAAGTTCTTTTGCAACTTCTGCTCTTGAAATTTTTGCAGATTTTTTCTTTGTTGAAACTTTCTTAGAACGCGATTTATTTTTTGTAACTATCTTCTTCTTTGCAGTTCTCAACATTACACTTGAAACCTTAGCAACAAAAACTTTAGGAGATTGATTTCCAACAAACTCTCTAATTCTCATTCCTAACTTATTTGATTTAGAAATTGCTTCTCTTATATTCTTATTAATTCTGCTGAACTCTTTATTAGATTTCTTAACAGAAGATTTCATTGTATCTTCAGAAATTCTCCCACTCTTAAATCTAGAACGTTCTTTATCAAACTCATCTATCACTGCCTGCTTCTCTTCCTGTCGCGTCCGAATAAGTTCCCCAAGAGCATTCAGTTCCTTAACCATCTTAGCAAAAGAAACTTCATTCATCATCTTAGCTTTAACCATTTTATCACCTCCTTTCAGGTACTACTCACATAAATTTCTTAGACTATAAAAACATTTCTTTACTAAATTGCTAAAATTTAAAAACTAAAATGTATTATTAAATTAAAAGATGGTGAATAAAAAAACTTCAGCAAAAAAAAGAAAATCTGTTAAAAAGAAATCTAAAATTGATAAAAAAAATATTCCAAGTTTGAAACTTAAAACTGCCCATGATATTGCAATGGACTTTGCAGATAAGGTTTATGAAAAATTTAACAAAATGATTAAATCAATTGTATTATTTGGTTCAACTGCAAAAAAAACAAGAGCAGTAGGTTCTGACATAGATATTATAATTATAATAGATGATGCTTCAGTAAAATGGGATCAGGAATTAATTGCATGGTACAGAGAAGAACTTGATAAAATCTTAAGAGAAAATCCTTATCAAAGTGAACTTCATATTAATACAATAAAATTAAGTACATGGTGGCAGGATTTAATGAAAGGAGACCCTGTTGTTTTAAATGTTATAAGAAATGGTGAATCAATGATTGATTTTGGTGGTTTCTTTGAACCCTTGAAATTCTTATTAGTTCAGGGGAAAATAAATGCAACACCCGAGGCAGTTTACAATTGTCTTCAAAGAGCTCCAATGCATATTGCAAGAAGCAAAGCTTCTGAATTAAATACAATCGAAGGTTTATATTGGGCAATGGTCGATTCTGCTCACGCTGCTTTAATTGCCTCAAAAGTTTTTCCTCCTTCTCCAGAACACATTCCAATATTCTTAAAAGAAAAATTTGTTAATAAGAAAAGATTAAAAATAAAATATGTTATCTGGTTTAGAGATTTGTTAATGCTTCACAAAAAAATTGCCCATGGTGAAATAAAAGATTTGAAAGGTGTGGAAATTGATGACTGGCAGGCAAAAACAGAAGAATTTTTAGAGGTAATAGCACGATTAGTTAATGAAATAATTAGTTAAATTTAAGCTGTTGCTTTTTCTTCTTTCTTATATTTATCAGCAATTTGAGTTCCTGCTTTGTTAATGTCAGCAAAATAATTTGACTGACTAACATTTAATGAAATAGCCCTTTCATAAGCTTTAGTTAATACACCATATATTCCTAAAGCATCTTTTTCTTGTTCAGATAATTTACTTTCATCAATTTTTCCATTCTCAGTCATTGCTTTTTGTGTTAATTCTGCTTTAATATAATTTTTCAATTCTTCTGGAACTTCAAAATCTAATTTAGCTCCAACAGCTTTTGCATGTTCTTCTAACTCTCCAATCTTAGCAATACTTTGTACTTGCATAAGTTGTATTTTAAAACCTTTAGCAACATCATAATTTGTAGGATAAGCAGGATCTTCAGCTAAACCTAAAGCAGTTTTTTCTTTTATTCGGTCAGCATAAATTCTTTTTCTTTCTTTATCAGCTCCTTCACTTATCATAGCTTCTAAATAAGTTTGTTCTCCTCCTGAAACTCCTAATTGACCATAGAAAAAAGGATTAGCTTTAACATTATTACCTCCAACTATCTTTTGAAGTAATTTATATTCTAAAGTATTTTTTACATTTTCTGCTCTACCTTTTTCTTTCTCTTCTGGTGTAGATTCATTTGTCATAATATTTGTCAAGAATTCAACTTTATAAATCTTTCTGTTTGTTATCACTTAGAAGTTAAACATATTTAATCTTCTTTTTTAGGTCCTTTATAATTTGAATGCAGGTATAAACCATAAACAATTCCAGCACTCACACCTCCTGAAACCCCTCCAGCATAAGTTATATATTTGTTATCAATAGCAATTCCTGTAAATGTAAGAATTAATCCACATAAGATTCCCACTTTTAATAAATTTTCTAGTTTTTTCATAGACTATTTCTTTAACTCATATAAAATTTTAGTTTTACAAGGAAGCTTTGCTTTTATCTGCTTGAATAATTTCCTGACAAGCTGAACGGCTTTTGGAGTCTGAACAGCAACAAAGAAAAGTCTTCCATCTTTTTTCAAAATTGCTGATTTATTCACTGCTTTTCCATAAGACAATTGCATTCCTGTCTGCATTCTGTCTGCCCCAGCTCCAGTAAGCATTTTATTCTCTCTCTGAATATGATGTGAAAAAGGAATAATCTTAAAGAAATATTGTCCTGAAAGTTCTTTATCTAATTTTTTATTTAAATATTGTCTGCATGCTTCAAAAGCATTTTGTCTAATCTGAACTTTTTCTGCTGTAACAAGAGTCAACTGATAAGGAAGCTTTCCTCTTCTAAATAAAGATTCTTTACCCATATTAAATTTTACAACTTTCTGTTGTGGAACTGCTTTTACATAAGATTTTCCTTTTCTCTTACTCACTCTAGTATAAGGAACAACTTTTCTCTTTGAATACGCATTTGCTTTTCTTAATGATGCCATTTTAATTAAATTCACTAATTTTTATAAAATATGTACTATAATCGGGGGATTTTATTTGTGATTTTTTAAATTCATTCAAAACTGTTTCTCGCAAAGAACTTTTTGGAACAGGATTCCATGCTCTTGTTAAAGGAATAAGTGAAACAACCCTATAATTTCTCTTTTGAGAACAAACGTCAATATCTTGAAGTCCTTCAAGTTCATCTAAACTAATTTCTCTATCCTTATATATAATTGTTAATTTTTTATTCATTTTATCTCCACTTTAGTTGCAACAGCTTGTCCAGGAAGACCTTTCTCAAAGATAGCTCTCACAACACCTTTATTTCCATGAGCAGATGAAATCTTGCCTTTGATTATTTTCCCAGCAGGACTTTTCCATTCAACTTCTTTTCCAACAAATTTTTCAGCATCTTTTCTTTTTTTAACTCCGTCTATTTCTATCAAAAAATGCTTTTCATGAATCGTATGTCTTCCACGTCTGAATTGAACAATTTTTCCATTAACCATAAATATTATCAAGAAATTTAGTTTTTAAAAGTTTTGAGTTACTTAATATAACCACCTTTCTGCAAATTCCATAGTTTTCTATACTCTCCTCTACGATTAATTAATTGCCTATGAGTTCCCATTTGAACAATTTTTCCTTTTTCTAAGACAACAATCTTATCTGCATGCATTATTGTGGACAATCTATGGGCAATTATTATTGAAGTTCTTCCTTTCATTAATTTATCCAAATCTCTTTTAATATCATATTCTGTCTGAGAATCCAAAGAAGAAGTTGCTTCATCAAGAACAAGAATTTTCTTGTTAGCCAAAAGAGCTCTTGCAATAGAAACTCTTTGTTTTTCTCCACCAGAAAGTTTAACACCTCTTTCCCCAACAATTGTATTTTCTTTTTTTGGAAAATTGTCAATTATCTTTTCTAATTGTGCAAATCTAATTGCCTTCATAACTTCTTCTCTTGAAGCCCTTGGATTTGAAAATGCAATATTATTATAAATTGTATCATCAAATAAAATACATTCCTGAGGAACCATACTCATTTCACTTCTCAGAGATTCTTGTTTAACATCTTTTATATCTTTCCCATCAATCAATATCTTACCTTTATCAACATCATAAAATCGATAAAGTAATTTAATAAGAGTTGTCTTCCCACAACCAGAATGCCCAACTAATGCAACTTTCTTATCAGCAGGAATTTTCAAACTAAAATCTTCAAATATTTTTCTCTTTCCATAACTAAATGAAATATCTTTAAATTCAATTTCTCCTTTTCTAATTTTTAATTTTTTAGAACCAGGTTTATCTAAGATTTCTTTTTCCACTTTTCCATATTCAAAGAGTTCTTGAAAATCAGCCATTGCCCTATAATAATTTCTTAATCCATGAACAAAATTAAACATTTGCCCAAGTAATCCAACATAAACAGTATAAATAAAAGTCAAAGTTCCAAGAGTCATACTTCCATCTAATAATTGCATTAAAGGAAAATAAATTACAAAAAAAGTTCCTATTCCCAGGATAAGAACTTGTCCAAAGCGAAGCCATCTTGTATAATTCCAACAATAAATTAATTTTTCCTTGCTATTTTCTATTAGTTTTTTATATTTTGTTTTAATTGAATTCTCTTTTCCAAAATATTTTATTGAACTTACATTTGTAAAAAAATCTGCAGTAATTCCTTTTTCCAAATCTTGAGTTTTGTTTAAATCTATCTTTGAACTCTCTTGGAGTTTCTGCATAAAAAAGCTAAATAAAATAAATGCAAATGCTGTAACAAAAATTGTCAATGCAGAGACCCAATTAAAATAGACTATAGAAGTAGCTGCAATAATTGTCTGAAAGATAAATGGTGCAAAATTATACAAAATAACATCCGTCATCCTCTCAATAGCAGAAGAACCCCTCATTAATCTTGAAATCAAACTTCCTGTTTTATGACTAATATGAAACTTTTGGTCTAAACTTATTATATGATTAAAAAATTTATATTTCAAATCTCTTATCAATCTTGATTCAAATAATGTTACTACATGATTTCTGATCCATGCAATAATCGCATTCAAAACCGTAGCCCCAATAAAAACTACCCCAACAATAATTAAAGCTTTGACAAAAAATTCTCTTGCTAAATTTCCTGCTACAAACTCTGTTCCTTTATCAATAATTACTTTAAATAAAAATTTATCTAAAATATCTTTCCCTTGACTCAAAAACATTAAGAACAAAAGAAATCCGAACAATAATTTATACTTCTTCAAAAAACTCCAGAACACACTAAGATTATATTTAAAATCTATCTTATACTTTTTTCTTTTATCTGACATAGTTACCTCTATTATTAAATTAAATATTTAAATTAAAGAAAGATATTTTTTAAAAGTTTCTTAACAAAATTATTTCTCATTTTTCTTTTGAACTAATTCACATCTCTGATTGTATTCAATCAAATCATTAATTAAAATTGAAGCATTTTTTCTTGCCTCATCAACTTTATGAGAATTTAATTTTCCTTTCTTAAAATCAGCTCTTGCACTTACAATATTTTTCAAGATTCTCAAATGTTGTGGAGCAAACTTTCCTTTTTTTACAAAATTTTTCTCAAACTCAGAAATAATCTTATCTTTTGATTTATTGCCAATCATTGTTTTTAAAATACTAAAAGTATCTTTGTAAATTTGCTCTATTGTCTTTTCCTGAGCTCGTTTCTCTATTTCCTTTCTAAGTTCTTTTAACCTCTTCAAATAATCCTGAGTATCCTTAAGCAACTTATCAATTTCTTTTCCTGAAATTTCCTTAATTTTTTCATGTTCATAATCTCTCCAAATATTTACTATTTTTTCCATAAAATCAATATATTTTTTCTCAATCATTTTTTTATTATAAAATTCTCTCTTAAAATCAGAAACTAATTCTTTCTTAGCATTTGGAGGAGGTAATCCATTAAGCATCAAAAGTGCCTGTGCAGGAGTTGTAATACCCCAGAAAATATTTGTAAAAACATCAGACAAAAGAATTTTTTTACTTCTTGAAACAACCTTATCTCCCATTGACATAAACATATCAATTGCTTCTGGAGAAGGCTTAAGCTTACCCATTTTCAATAAAGTTTTCCAAGGCATAAATGTTCCTCTGTCATAAAGAGGAACTCCATCTCTAATAAAAGTAAAAATAACAGGATGTGCATCTTTAACAGCTTCCCAAAAATCAGTCAATAAATAAATCTGTGGCTCAAGTTTGTTCTTCACACCAGCCAAAGAAGAAGCTTCAGCAACATATTGGTAAATTATTCCTCTTAATCTTTCTTTTAATTCAAGCCTCGGCATTCTTTTAACATCAGTATCATTAATAACAACAAAAACATCAACATCAGAATCTTTAGAAGCCTCTCCCCTAACTAAACTACCTCCAATAACATAACTAACAACATATCTCTCAAATTTTTGTAAGACTAATGACTTATGAATCTCAGCAACTCTCAATGCACCCAAAATTCCTTTATCATAAAGTGGAAAAGACATTGCAATTGCACTCACTAATTCAAACTTGCTGTCCAAACAATTTCCCCATACATCAACAGGAGTTTTAATCTGTATCCAAATTTTTTGCTTTCCAATTTGTTTAATAATTTCCTGTTTCATCTTTGGAATTTCTTTAACCTTTTCTTCAGGAACAATAACATAAAGATGAACATATTTTTCAGTCTCTTTTGGAACTTCTTCTTCATCAATAAATTTCTTAACAGATACCGGCGGTAAAATACTTACTGATTGAGTATAAGAATATTTTTTCACAATAAAAGATTTCAACTTTTCAAGTTCTTTTTTTGTTTTCTCCATATCTTTTTTAATTTTATCAGAACTTTCAGGAATTACAGATTTTTTAGTAGAATATTTTCTGTCAATATTCATTTCAGGAATATCTTGATTTTTGTTGTCTTTATTCATAGTGAAAAAATAGATGTTATACTTATAAATGTTACTAATAATTTTTGTATAATTTGGTACTTAATTTTTTTTAATTTATTTTTAGCTAAAACTTTTTTCTTTTCAAAATTTGCAAATTCATAAACAATAAATCCTTCTTTTGTAATCTCACCAACAAATTTTCTATATAATTCTACTTTCAAATATTTCAAAGTTAAATTGACTCTTCCTTCTTTTTCCCATCGTCTTGTGCTTAAATAAAATTCTGTTGTTTTAAGAAATCTCAAAGGCCTAAAATTAGAGGCTCTTTTAATAAAATTGTTATCTTCTGCTAATTTTATTGATTCATCAAAACCTTTAACTCTTTCAAAAAGAATTTTAGAAACTAATATACAAAAACCCCCTGCATGAGGATCATTTGAATTTTGATGAATTTTAAGATACCAATTTCCAAAATCATACATCATTTTATCAATTAATAAATCCGATAAGGGTTTGAATTTACAAGTAGCCAATTTAAGACTTCTTTCTTGCATTTCATTATAAGCTTTTTCTAAAAAATCTTTAGGTAATATAATATCTGCATCAAAGAAAAATATAAATTTTCCCTTAGCTACTCTCGCTCCATTATTTCTTCCAACAGCAGGCATCCCTCCCTTTACAATTCTAGCACCATATTTTCTTGCTATTTGAACAGTATCATCACTTGAATTAGAATCAGCAATAATTATTTCATAATCTCTAAAAGTTTGGTTATTTATACTCTTCAACAATTTTGGAAGATACTTCTCTTCATTTAATGTTGGAATGACAATACTTACTTCCATTATATTCTCTAAAATTTAAATTATTTAAATTTTTTCAATCAATAATTTCCAAAATTTTCTTTTTACTTTTCAATCCTCCAATAATCCTAACTTTTCCCTTAAACATTCTTGTAAAAAACTTTATTATTTCTTCATTAGCTTTATTATCTTGAGGTTGAGCCTTTACATTAACCTTCCAGACTTCCCCTTTTTCAATAACTTCTGTCTTTGGCTGATTAGTTTTAACTTTTATTTTCAATTTCATAAAATAACATCAATAATAAAATTTAAAAGCATTTAGTCTGTATAAATTTTAACGGTCCATTAGTCTAATGGTAGAACAAGTCGTTTACACCGACTAAACCGAGGTTCGATTCCTCGATGGACCATATTTTCTGTTTCAAATAATTTTTAAATTAAGATTTCTAATAAGATTCAAGCGTGGATAGTTTATTGGTAGAATATCTCGTTGCCAACGAGGTGAGCCGGGTTCAATTCCCGGTCCGCGCACTTTATTACAATAATTTTTTTAAATATCATCTTCTTAATTAAAATAAAAGAGGAAAATTTTATGCTTTATTACATACCAATTCTCGGAGCAGTGGCATTAGCAACAGGAACAATTATCCAAAAAAAACTTTTAAGTAAAAAGAAAATAAAAATTGAATTTTACCACACTTTAGAATTCTTGGCAATTGTTATTGCTATGATACCTTTTATTTGGTTTTTTTGGCAAGTTGATCCGCAGGCATTATCATTCAAAAATATTTTTATTTTCGGACTTGTAATCATCTTTGCAATAACTGCAAATTTTTTTACATTTTATTCAATGAAATGGGAAAAAGTAACCAATCTGGAACCTGCAAAAATATTAGAGCCAATGTTTGTAATCATCCTCGCAATCTTTTTCAGTTTTTTTATTGATGCAGGATTATATGAAAGAAACCTACACATAATAATTCCTGCATTAATTGCCGGAGTAGCATTGATTTTTTCACATTTAAAAAAATATCACTTAAAATTTAATAAATATTTTATTTCAGCAATTCTAGGAAGCTTTTTCTTTGCATTGGAACTTATAATATCTAGATTAATACTTAATTTCTACAATCCAATTACTTTTTATTTCATAAGATGTTCTATTATTTTATTAATTAGTTCTATATTATTCAGATCAGAATTAAAAGCAAAAATAAAATCACTTGATAAAAAATCAATTTTATTGTTTTTAGCTGTAGGCGTTGTTTGGGTAATTTACAGATTAGTAATTTATTGGGGATACATAAACTTAGGAGTTATATTTACAACACTCTTAATAATGCTGGGTCCAATATTTATTTATGCATTTGCATGGAAATTCCTAAAAGAAAAACTCAATTGGAAGAATATAATCGCTTCAATAATTATTGTTGCATGTATAGTTTATGCTATATTAGTATAATATTAATACATCCCACCCATTCCAGCAGGCATTGAAGGCATTTTGCTTCCTCCCTTAGATGAACCAGCAATTACATCATCAATTCTTAAAATCATTGTCGCAACTTCACTCGCAGAATTTATTGCCTGACTTTTCAAACTATAAGGTTCAATAATTCTTGACTCAAGAACATTCTCAATTTTATTTTTAAAAAGATTCAACCCAGCACTTCTCTCACCAGAATCATGTCTTGACTTTAATTCAGTTAAAGCATCTATAGGATCCATTCCAGCATTTTCTGCAAGAGTTGTAGGAATAAATTCCAATGCAGAAGCAAATTCATCTACAGCAAGTTGTTCTCTACCATTTAAAGTCTGACCAAAACTTCTAAGTCTTTTTGCTAATTCAACCTCAACAGCACCTCCCCCAGGAACAACTAATCCATTCTTCAAAGAGGCAGCTATATCCCCAAGTGCATCTTTCAAAGATCTCTCAATTTCATTAATAACATGTTCTGTCCCTCCATGAATTAAAATTGTTAATGCTTTAGGATTTTGACATCCTGTAACATAAGTTAAACTATCTCCAGAATGTTTTATCTCTTCAACAATTTGAGCACTTCCCAATTCAGAAGAACTCAATTCACTTAAATTACTAACAATTCTCGCACCAGTTGCTTTAGAAAGTTTCTCCATATCACTTCGAGCAACTCTCCTGCAAGCATAAATATTTTCTTTAGACAACAAATACTGCGCAAAATCATCAATTCCTTTCTGACAAAAAATAACATTCGCACCAGATGATTTCACTTTTTCAATCATTTGTTTTATTGTACTTTCTTCTTGATTAATAAAATTCTGCAATTGTTCAGGTGAAGAAATAGAAATTTTAGTATCTATCTCAGGGTTCTTCAACTCCAAAGGAAAATCAATTAAAGCAATCTTGGGCTCCCTTACAACAGAAGGCATATCAACTGAAACTTTCTCTTTATCTAAAACAACCCCAGAAATTAATTCAGTATCATTAAGTCCCTCACCTTTTGATTTTTCAATCTTAATGTTATTTAAATCAACCTTTCCATTTTCCTGAACTTGCATCACTGATTTAACCACAATATTTGCAAATTTCTCTTTAAATCCTTCTGCACCTTTTCCAGTCATAGCAGTCATAGCAATCTGTCTAAGCACATCTTCATCCCCAGAAGTAATTCGCAGCGAAATATCTTTAAGGATTTCCTGAGATTTCTCAGCTGCAATTCTATAACCCTTTGTAATAACCGTAGGATGAATTTTCATATCAAGCAACTTTTCAGCATTTTCCAAAAGTTTCCCAGCAATCATAACCGCAGTAGTAGTTCCATCACCAACTTCATCTTCCTGTGTCTTAGCAATCTCTACCATCATTTTCGCCGCAGGATGCTCAATCTGCATTTCATTAAGAATAGTAACCCCATCATTTGTAACAATAATGTCATTCATAGGAGAAACAAGCATCTTATCCATCCCCTTTGGTCCAAGTGTTGTCTTAACCATTTCAGAAACCATTCGCGCAGCAAGAATATTATTTCTCTGTGCATCTTTCCCCATAATTCTTTGAATATCTTCTGGCATTAGAACAACTGGTTTTTCTGCCATATTAATTTTTCTTCATCATCATATTTAAAGATTATTGTAATAAAGAAAATACGACTTTTAATTAATAAAATTTATAAGTAAAAAGCTCATTATGCAAATATGAAGCAAATATTAGTTGCAGATGTAATGACAAGAGAACCTGTTACAATTAAGCCAGAGACAAATTTATTAGAATGTGCAAGAAAAATGGTAAGAAAAAGATTAGGAAGTTTATTAATTGTAAATAAAAAAAGACTTGTAGGATTTATTTCAAACAGAGATATTTTATGGGCATTAATTAAAAAATCAAAAGAAGATTTATCAAAAATAAAAGCAATTGATATTTCTCCAAAAAAAATAGCAACAATCAAACCTTTTGCTACAATTGAAGAAGCTGTAAAGAAAATGAAGAAAGTTAAATTTTACAGGCTTCCAGTAATTAAAGACAAAGAACTTGTAGGAATGGTTACATTAAAAGATATTTTAAATTTTCATCCAGAATTATATGGAGAATTAAAAGAATCAGAACAAATTAGAGAAGAAGCAAAGAAATTAAAAAGAATAAAAAAAGCAAAAAAAAGAATCATTCGTGAAGGAATTTGTGAAGAATGTGGCCAGCAGGGTGCTATTTGTAAAATAGATGGGACATTAGTTTGTGAGTCCTGTATGAACTCAACATAAATATTGATTCCGAAGAATATTTAAATAATCTTTCTGTTATTCCATAAAAGAGTATACTATGGCAGAAAAAGAATTAATATTTTCAACAAAGATGAAATATACTGGAATCTTTTTATTTAAAGATTTCTACCAGTTTTGTTATGACTGGCTTACAGATGAAACAGGATTATTTATTATGGAAGATAAATATATAGAAAAATTAGAAGGCTCTGCAAAAAATATAGATGTTGGATGGACAGGAACAAAAAAAGTCACAGATTATTTTAAATTTAAAGTTGAGGTCGCTTTTAGAATACTTGGATTAAAGAATATAGAAATAAGTAGAGATAACAAAAAAATAAAAACAAATAAAGGAAGCGTAGAGATTAAAGTTAAAGGAACTCTTATAAGAGATTATCAGGGAAAATTTGAAAGAAGTTATATTCAAAAATTTTTAAGAAGTATTTATGAAAAATGGGTTATTCCTTCAAGAATCGACCAATTTGAAGACAAATTAGTTGAAGAATGTGATGAATTTCTAACAGAAGCTAAAGCTTACTTAGATTTAGAAGGAAAAAAGTAAATATACTTAAATTAACAGAAATCTTTAAATAGAAATTACCTTTTATTTTCAAATGAAAAAGACATTAATCTCAATAATCATAATTTTGTTAATTCTTCCATCAATTTTTGCAATAAATGTTAATATTGAAAAACAAAGTTCAAATGAAGTTTTAATCAAAGGAATTAATATGCCTGCTGTTTTTGATATTAAAATAACTAATTTAGGAGAACCAGATAAATTTAAATTTTACAATTTAGTAGGATTCATGATAAGTCCTGAAACTATTTCTCTTAATCATGGTGAAACAAAAGAAATAATGTTAAGAATTTTTCCTATAGGAGATTTAAAAATTAATGGTCCTTACACTTTCGCATATACAATCAAAGGACAAGATAATTCTGAAATTGATCAACAATTAACAGTAAAAATAATGGATTTAAAAGATTCTTTTGAAATTGGCGCTGACGAATTTGATTCAAGTACAAGCTCTCTTAATATATATATTAATAATAAAGTAAATTTTGATTTTGACCAAATTAATGCAGAATTCACATCACCTTTTTTTAATTTTGAAAAAACTTTTTCATTAGCACCAAATGAGAAAAAAAGTTTTGAGGTGCAATTAAACAAAGAGGATTTCAAAAAATTAATGGCAGGATTTTATACTTTAAATGCTAAAATAACTGCAGGAGAAGAAAAAGCAGATGTGGAAGGAACGATAAAATTTGTTGAGAAAAATCTTGTTACAACAACAGAAGATGATCTTGGTTTTATTATCACTACTAAAACAATTGAAAAAATTAATGAAGGAAATGTTTTAGAAAAATCACAAACAGTCATTAAAAAAAATATCTTATCAAGATTATTTACAAGTTTTAATCTTCAGCCAGACATTGTTGAAAGAAAAGGTTTTATTATTTATTATACATGGAATAAAGAAATCAAACCAGGAGAAAACCTAAAAATAATTATAAAAACAAACTGGTTATTTCCTTTATTGGTAATATTATTTATTGTTACAATAGTTGCATTAGCAAAACAATATTCCAAAAAGAATTTGGTTTTAAAGAAAAAAGTTTCTTTTGTAAAAGCTAAAGGTGGGGAATTTGCATTAAAAATTTCAATTATTATAAATGCCAGAAAATATATTGAAAAAGTAAATATTATAGACAGACTTCCACCATTAGTTAAGATTCATGAAAGATTTGGAGGTGAACATCCTAAAAGAATAAATGAAAAAAGTAAAAGAATTGAATGGGGATTTGAAAAATTAGAAGCAGGAGAAAATAGAATACTTTCATACATAATTTATTCTAAGATTGGTGTGCTTGGAAAATTTGCATTACCCACTGCAACTGCAATATATGAAAAAGAAGGCAAGATTCACGAAACACAATCAAACAGAGCTTTCTTCATGGCAGAACAAGGAAGAAAAGAAATTGATGATTAATTCTGCTAACAATTAATTTTATAAACTTCTTTTTTATTTCTTAAATATGCTTAATATGTCTCAGTATAAAGAATTTGAATTTTTCTTTTAGTTGAGACTTCGTTCTAATTAAATTTTAATGAGGTCAAATGTCAGATAATAACTATTGCGGATACTATAAGGATAATCTATGTGTAGGACCAGATGGAAAAGTGAGAACTTGTTCTATTGATTTTGAAAGTATTTATGACAAATATACAAAGACAAACCGTGCAAATATGTGTGGAAGAAAACAGAAATGGGATAATGCAAAGAAAAGTTTAGAAACAAAAGTCCAATAATAACTTTTAAAAATATCTTTGAATATCTTTTTTAGAGCCCTCTGCGTCAGATACAAAGTAAATGATGCACTGAGAGTAATATAGGCATTACCCCTCCATAGCTTAGTGGTAGAGCCGTCGGCTGTAGACCGACTCGTCCCAGTTCGATTCTGGGTGGGGGGATTTTTTAAAAAATGAAAGGAATTCTAAAATTAATTCATAAGAAAAAAATTCAATAGAAAGTGCTAATGCAATTTTGAGAGGTTTGGGAAATTTATTATAATTTCATTACTAAACACCAAACAATAAATAAATGTCCTTATGAATTAGCGACGGACTTAAAATTGAATAGCGAGAATAAATGGTTGGATTTGATTAATCTTTCCTCTTAATTTTTCTCTCAAATAAACTATAAATTAAATAAGTTAATAGACAGAGAATTATATAGAGAAGAATAAAAAATTCAATATTATTATAAGCAATTTCAAATGCTGAACATTCATGCTCCCAAGTTTCTATGCAAAGCATATCTCCTTTACAATCATGTCTCATAATACAAATTGGATTGCTTAATTCTATTATAATAAGAAAAATAAAGATAATCAAAAGAGGAATGACTAAACTAATAATTACTTTCTTTTTTGTGGGTTTGAATTTCATGATTCATTTAAAGATAAACTACTTAAAAATTTATCTATTAAAAAGACCAATTAACTTAACAATGTATATCCATAGAAATATTTAAAAACTAATTATCTTATTAAAAATAAAATAAAAAGAGCTGACCTAGCAGTTTAAAAAAATGGAGGACGACTTAATCGCTGAAGAGGATTTTGATTTTCTTGACGAAGACATCGATGATTTAAATCTTGATGACTAATTTTTATTTATTTTTTATTTTTAATATAATTTTATTATTCTTTTTTTCTAATTCAGTAAGATTATAATCTATGAAAAATTCCAACTCTTCTACATTTATTTGCGAAACCCAAACATTTCCTAAACTTATTCTTCTTCCATATCCAATTTTCAAACTATCTAAATCAATTTCTTTCACAAATTTATCATCAGCAGAAATTATTATTCTAGATTTTTCAGAACTTCTTAACCCATTATTTCTAACACTCATATTCACATTGAGATATCTTCCATGCATTACAGCTGAAACATTTTCAAAAACAAGGTCCTCATAACTTGGAAAAGAATAAAGTTCATCTATTAATTGAAATATATCCTCTCCAATAGTTTGCCCACATTTTGTAATCGGATACATCACATTATTTTGATTCTCTGAGTGACCAAAACCAAGAGTGTGCAATAATTCATGTATAGCAATATTAGGGGTTTCACATTTAGAATCCCTAATTAATAAAATACTTCCATGAAGGATAACATTAAAATTTCCTGCCCGAGTTATATTCGTTGGACCACCTTCTCCTGCAATAAATAATCCCTCTTCCATTTTATTTTTACTATCACATGTCACAGAAATTTGTTCATCAGAATCCACAGGATAAAAATCAAGAATACTTCCTTCTGAAATTATTTCAAAAGCTCTTTCCATATCATTTTCCTTTTGTAAAGGGCAATCATAAATCTGATAGGAAATTCTTGAATTAGGATATCTCATATTTTGATAAAATTGCATATTACTTGATTTATTATTTAAATTAAAATTAGAATTTCCTCCACTAACTCCAAATTCTATTGTTTTAAATGGAATAAACCAATAAAAAATTAATAATGAACTAACAAGCAAGATAAAAATAAAACTGACAAATATTTTCCACCCCATAATTAATATTTCGCTTCAGATTATATAAAGTTGTTGTTAAAAAAAATAAAAAAAGAAAAAGTTTCAATTAAATTATTCCGCCTTTTCTTCAGAACTTTCAGATTCTTTAGGCATTTCTTCTGCAGGCTTTTCATTGCCTTCAGGTTTCATTTCTTCTGAAGTTTCTTTAGAAGTTTCCTCAACAGGTGCTTCTTTTGACTCTTCTTCAGAATTTTGTTGTTTTTCCATTTCGTCTTCCATATATACTAAAAGAGAAAATATCTTTTAAAGTTTTTGATATAAAGGATTTCACGAAGGATTTATATATTTAGATTTTTATATAATAAAAAGAGATGCCAAAGAAGAATTCAACAAAAAAGATAGTGAAGATTATATTAATCACATTAGTAATAATCTCAGTATTAATAGGTGGAATTTCAAATTTAATAATTAAATCTAAAACAGAAACTGATGTTTTAGTATTTTATCACTGGTGGACATCTCCAGGAGAACAAGCAGCAATAGATGCACTTACAGATGTATTCTCAAAAAAATATCCTCAGACAACAGTTATACCAACACCTGTAATAAGCAGAAGTGAAGGAGGTGGAGGACTTACATTATTTGAACTTGTTAAACCAATGGTTTTTTCAAAAGAAGCCCCTGATGCTTTTCAAATACATGCAGGTTATGAAACAAAAACTTTTGTGGATGCAAATTTATTAGAAAATGTAGATTCTATTTGGAGATTAGAAAAATTAATGCAAATAGTACCAAGAGTAGTACAAGCAATGTGCCAATTTAAAGGACATTATTATTCTGTTCCAGTAGATATTCATAGAACAAATGTTGTTTGGTATAATCAAAAAATTCTTGATAAATATGATATAAAACCCAATGAATTAAATACATGGGATAGTTTTTTTGAAGCATGTGATAAATTAAAACAAGCAGGAATAAAATACCCAATTCAAATGGGAACTACCTGGACAGCCCAACATGCTTTTGACCAAATTATAGCAAGCATTGGAATTGATTTTTATGAAGACTGGGTTAATGGAAGAGTAACTTATGCAGATGACCCAAGGCTTTTGGAAGCTTTTTATATATTTGAAAGATATCTAAGTTATGTTAATCCTGATAATTTAAATGTAACATGGGACCAAGCAACAAGACGAATAATTTCAGGAGAGGGTGCATTTAATATTATGGGAGATTGGGCAAATGGAGAATTCAAAGCTTCAGAGCAAGTTTATCATCAAGACTATGGTTCATTTAAAGTTCCTGGAACAGAAGAGATGTATGGATTAGTAATAGATTCTTTCCAGCGTCCAAAAAATATTCAACATCCAAGAAATTCAGAAAGATGGCTTAAAGTTGTTGCATCAAAAGAAGGACAAGATGCTTTTAACCCCAAAAAAGGTTCTATTTCAGCTCGTATTGATATGAACCTATCAAAATATGATGCATATCAGCAATCAGCAATATTGGATTTCTTAAAGATAAAGTATATGTTCCCTGCTGTTTCTAGTGGACTCCCAAAAGGATTTGAACAAAAAGAACAAGAAGTCATAGGACAATTTGTACAAGATTTAGATGAAGATAAAGCAGCTAAAGCAATTACAGATTATACAAAACTCACATTTAGTGATTATACAATAACTTGGGAATTAGACTAATTTCTTAAAATTTATAAATGAAAGAATAAAGCCATCATTATGAAAAAACTTAAGTATTTACTATTAGCAGCAATATTAGCTTTAGTAGGTGCTTCATGCAACCTCAATCCAGAACAATGGCACCCTTCATGGTATACTCCAATAATGGACCCAATAAAAATACATTTTAATAAAAAAGACCAAAAGAAAATTTTTGAAGATGAACAAGAATTAATACCTCTCATAAGACAGGCTCACGGCTCTGAATCAAATGTTATTCCTGATTTAGAAGGGCTTAATGATGATTCTTATCTTAAATCATTATATCAACCTCATCTCATTAATGTAGCAAATTATTCTTTTAATATGTGGAATACTTCTGCGATTAAACCAAGTTTAGATAAATTAGTTTATAGTTACATGTTAAGTGACTATGCATCCGGAGTTATGGAAAATAATACAACCTTATGGTTAAATGGTGTTCAGGGGGTGTTTGAAGACCCATATGAATATCCTTTCTTTTACAACGCAGGAAATGTATTCTCCCATGAAGTTACACATTTTCTCATGCATGACTGGGGATTAGAATCTGCTGGTCATGATGCATCTTATGAAGTACTTGATGGTAACAAGAAAATTAGAGAAAGAGTTGAAACTCATGCAAATTCCGCACAAATAAATTACGAACACATTGATTATTCTGCATTATATCAAATGGAAGGTTACGAAGACGCTTTTGACCAATCCGAAGATGTTTACATTGATAATCAAGAACCATTTGCACATACAACTAGTGGAATAGGGACAACAGTTGCATTTGATGATTTCTGGCATGTTAATTGTATTCCTGAAGAATTTATGGATATTTATTTTGCAAAATTTATGAAGAAAAAAGAAAATAATCCTTTAGAAGGAAATGCTTATTATGTTCCTATGAGATATGATGATAAAGTAAAAATTGTGGAATATAATAACAAAGGACAAGCAACTAAGAGAGTTAATCAGGAAAATGGAGTTCTGGATGCCACTGCAATAGAATTTGATGATTACAATTACTGTGTATATTTTACAGATTTTAAATTTAATAATCCAGACAATTATTGGAATTCTGAAAATGCAAGTTCAGGAAACCTTGAACAAGTTGTATACCAGAGATTTGACAAAAATAATTATGAAATACAACAGGAAGTTTTTGGCCAAGATTATTATACAGATAATGGTTTATTTGATTATTTAATTCTAACTGATTATGATGCAAATGGAAATTGGGAAAACATGAGACAAATTTATCCTCTTGATGCAGGAAAAGAAGTTTCTCCTCAGGAACTTAAAGAAATGCTTTATACAGGAGATTTCTCAAGTGTTGAATCTTCAAGTTCAAGATACACAACTAATAGAAATACTGCTAATGAAATTTATAATTATATACAGCCACAAGAATATCACATGAGAGATTTAGTTATTAATAATTAATTACCAAAAACC
>Ga0315545_1001108_pt1 | contig 27173 bp, 25 predicted proteins | sample SalMarSW160210MG_FD_203096 | JGI IMG/M metagenome (GOLD analysis project Ga0315545, IMG submission 203096) | Salt marsh sediment microbial communities from the Plum Island Ecosystem LTER, Massachusetts, United States - Salt Marsh Sediment SW1602-10 ...
TGGAGTCCACCATGTACTTCATGGTGGGCGTGTCCTTCGACCTGGGGGAGGCCTTCCCCATCTTCATGATGGTAGCGGCAGCGGCCAACCTGGCGATAACCCTTCCCTCCACTTCGGGCGGAATCGGGCCCTTCGAACTCCTGACAAAGGAGACGCTGGAGTTTGTGGGTGTGAGGGGTGGGGTGGCAGGTGCATACGCCGCCGCCCTGCATGCCCTGGTGCTGCTACCGGTGGTGGCGGCCGGCCTTGTCTTCCTGTGGGTCATCAACCTCTCGCTGGGCGAGGCCCTGCGCCGTCCGTCCCAGCCCGGGCTGGCCGCAGGCATCGGCCTGGAAGGGGAGGGCAGCGAATGAAGATCGGGATCATCGGCGGGGGCCTGGCCGGCCTCTCCGCCGCCTATCGCCTCTGCCAACGGGGTTTCCAGGTCCACCTGCTGGAGGCAGGTCCCAACCTGGGAGGCCTGGTGGACACCTTCGAGATCGGCGGCGGCCGCATCGAGCAATTCTATCACCACATCTTCTCCAACGATACCAACATCATGGCCCTGATCGACGAACTGGGCCTGGCCGACCGCCTGGACTGGCGGGAATCGAAGGTGGGCATCTTCTACGATGGCCGAGTGTACGACTTCGTCACCCCCCTCGATCTGTTGCGCTTCACCCCCATCTCCCTCATCGACCGCCTGCGATTGGGGCTGGTGGGGGGCCTCTGGCTGCGGTGGCAGAAGAACTGGCGGCCCTACGAGAGCGTCACGGCCAAGGAATGGATCATCAAGCACGCAGGCCAGCGCAACTACGACGTCGTCTGGGGGCCGCTCTTGCGGGGCAAATTCGGCCAGCGGGCAGACGACGTCAGCATGGCCTGGTTCTGGAGCAAGATCCACCTGCGCTTCGCCTCCCGCAAGGGAGGGCGACAGAAAGAGCAATTGGGCTATATGATGGGCAGCTTCGGCCTGCTGGTCGACGCCCTGGCCGAGCGCATCCGCCAGATGGGGGGCGTGCTGGAGACGGGACGGCCGGTGCAACGGGTGACCGTCGAGGATGGGCGGGCCGTCGCCCTGGAGGCAGGTGAGGGGAAAGGAGAGAGAATACCCTGCGACGCCGTCCTCGCCACCGTCCCCAGCCAGATCTTCCTCGGGCTAGTGCCTCAGCTCCCCGAGGACTACGCGACCAAGCTGGGGGCTGTGCAGCATCAGTGGGCTCTCTGCCTGGTGCTGGCCCTCAAGCGCTCGCTATCGCCCATCTACTGGATGAACATCAGCGACCGCTCCATTCCCTTCCTGGCCCTCATCGAGCATACCAACTTCATCGAGCGCTCCCACTACGGCGGCCTGCATGTGGCCTATCTCTCCAACTACTTGGAGGAAGCTTCGCCCCTCCTCCAGATGGGGGTCGACGAGCTGTGTGACCTCTACTTCCCCCACCTGAAGCGCATCAATCCCGAGTTCTCCCAGGAATGGGTGGCCGATCGCTGGCTCTTTCGAGGGCCCTTCGCTCAACCGATCATCGCCACCCACTACTCGCGCTCCATCCCCGAGCACCGCACGCCCATCGAGGGGCTGTATCTGGCCAACATGAGCCAGATCTACCCCGAGGACCGCGGCCAGAACTACAGCATCCGCCTGGCGGAAAAGGTGGCAGCCATGCTCGCCGCCGACCTTGAATGAGCACGGGCAGCAGTCTATGATTAGTGAAGCAATCCACAATCGCCCATAGGCTAGAAAGGCTTGCCCCTTGACCGACATGACCAAGAGCTCGCCAGAGCTGGAGCAACTCCTGACTGACCTCCAGCCCAACGACGCTGATCTGTTGGCCGCCCTTCACCGCATCCAAGAGGCCTACGACTACGTGCCGCCCCAGGCCATCCCACTTCTGGCCGAAAAGCTGCACACAACTCCCGCCATGGTCTACGGTGCCATCACCTTCTACTCCGAGATTCGCCTGGAGCCACCCGCCCGCACGACCATCTCCTGGTGCAGCGGGCCGGCCTGTCGCCTCAAGGGCTCGGAGAACATCCGGCGGGCGCTGGAGGCTGTGCTGGGCATCGGCCTGGAGGAGAGCACCAGCGACAAGGCTATCGGGCTGCACCTCGTCCAGTGCGACGGCACCTGTGCCCTGGCGCCCCTCGTCCGTCTCAACGGTCGCCCCGTTGGCCCCCTGACCGTCAGCGAGGCTATCAGGCTGGCCCGCGAGCTGAAAGAAAAGGGAGGCTAGCCCCGGCATGAGGACCTACCGGGAGCTGCGCCAGCAGGCGGAGGAAGCCTGGCGAGTGGTGGAGAGCCCCTCGCGGCCGCGCATAGCGGTGGGCGTCACCACCTGTAGCCGGGCCGTCGGCGCCGACGAGACGCTGGAGGCCATCCGCCAGGAGGTGTCGCGCCGCGGCCTGGAGGCGGACGTGGCCGTCACTGGCTGCTGGGGCCTCTGCTACGCCGAGCCGATGGTGGAGATCGCCAAGCCTTACGGCTCTCGCATCCTCTACCAGAAGGTGACAGCCAAGCGGGTGCCCCAGCTCATCGAGGAGACGCTGGCATCCACAGACGGGGTCTGCCACGATCTAGCGCTCGCTACACTCTCATCCGAGCCCGTGGATGGCATGCCTCCCCTGTCATCCCTGGACTTCATGGCCCTGCAGGAAATGCGCTGCCTCATGGCCAACTGCGGCGTCATCGAGCCCGAAAACATCGACCACTACATTGCCCGCGGCGGCTACGAGGGCCTGGCCAACGCCCTGGGCATGTCCGATGAGGACGTCATTTGGCAAGTCTCCGACGCCGGCCTTTGGGGACGCGGCGGTGCCGCCTTCCCTGCCGGTCGCAAGTGGGACTTCCTGCGAGAGGCCAAGAGCCAGCCTAAGTACATGGTCGGCAACGCCGACGAGGGCGACCCCGGCTCATTCGTCAACCGTACCCTCATGGAGAGCGACCCCCACTCCATCATCGAGGGCATGATCATCGGCGCCTACGCCACCGGCGCCAGCTACGGCTACATCTACATTCGCCATGAGTACCCCCTGTGTGTGGAGCGCATGGAGGTGGCCCTGCGTCAGGCGCGCGAGCGAGGCCTCCTGGGTCAGAGCGTCCTGGGCAGCGGCTTCTCCTATGACATGGAGACCGTGCGCGGGGCTGGCAGCTACGTCTGCGGCGAGGAGACAGGCCTCATCGCCTCCATCGAGGACGCTCACGGCATGCCCAAGATCCGCCCACCCTTCCCCGCCCAGGCGGGGGTGTTTGCCAAGCCCACCAACGTCAACAACGTGGAGACCTACGCCAACGTGCCTCTCATCCTGCGCCACGGGGCCGCCTGGTACGCCTCCATGGGTACAGAGAATAACAAGGGCACCAAGATGTTCAGTCTTTCGGGGCATGTCCAGCGAGTGGGAGTGGTGGAGGTACCCTTCGGCACGCCGCTGCGGCGGCTGGTCTACGAGGCTGGCGGCGGCCCGCCCGAGGGGCGCTCCCTCAAGGCCATCCAGCCGGGCGGACCCCTGGGAGGAATCCTCCATGCCAGGGACGTGGACCTGCCTCTGGAGCCCGAACCCTTCCGGGAGAAGGGCGCGCTTCTGGGCAGCGGTGGCCTTGTCATCTTCGACGACTCCGCCTGCATCATCGACATGTGCCTGTACTTCGAGTGGTTCGCCGAGGACGAGTCCTGCGGGCGCTGCAGTACCTGCCGTGGCGGCACCCAGCGGATGGTGGACATCCTACGGCGCATCGCCGACGGCGGCGGCCGCTCCTCGGACATCGGCCTCCTGCGCCTCCTGGCCGACGCCATGCGCTATTCCAACTGCGCCCACGGCCAGGCCGCCCCCACCGCCGTGATGAACACCATCGAGGCCTTCCTGGACGAGTACCAGGAGCACATCGAACGGAAGCGCTGCCCGGCCAAGGTCTGCCGCGGCCTCATCCGTTACGAGATCCTGGGCAAGAGCTATAACCTGCCCGAGGCGGCGGCCATCTGCCCCACGGCTGCCATCGTTCAGCAGGACGGCGACTACACCATCGACCAGGCGCTGTGCATCAAGTGCGGCGCCTGCCGCGAACTAGCCCCGGCGGCCGTGCACGTGGTGGATGCGCTGGCCACTGGCGACTGATCCGTAGCTCACCTCCAGATCAAGCCCCCACCACCAGGCCAGCGGTTGTATAATGGCCCCGAGTTTGAGCCATGACCACACCCCTACGCCGCCAGTACCTGGAGATAAAGCGCCGCTTCCCCCAGGCCATCGTCTTCTTCCGCCTGGGCGACTTCTACGAGACCTTCGACCAGGACGCCGAGCTCGTCTCCCGCGAGCTGGAGATCGTCCTCACCTCTCGCCCCATCGGCAAAGGGCAACGGGTGCCCCTGGCGGGCATCCCCCACCACGCCCTCGATGGCTACCTGGCTAAACTAATCGCTAAAGGGCACAAGGTGGCTATCTGCGAGCAGGTCAGCGAGGCCGCCAAAGGGCTTGCCCTGAGCTTGCCGAAGGAGCCTGCCCTGAGCTTGCCGAAGGGGCGCACCCTGATGGAGCGCCAGGTGGTGCGAGTGGTCACACCTGGCACAGTAGTCGAAGGCGATCTCCTCGACCAGCGAGCCAACAACTACCTGGCGTCTCTGGCAGTCGAAGGAGAGCGAGCGGGCATCGCCTACGTGGACGTCAGCACGGGCGAGTTCGCGGTCGCCCAGATCGACAGCGACCTGCTGCCCGCCGAGCTCGACCGCCTGCGCCCCGCCGAGCTGGTGCTCCCCGAAGGCCAGGATTCGCCCGAGGGCCTTCAGGCAGCCATCAGCCACCTCGAGGCCCATCGCTTCGACCCGGAGGCGGCCGCCGAGCTCCTTCTCGCCCATTTCGGTGCCGCCTCCCTGGACGCCTTCGGCTGCGCCGACCAGCCCCTGGCAGTGGCCGCCGCCGGCGCTGTCCTCGCCTACCTTCAGGACAACCAGCGGGCCGTCCTCGGCCACATCACCCGTCTCTCCACCTACAACGCCAATACCTTCATGACCCTCGATAGCCAGACCCGCCGCAACCTGGAACTCTTCGCCAGCGTCCGCCAGGGCCCACGCACTGCCTCTCTCCTGTCCGCCATCGACCTCACCAAGACCTCGATGGGAGCCCGCCTCCTACGCCGCTGGCTAGGGCAGCCCTTGCTCGACATAAAAAAGCTAACCCAACGACAAGACAGGGTGCAGTTCTTCTTCCAGAGCGCCGTCCGTCGCGGCCAGGTGAGCACCCTCCTGGCCAAGATGCCCGACCTAGAGCGCCTGCTGGGGCGCATCAGCGCCGCCCTGGCCTTACCGCGAGAGGTGGTGAGCCTCCGCCGTGGCCTGGAGCTGGTGCCGTCGCTGCGTCAGGCCATCGCCGACGGTAGGGAAGAGGTAGCCGAAGCAGCCGCGCTATTGGCCCGCCTTCACCCCTGCCAGGAGACAGCCACCCTCATCGAGCAGGCCATCGAGGACGAGCCCGCCGCCAGTTTCGAGGAGGGCGGGGTGATTCGGGCTGGCTTCTCGCCGGAGCTGGACAGCCTGCGCAGCGTGGCCCGCGACGCCCGCCAGTACCTGGCCGACCTCGAGCGGCGGGAGCGCCAGCAGACGGGCATCAAGTCCCTGAAGGTGAGCTACAACAAGGTCTTTGGCTACTACATCGAGGTGAGCAAGGCCAACCAGCGGCTGGTGCCTGCCCACTACCAGCGGCGGCAGACCCTGGTCGGCGGCGAGCGCTTCACCACCCCTGAGCTGAAGGAGCGCGAGTTCCAGATCCTCCACGCCCGCGAGCGCCAGGAGGAACTGGAGGCAACCCTCTTCCGTCAGGTGTGCGCCCAGGTGGCCGCCGAGGGCAAGCGCATCCTGGAGTTGGCGACCGCTATCGCCGAGACCGACGTCTTCTGCGCCCTGGCCGAGGTGGCCGCCCGCTACGGCTACGTGCGGCCGGAGGTGACCCAGGACGACGAGATCGTCATCCGCGACGGCCGCCATCCGGTGGTGGAGCGCATGCTGCCTTCGGCAGCCTTCGTCCCCAACGATACCCATCTCTCCAACCAGGACTCCCAGATCATCGTCCTCACCGGGCCCAACATGGCCGGCAAGTCCACCTACATCCGCCAGGTGGCCCTCATCGTGCTGCTGGCCCAGATGGGCAGCTTCGTGCCCGCCGCCTCGGCCCGCATCGGCATCGTCGACCGCATCTTCACCCGCGTGGGCGCTCTGGACGACATCGCCGCCGGCCAGTCGACCTTCCTGGTGGAGATGCTGGAGACGGCCAATATCCTCCACAACGCGACGCCCAGGTCGCTCCTCCTGTTCGACGAGATCGGCCGCGGCACCAGCACCTACGACGGCATGGCCATCGCCCGCGCCGTGGTGGAGTTCATCCACCACCGGCCGGAGGTGGCCGCCAAGACCCTCTTCGCCACCCACTACCACGAGCTGGTGGACCTGGCCGCCTTCCTGCCGCGGGTGAAGAACTGCAACGTGGCCGTGAGCGAAGAGGAGGGGCGAGTGGTTTTCCTCCACCGCATCCTGCCCGGCGGCGCCGACAAGAGCTACGGCGTCCACGTGGCCCAGCTTGCCGGCCTGCCCCGACCGGTCATCCAGCGAGCGCAAGAGGTGCTAAGCGAGCTGGAGGACAAGGGCGACCGCCTGCCCCGCCAACGCCGCCCTCGCCAGGCCGCCGTCCAGCTATCCCTCCTCGGTGCCAGCGACGCCGTCCTGGAGGAACTGGCCTCCCTGGACGTGGACAGCCTCACTCCGCTGCAGGCCATCACCAAGCTGTACGAACTGAGGGAGAAGGCGCGGGGGCCCAACTCCTAGCCCGCTAGTCCTTCACAATCCCCGGCACCAGCGAGCGGTAGGCGTGCGAGTTCAGCGCCTTGCCGATGTTCAGGCGGCCCCACCCGTCCCAGTTAGGCGTGTCGCCGTCGGGCAGGTCATCGCTGGAGATCCGCAGAAGGGCCCGGATGTCGGCGTCGGTGCGAGACGAATCCTGGGACAGAAGCAGCGCCACCAGCCCCGATACGAAGGCCGTAGCAAAGGACGTTCCCTCGCCCGTGGCGTAGCCGCCGTCGAGGTGAGTGCTGAACACGTCCACCCCCGGCGCCGCCACGCCTACCTCGGGGCCCCAGTTGCTGAAGGAGGCGCGGCTGTTGGGGTCGGCGTGGTCGAAGGCCGACACGGCGATGACCCCCGGGTAGGCCGCTGGGTAGCCCACGCCCTCCACCCCCTCGTTCCCTGAAGCCCCCACAAGGATGGCCCCGAAGCTGTCGTGGGCCTCCTTCACCGCCTGCTCCAGGGCGCGGCTGGGCGACGGCCGAGCCATGCTCAGGTTGATTACCTGAGCGCCGCTCTTGGCGGCATAGACGATACCCTGGGCCACATCGGAGGCTGTGCCCGCACCCGTCGAATCGAGCACCTTCACCGGCAGCAGGGTCACCCCCCAGGCCGTTCCCGCCACCCCCAGGCCGTTGTTGCTCCTGGCCCCTAGAATGCCGGCCACCATCGTGCCGTGGCCGTGGTCATCACTGGGGTCGTTGGAGGGCGGTAGAACCACGAAGTTGCAGCCGTTCACATCATCTATGCACCCGTTCTTGTCGTCGTCGATGTCGTTGCCCACCTCCTCGCGGGCGTTGATCCAGATCTTGGCCTCCAGATCGGGGTGATCCAGGTCCGCCCCCGTATCCAGCACCGCCACGATGATCGCTGACCTCCCCCTCTCGATATCCCAACCAGCGGGGGCATTGATGATATCGTAGTACCAAGCCTGCTTTTGCGAGTAGAAGGCATCGTCGGGCAATATCGCCGCCCGAACAATATAGTTGGGCTCCGCATACTCAACCCAGGGTAATTCGTTATAAAGAGCGGAGGCCTGTTGCACATCGATTCCTTCAGGCAGGCGAAGATTATACAGCCCAAGGGTGGGATTGTGCTCTATCACCACCCCTCCTGCCAGCCTCAGGACAGCGGCCACAACGGCGGGCGGCAGGGGCAGGCTGCACTTCACCAGCACCTCGCCGGGGACAAACTCCTCGGCATCAGCAGAGTGAGCCGACACGAGGTCAACAGCGGGGGCCAGAACCTGCGAGGAGGCCGAAGGGTAGGGAACGCTGTTAGCCAACAGGAAGGCAACCGCCAACAGAAGCAGCGACAACAGCCAATGAAAAGCCCTCATGCCGATATTCCCTCCCCACCACCTCGTTCAATAGCGCTAGTATAGCAATGGACAACAAAGGGAGCAATGTAAGTTTCGGCGGGCCTAGCGACAGCTTGTTTCCGCAGGAATTGGTTGCATGCTAGGATAGACAGACGGGAGGTGAGCTTCCACAGGTGACCATTCGCATTCTTCCGCCCGAGGTGTCCGTCCTCATCGCCGCTGGCGAGGTGGTGGAGCGCCCAGCCTCGGTGGTGAAGGAGCTGATAGAGAACAGCCTTGATGCCGGTGCCAGTCAGGTGTCCATCGAGGTGAGACACGGTGGGCTTAGCCTCATTCGGGTAACCGACAACGGCAAGGGCATCGCTTCCGGCGACCTGGCTCTGGCCGTTCATCGTTACGCCACCAGCAAGGTAGCCCTGGCACAAGACCTGGTCCGCATCACCACCCTTGGTTTCAGAGGAGAAGCCCTGCCCAGCATCGCCGCTGTGGCCGAGGTGGAGATGCTCTCCCGCCCCGCCGACGCAGTTGCCGCAACCTACCTCCGCCTGGTAGACGGAAACCCGGTAGAGCACGGCACACGAGGCGCGCCCGTAGGCACCACAGTCATCGTCCTCCACCTCTTCGCCAAGCAGCCGGCCCGGCGCAAGTTCATGCGCTCTCCCACCGCCGAGAATCAACAGATCGCCAGCCTGGTCAGTCAGTACGCCCTGGCCTATCCCGAGGTGCGCTTCTCCCTGCGTCTGGAAGGTCGTCAATCCCTCCTCACCAGCGGCAGTGGCCAGCTCGCCGATGCGGTGGCCAGCGTGTACGGGGCCGAGGTGGCAGCCGCTATGCTGCCCATGCGTTGGCCTCTGGATGGCGAACGGACGATGATCAAGGTGGACGGATTGGCCGGCCCGCCCCACGTCTCGCGGGCCAGCCGAGGCTACGTTAGCCTATTCGTCAACCGCCGCTGGGTGCAAAACCGACGGCTGACCTTCGCCGTGGAGGAGGCCTATTCCGGCCTACTGACAACCGGCCGCCACCCTATCGCCGTAGTCGACCTCCGCCTCCCGTACGAGGAGGTAGACGTGAACGTGCACCCCACCAAGGCCGAGGTGCGCTTTCGCCAGGAAAACGAGGCGTTTGCTGCCGTACAGCGCGCGGTGCGACAGGCCCTCTTGGAGCAAGCGCCCGTTCCTTCCGTCCCGTCGACCGCTGGTGCCGCCGTGGCCCAGCCAGCCACCCCTGAGGAGCCAACCCCTCCACCTCTGTGGCAGCGGGCTGTGGAAGCGGAAGGCCAGCCTCAGACGGCAGCAGGCACCGTGGCACCGCCGCCCAAGGTTTCCCTGCCCATGCTGCGGGTAGTGGGGCAGATCGGCAATACGTACATTGTGGCCGAGGGTCCCGAGGGAATGTACCTTATCGACCAGCACGCCGCCCACGAGCGGGTCCTGTTCGAAGAGATCTGCGCCGCCCGCCAGAGACGAGCCGTGGACGCGCAAGGGCTGCTGGAGCCAGCCATAGTGGAGGTATCGCCCCGGCAGAAGGAGATCATCCTCGCCTACTATGAGGCGCTCTCGGAGCACGGCTTCCAGCTGGAGCCCTTCGGCGAGCGCACCTACCTGGCGAGAGCCATCCCCGCCGTCCTGGCGGAGAAAGACCTATCGCGGGCCTTCGCCGAGTTGCTGGACACCCTGAGCGAAGAGGCCGCGGTCGATCAGCAGGACCGGGTGGCGTTCAGCCTGGCCTGCCACGCTGCGGTGAGGGCAGGCCAATCCCTCGCTCTGGAGGAGATGCGCGAGCTGATCCGGCGACTGGAGCAGGCTGAGGTGCCCCACACCTGCCCCCACGGCCGCCCCACCATGATCCACATGAGCACCGCTCTCCTAGAGAAGGAGTTCCGTCGCCGCTAGCCCCGGCCCGACGGCGGTCTGCGAGCGTCTAGCGCGACAGGTCCTCTCGCATCTCCCGCCAGGCGACTAACCTGGCAATAGCCTTGGCCGCCCGCGGGATGCTGGGGAAGACGGCGAAGCCCTGCCGCCAACAGAGCTCCTGAAAGCGTAGCGAGTAATCCGTGGCCTCCAGCAGCGGGGGCGTGGCCACCACCAAAGCAATCGGCTTCTTCGCTGCTTCCCGCGCCCGCACCAGGGCATCGACCACCGCCTTCATGAGCCCGTCCAAGTCGAGGCCCATGGCCGTGGCCACCCGTCCCGGACCCCAACCGAAGCCGGTATGGGCCAGCAGCACGTCCACCGCCTCTTCGGCGGCCACAATGCACAGGGTGTCGGCCAGCCTGGGCGGATCCATGACGGCCAGGGTGTCCACAGGATTCCGCACGCTGCTGCCGGCCACAGGAGTGAAACGACGCAGTTCCTCCTGAACGCGCTGGGAGAGAAGGGGTGCCTTCAGCCCGGCTTCATCCACCTCATCGGCGGCAAACACGCTGAAGCCGCCGCCGCCACCCACGATGCCCACCCCTCGGCCCGCTGGCGGCCGCTCAAAGAAGTGGAAGACGAGCAGCATGTCCACCAGTTCGTCCATGCTGTCCACCTCCACAGCACCCACCTGACGGACAAGGGCCTTGAACACCGCTAGCGAGCCAGCCAGGCTAGCGGTATGGGAGAAGACAGCCCGCGTCCCGGACTCCGTGCGGCCACCCTTGAGCACGATGACCGGTTTGCGCGCCGATGCCCTACGCATCGCTCGAAAGAAGCGGCGCCCGTCCTTCACCCCTTCGATGTAGTGGGCGATGATCTCCGTCTCGGGGTCCTCGGCCAGGTACTCCAGGAAGTCGCTCTCGTTCAGGTCGGCGGCGTTGCCGTAGCTGATTACCTTACTGAAGCGAATTCCCCGCGGCGCCGCCGCCGTCAGCAGGTCAGCGGCATTGCCACCGCTCTGGGACAAAAAGGCCACCGGCCCAGACGTTCTCGGCGTGCCAGGCCCGAAGGAGATCTTCGCCGCCGGGCAGTAGATCCCTATGCAGTTGGGGCCAATGACGCGGATGCCCGCTTGGCGGGCCCGTTCCACCACCTGGCGCTCCACCTCGGCCCCTTCCTCCTCGCCCGTCTCGCTGAAGCCGGCGGTGAAGAAGTGCATGCTCTTAACGCCCTTGGCCACGCAGTCGTCAACCACATCGAGAACCGCCCGGACGGGGATGCTGAAGATGACATGGTCTACCGGCCCGGGGATGTCCAGTAGGCTGGGATAGCACTTGAGCCCCAGGATATTCTCGTACTTGGGGTTCACCGGATAGAGGCCGCCCTCGAAGCCCATGTACTGGATGGCGATCACAAAGCTGGTGCCCATGGCACCGAAGCCGAACTGGGGCGAAGGCCCCACCACGGCCACCGAGCGGGGGTGAAAGATGTAATCGATAGCTAGCGGGTCACCCTCTTGGGCCAGGGGCCGCTCGCTGACCTCTTCCCGCATACCCTCGCTCACTGCCAAGCCTCCATCCTAGCTCTCGAGCCCCAGTTCGCGCCTCACCTCACGCACAGCCCGAACCATCACCCGCAGCTTGGCTGCCACCTCCTCCCAGGTGCGCGTCTTGAGGCCGCAGTCGGGGTCGATGTACAGCCGCTGGGGCGGTAGCACCTCCAGGCCCCTGCGGATGCCCTCCTTGACTTCCTCCACCGTCTCCACCCTGCGGTCGTGCACGTCCACAACGCCCATGGCCACCTCCTTGTCGAAGCGATGGCGGCGAAACAGCTCCAGCAGATTGTAGTCGCTGTTGGCCGTCTCGATGTCGAGCTGGTCTATGGGTAGACGGGCCATCTGGTCGAAGACCCTGGCGAAGTCGCCGTAGCACATATGGGTGATGGTCTTGGCCTTGAGCCCCGCGGTGACCAGGGCCAGGCCCTGCGAGACGAGTTCCATCTCCTCGGGGCGAGTGGAGGCCGCCGGCTCGTCGACCTGGATGTAGCGGGCGCCGGCCTTCTCCAGCTCCACCGCATCCTGGTGGATGACGCCGGCCATGTCCAGCACCGCCTCTCGCCGCGAGTCATAGTACTCGTCAAACGACCACTCCACCATGGTGTAGGGGCCGGTAAGCATCCCCTTGACCGGCTTGTCGGTGAGGCTCTGGGCGTAGCGCCACATCTCCACCGCCATCGGGCCCTGCCAGTGGAGTTTGCCGATAATGATAGGCTTGCGGTAATAGCGGTTGCCGTAGGAGCGCACCAGCCCGCCGATGGCCATGCTCTCGCTGAGCAGCTCGGCGAAGTAGGCCACCATGTCGCCCCGCTCCATCTCCCCATGCACCAGGATGTCCAAACCCACCTCCTCCTGGAGGCGAATCACCTCAACGGTGGCCTGGCGCTCCAGCGCGACCAACTCCTGACGACCGATCCTCCCCAGAGAGAACTGGTTACGCGCCCGCGTCAGGTAGTCGGGCTTGGGGAAGCTGCCAACAGTGGTAGTGAGCAGTCCCTTGCTCACGCCAGCACCTCCTGCGCGCGCCCAACGCCTTCCGCCATGCGAGCCAGCTTGGCCTGAGCTGCCTCCCGCGGCAGGTACTCCAGACGACAGTTCGCATTGACATAAAGGGCCTCCAGGGACACGACATCGCTCACCCGGCGGATGTTGTCCACGATCTGCTCCACCGTCTCCAGCTTCGTGTTGCGAGCGTCGACGATGCCCAGGCCCAGCTTCTTGGTAAAGGGCGCTCTCCTTATGATCTCATAGTTGGCTGGCCCCATCACAAAGTCCAGCCCGATGGCCGAGAAGGGAAGCTCCAGGATCTGAGGGAAGAGGCCTTCGATATCGCCGAACCAGGTGTAGAGATGGGCCTCGGCCGTCACCCCCTCCATCATCCGCTCCAGCGCCTGACGAAAGAGAGGGAAGTCCTCCTTCTGCTTGAGGATGGCCGGCTCGTTGACCTGGATGATAGGCGCCCCTGCCTTCTCCAGGGCCAGTACCTCCTGCCGCAGCTCCCCGGCCAGGGCCAGCACCAACTCGCTGAAGCTGCCGTAGTGCTCGTTGGCCGAGAGGGCAGCCAGGGTATAGGGGCCGGTAACCAGGGCCTTCACAGGCCGCGGGCTGTGGGCGGCGGCGAAGCGATAGTCCTCCGCTGTGATCGGCTCTCGCCATTGGACAGCACCCGTGACTATCGGCTGGCGATAGTAGGTGTTGGTATCGAAATAGCGAATGAGGCCATCGGTGGTGAAGCCATCCATCCGGCGGGCGAAGTAGGTCTGGTCGTCCTCCCAGCGGATCTGACCGTCGTTGACGATGTCGATACCAGCCTCCACCTGCTCCTGGATTACCTCGGCAGTCACCTCATCCTCTACCCGCCGCAGCTCGTCCTGGCCTATCTCCCCCCGCTCGAAGCGAGCGATGGCAGCCCGCAGCCTGGCCGGCCGGGGTCGATTGGGTATCTTGGGGTAACTGCCAACGACAGTAGTGAGCATAGGCTAGCTCTTCTCCTTGCTAACCCCTGTGAACGCAGAACGAGGGCCGAAGGATACGACCCTCGCCCACCCAGCTTAACAGCAACCGTCTTGCCGAACAGTATTCTAGCATTCGGCAGGGAAGGGGTCAATGGAGCCTTCTGGGGGAACCCTCTCCTCACTGAACCCTCTGAACCTGTTAACATAACCGCCCAAACCGCGTCTATTTACTGGTAGGCTTGCGATTGCTGCCGACGTGCCGGTGGGGGTGAGCCAAGGTGGACCTGCAGAAGAAACAGAGCGCGGAAGCTGTCGAAGGGAAGCAGGACCTGACAGCCCAGGTGCTTGACTGGGCTCGGGACAGAACAGAGGCCCTGGAAGGTGATGGCCCAACAAGCGAGGCGAAACCTTCTCAAGAGGCGAAACCTTCTGAGGAACCGAAGCCGGAGACGAAGGTGTCGCCAAAGGTAATCGTCGTTGCTCTCCACGAAAGTACAGACAGTTCCGGCGAAGCCCACCTGTTCGAGGACCTTCAGGCCGCTGGGCGCTTTATCGAGACCCTGGTGGAAAACGGGCTCGACCAGAAGCGCCTCATCGTTTTCAACTGCACCCAGCTAAACGTTCACCTGACCTACCGTGCGGTAGTCCACTTGAAGGCCAGCGAAGGGCAAGAAGAGCCAGACGTTTAGCCCAATCCCTGAGCACCACTGGCGAGGGCGGCGCCTGTCGGCCTGTCACGAGCCGCTCCTGGCTGGATCTTCCGCCAGACTAAGGCCTCCAGGTAATCAGCCCGCCAGAGAGAGGCTTACCGTAGGGAAAGCAACACTTGGCGGCCGAAGAGTGAGCGGGGATGGATGTGAGCGGAAACCACGGCTCTGAGGATGTTTCAGAGGAGCAGAGTCACACGATGCGGCTGCCGGAGTGGGCCCGCGAGCGAGCAGATGGCCGCTGGTACGGTCCACTAGCCGCAGGCCAATCCTCCCAGCAAGCGAAGCCCAAGGAGCCGACCAGCTTGATCGTTGTCGTCCCCAACGAAGGCGAGGACGACTGGGCCAAAGCACGTGTCTTCGACAACCCAGGGCAAGCCACGGCACTGGTGGAGACGCTAGTGGAGAGCGGCCTTGCCCCGGAGCGGGTGAGCATATTCAGCGCCACCCAGTTGGCCGTAGAAGTGGCCTACCAACCTGTGGTCAAGCTCAAGGAAAGACGAAAGCGAAAGAAATCACCAGGTACGGCGTAGCCCCGCAAGACGACGGTGGCCACCAGCAGGACGGCCAAGGTCTCGACGACCAGCGGCCGGGAAGAGTCAGGAAGACCTACGCCCGCCGCCGCCTTCTTCCACACCAGGCGCCTGCGCTGAGGGCAACCAGCGCCGCAGCCGCCAGTCCTGCCAGAGCGACGTAACTGCGGGCCGCCGACTCAGAGACATCCGGCAGTTCCGCTATACCGCCGACAGGTGGGGGAGTGGGAGTGGTGGTGATGGCCGTCCAGTCCAGGACGCCCGTGTCGCATGTCTCCGGATCGTAGACCACCAATCTAAGCGTGCCCTCCGCGCTGCCCTCGCTGGGGAACGAGCCGCTCACTTCGAACATCCCCGGAATACCCGGGCCGAAGCTGTTGTCGACAATGGCAAGAGGAACGGGGTACGGTTGTCGACCCTCGAATTCGCAGACGTCGCCTGGTACGTCGTAAGCCGTGAAGTATTTCACCTGTGACCCGTCCCCAGAGACCGTGAAGTCCACGGTACCACAGGACGACTCGCCACAGCCGGTGATCTCTCCGGCATAATAGGCCCCGGCCACCGGCTGGGCCGAAGCATGCGACATCGACAGGAGGGACGCCACCGCCGCAGCCGCGACGGCAAGGCCAAGAATGCGTATCGTTTTCATCTGCCGCACCGCCTGCCACCGAGAGTGAAAACATAACTCCAAACAGTGCGACTGTCAATCGCCCGTGTCAAGAAGGGAAGGCTTGCTAACCTTCCAGCGCTGCCTGTGTCCGGTCAGCCCGGGAGCTACCTGATGGCGAGCAACTCCACGTCGAAGGTGAGCTCGGCGTTAGCAGGAATGACGGGCGGGTAACCGCTCTCACCATAGCCGAGTTCTGGTGGAATGATGAGCCGCCGCTTGCCGCCGACTTTCATCGAGGCGACGCCCTCGTCCCAACCTGCGATGACCCGGCCCGCGCCGAGCACGAAGCTGAACGGCTGGCCCCGGTCGAGGGAGCTGTCAAACTTCGTCCCGTCGGCGAGCCAGCCGGTGTAATGGACCTCGACCGTCTGGCCAGACTGAGGCGAATCGCCCGTCCCGACTTCGATGTCGATGATCTGAAGCCCGCTCGCGGTGACCGTAGGCTGGCCTTCGCCATCGCCATCGCCATCGCCATCGCCACAGGCGGCCAGTGACACCGTCAGAAGGGTGCCAAGGAGAAGGACCATCCCCAAGCTCATTCTCTTCATTGCGCTGCCTCCATGCTCGCTGTCTCTCTCTAGCTCTCGCTAGACACCATCCTACCCGCACGCGCAGGGGTCGGCAAGGGGGGGAGTCATGGCAGCGACTCGCAGGCGATGGTATTGTCGCCCCCGTCCAGGTCGAAGGGATCAGCGGGGTCGGCATTGAGGCAGGCTTGTGCCTCGGCCTGTGTGTCGAAGTCGGAGCAGTCGCAGTCGGTGACTGCACAGGGTCCGCAAGCGTCCTCAAGTGATGTAGGTGTCGGGGTTACCGTCGGGGTCGGCTCGAAGCTTCCCAGAACGGTCACCGCCTGCATGTGATCCAGCGTCAAGAGGTTGCTGATCTCGGGTCGGCCGTCGAACCAGCGCTTCCACGCCTGGGTCTGCGGGTCGATCCAGTAGGCCGCGGCCACCGTCGCCCCTGTGCAGGTCGCCACAGCCTGGTCGGTGGGCGTCCCGCTCGCGCCGGTCCAGACAGAGATGGCCCACATGCCCGGCTGCGGACAGCTGAGCATGCCGTTGCTCGCCGCCCCCAGCGGCTCGCTACCCACTGTCGAGGCCGCTGCCACCGCCGCGCCCCGTGCGAAGACGCCCTGGCCGTGGTCGAGCGCGAGAAGATTGCTGATTTCGGGCCGACCGCGGAAGTAGCGAGTCCATGCCTGGGTATCGGGGTTGACGCGGTAGGCAGCGTCGACCTGGTAGGGACAGAACGCCAGGGCCTCCTCGATGGGCATGGCGTCCTGGCCGCTCCAGGTGGCAATCGACCACTTCCCTGGCTCCGGGCAGTTGTGCATCTGCCCTGGCGCAGGTGGCACCGACGTGGACGTCGGCGATGCCGTCGGCGCAGGCGTCGGCGTGGGCGTCGGGGTGCCAGGCGTTGGCGAAGGCGTGGGCGAAGGCGTTGGCGAACGCGTGGGCCTGGGTGGGGGCGAGGGGGAGGGCGTCGGCGAAGGCGAGGGCGTCGGTGAAGGCGAGGGCGTCGGCGTAGGCGAAGGCGTGGGGCCGACGATGACGTTCACGCCGTCCTCGATGGTAACGCCGGGGATCGGCTGGGATGGCATCTGGCAGTCTTTGAAGGACAGTATTTGCACATCCAGACCGGTGGACTCGCCCGCGCTGCCCACGGCGGTCCAGGTGATGTCCGCCAGGAGGATATTGCCTGTTACCCCGTCGAGGCCGCTGCTCAGTCCAAACACCCGGACGGTGTCGGACGCGTAGTTCTTGTTGCAGCCCTTCATCCCGAACTTGCCCTTTGGATCGGCAACGCAACTCGTGGGAGTCTTGACGCCCGGGTCGTAGACGATATGGATCTGGAACGAACATAGGGCTGGGTTGCCGACATCCAGGGCCCACAGCTTGGTCACATCGCTGCCGCCCTCGAGCATCTGGCCCGACTCGATGCGAACCGTGGGCCCGCTCTGGCTGGAGACCATCCCGGCAACCGCCAGGAATGCCACCCCAACCGCCACCAGCAGAGCTACCACCCCCAACCCTACTGCTCTGCTTCGGCAGCACTTAGTCACTTGCTGCGTCCCCTTGGCCCAAATCCCCCCTCACTTATGGAAGGGGAGCCCGAAGGCTCCCGATCATATGCGAACTGGTGGAGACGGGGGAGAATCGAACTCCCCGTCCAGAAGAAGGCCACCCTGGATATCCTACAGGCTTAGTCGGCGTTTTGGTCTCACCCGCCGTACCTCCACCGACGGAGTATCGCCAGGCCAGCCGATGTCTCTTTGACAACCCTTATCGGCGTCGGAGCCGCCGCACCTCGACATTATGGCGCCGATCCCCAACCCATCGAGGAGAGGTCAGGGTCGACGTGGCCCGCCTAAATTAGGCGGCCAGAGCGAATTCAGATTCGCCAGTTACTTTTCGCCACCTGTTTTACGAGGGCGATGGCTACCTCGGCCTGCAATCCAGATTCAACCTTCCCTGTCGAACCCTTTCGTCCCCACAGAGATCTGACGAATCTACCTTATTATACCACAGCGGTGTCAACCCCTAGCCGCGATGCCGCAGGGCTCGTCGCATCTCGCGCTCCGCCTCCCGCCGGGCGATCGCCTGGCGCTGGTCGTAGCGGCGGCGGCCGCGGGCCAGGGCCAGCTCCACTTTGGCCCGCCCGCTCTTGAGGTAGAGGCGCAGGGGCACAAGCGTCAGGCCTTTCTCCTCCACCTCTCGCGCCAGCTCAAGGATCTGCTTTCGGTGGAGGAGAAGCTTGCGGCGGCGGCCGGGCTCGTGTTGGTTGAGGCGGCCGGCAGCAGCGTACGGCCCTATGTGAGCGCCCACCAGCCACATCTCGCCTCGCTCAGGGCGGGCGTAGGCATCCCGCAGGTTCACCCGCCCATCGCGGATAGCCTTGATCTCCGTGCCGGTAAGGGCGAGACCAGCCTCCAGCCTCTCCAGGATGTGGTAGTCGTGCTGGGCCTTGCGGTTAACAGTGATCGTCTTCTCGGCCACGGCTCACTCACCGCAATCCTCAGGGAACCGCCGCCTGGATGGCCTCCCTCAGATAGTCGATGGCCGCGAAGAGCTGGACGTCGCGGCCCAGTTCGATGTCCTCCTCAGTGAGCACTACCTCGATGTCCGGCGACAGGCCGATCGCTTCGATCTGCTCCCCGTTGGGAGTGAGCCAGCGGGCGATGGTGATGTAGAGGGCGCCGCCGTCAGAGAGCTCACGCAGGTGGTTCACCGACCCCTTGCCGAAGGTGGTGGTGCCGATGAGGACGGCACGGCCGTTGTCCCGCACAGCGGCGGCCAGCACCTCGGCACCGCTGGCGCTGCCCTTGCCAACCAGCAGCACCAGGGGTATCTCCTCACCCACGTCGCCGCCGTCCGCCCGCTCGATGACCTCGTTGCCCTCCTTGTCCACCTGGATGAGGATAATGCCACTATCCAGGAAGAGGTCGGCTACCTCTATCGTGGCGCTCAGACCCCCGCCTGGGTTCCGCCGCAGGTCCAAGATGAGCCCTCTGTAGCCCTTCTGCTCGATGTCTAGGATAGCATCCCTCAGATCGCGAACCGACTCCTCAGTCACCTGTTGCAACTCGACATAAGCTATGTCATTGACGGGATTGCCATCGGCATCCTCAACCTCATGGGTGAAGACGGTAGGGATGGCGATGACAGCACGGGTGATAGTGATGTCCTCGCTCTCACCGCTTTCGTGAAGCACGCCCAGGGTCACCTCGCTGCCCTGAGGCCCGCGAATAAGGCGGACGGCCTGGCCCACTGTCCAGCCAGCGGTGGATTCGCCGTCTACCGTCAGGATGACATCGCCAGCGCGGATGCCTGCCTTATCGGCAGGGGAATCGCGGAAGGGCGCAACGATGACTATTTCGCCGCTGATCGGGTCCTGCTCCACGCGAGCGCCAATCCCCTCGAATTGGCCAGTGACGATATCGATACCCAGAGAGTAGGTCTCGGGATCGATATATATGGTGTGCGGGTCGCCCAGAGCACTCAGGGCCCCGTCTATCGCCCCCTGGAGCAAGAGCTCCGGGTCCACGCTATCCTGGGCGACGAAGTCTTCCCCAATGATGCCGTAGATCTCGTCCAGGATGCCGAAGTCCACCTCGCCCTGCCCAGGGGACACAGACCCACTGGGGCCGTCCTCACCACCTTCGCCGATGACGAAGCCAACCACCCCGGACATCACCGACAGGAGGACCACCAGCAGGCCGAACATGGCCCACTGCAAAGCTTTCAGCACCAGCCACTCACTTCTTCCGCTGGTCATCGGCCACCACCCCCTTACTAGACGATTCCTCAGGATCTAGGCAGGACTAAGCTTCAGCCCGATGCGGCTGTAGTGTAACATCGGCCCCAGGCCTTTGCAATTTGAGCCCCGTGGTTACGGCTTATGTCGAACATGGCCGTGGCTCACTTCACGTAAGGATTATAGTGCGATCATGGGCGCCGCGTCGCTGCCCCTCCCTCGCCACCTTGTTGTGCCAGGCCCTCGCCCCAGCTATCATGGCCTCACTGACAAGCGGCCATCATGAAGTACAAGATCAGCGTCGAGAGGAACACGCTGGGCTTCGCCGCCGCCCACCTCACCACCTTCCAGGGCCAGGCCGAGCCGCTGCACGGCCATAACTACGCCCTGCTGGTCGAGGTAGAAGGCGAGCTCAGCGAGGACGCCTGGGTGATAGACTTCGGCGAGGTCAAGCGGATCGGCCAGGCCCTGTGCCAGGAGCTCGATCACCGCTTCCTGCTGCCACGTGACAACCCCGCCCTCGATATCAGCGATCTGGATGATGCCTGGCAGATCACGTCTGCTGGTCGACGTTATGTCATCCCTAAAAGCGATGCCTGTGTGCTACCCCTGGATAACTCCACCGCTGAGCGCCTGGCCGAATGGTTCTGCCACCGCCTGGCGGAGGCACTGGCCAAGCGAGGCAATATCACCTCCATCAGCGTGGGTGTGGAGGAGGCGCCCGGTCAGGCCGGCTGGTGCACCCTCAACCTGAGCAACCGTTGACACGGCGGCCAGAGGCATTATGATGAGGATGGAAAAGAGCTAAGAAAGGTCTCTCATGCAGATAGACTGGCAGAAGACCATCGACGAGATCCTCTCCACCGAGATCTGCTGCCCCCGTTGCGGCGCCCTGGCCCCGGAGGTGATGGTAGGCTACTCTCGCGCCCCCTCAGTCAGCCAGTTCGCCCCCCTCTGCCAGGGCTGCAACCCTCGCGAGGAGTGTGATGCCCGCAAGCTGGTGGTGCTGTGCGAGGCCTGCGGCCGTGAGCTGCGCCTGCGCGGGCGCAAGGTGCACCAGAGTGGGATGATGGTCATCCTCCTGGAGGAGTGCCAGCGCAACCTGGAGGAAAGCCTCGACTACCTGGCCGAATACTGGCGGGAAGACCTGGACATCGACCCCGAGGATATGGACAAGCGGCTGGAAGAGGTCGACCCCCAGCTCTTCGCCCAGGAGACCGCCTGGCGCCGCCACCTGGAAGAGCAGTATCTAAGGTTTCACCGCTGGTTCCGCGAGCGCGGCCTGCGCATCCCCAATGCCGCCTGGCGCTCCGAGTACGTGGAAGAGATCATCGCCCTGAACTACAAGACCCTCCTCGGCGACTGAACGGCCTAGCCACAACACCGGGACACGCTGGGGACGGGCTTCTGGGCCCGAATGAAGGCGCTGACGAAGCTCAGCAGGGCTTGCTCCCTTGCTTCAGGCCCCAGGCGGTCAACAGCCTCTGCGTCCTCAGTCCCCTGAATGTCCTCCTGCTTCCAGACTCGGGTGACCTCGACGCCAATATTCTGGAAGCCAGCAGCCTTCAGCTTGCCTACGTACTCCTCTTCCTTCAGCGCTCCGGCCATGCAGCCCGCCCACAGCTCCAGGTTACGCCGCAGTTCCTCCGGCATCTCGCCCCTATAGATGATGTCGGAGACGGCGAAGCGGCCGCCGGGCTTGAGCACGCGAGAGGCCTCGCGCAGCACCCGGTCCTTGTCGGGCGACAGGTTTACCACACAATTGCTGATGATCACATCCACCGAATTGTCGGGCAGAGGGATGTCCTCCATCTCCCCCTTGAGAAACTCCACGTTCTCGATGCCGGCCCTCCTTTGGTTCTCGCGGGCCAGCTCCAGCATCTCGTCCACCATGTCCAGGCCGTAGGCCTTGCCTGTGGGACCCACCCGCCGAGCGGAGAGGAGAACGTCGATGCCACCACCGCTGCCCAGGTCCAGAACGACCTCCCCCGGGTGCAACTCGGCCAGGGCCACCGGGTTGCCGCAGCCCGCGGAGGCCAGCGCCGCTTCCAGGGGGATCTCCTTCAAGTCCTCGGGCGCATAGATCTGGCCGCTGATGGGGCTGGCAATCTCAGATCCGGCCGGCCCGCAACAGCTCGACTGGGGCTGGCAGCAGCTAGCGTCGGCCTGCTGTGCGACTCGGCGCGCGAGCTGAGCGTAGCGCTCGCCCACTGTCTGCTTGATCTCCTCCTTCTTCCCCACCATCGGTTACCTCCCTAAATCCAGACTGACGATACAGCGCCGCTTTCGAGGACTACCGGCCCAGACCGCTAAGGGCGGCGACTACCTGACCCAGGGCGTCCTTGCGTAGGCGGAAGTAGCACCACAGCCCCTGCTTCTCGACGTCGAGCAGGCCCGCCTCCTTGAGCACCTTGACGTGATAGGAGATAGTCGGCTGACTCAGCGGCGTGCAGTCAACGATCTTGCACTCGCAGACGCCAGCCGGGTTCCTGGCCACCAGGCTGAGGATTTGCAGGCGGGTGGGGTCAGAAAGGGCCTTGAAGACAGCCGCCCAGCGCTTGGCCTCCGTCTCGGCGGCGCAGGCCACCTTCGCCGCCACGCCAGGGCAGCAGCCCTGCGCTATGGAAGTCCTCGGCATTTGCCTTACTTGAGTCATGACACCAATAGCATAAAGCTTATATCGAAATTTGTCAATATAGTCCGCCGAAAAAACCAGCGACTCTGCCGCTGTCTTTTCCCTAGCCCGCCGGCCGCACCCGATAGCCCCAGGAGGCGGCCTCGCTCCCCTCCCCGAGGCCCAGGGCGGCTTCGATACGACCCAGGAGGTCCGTCAGGCCCCAGCCCTCGACCGCCGATACCAACAGCGCATCCGGCCGCCAGTATCGGAGGGATGCCCGCACGTCGCCCAGGCCTTCCAGCCCCTCGATGGGCAAGCCGTCCGGCCCGCAGATGAGGTCGGCCTTGTTGAGGACGGTAATGGAGGGCTTGTCGGCCAGGCCCAGATCGGCCAGGGTGTCCTCCACCGTCTGAGCCTGCTCGGCAGCGTCGGGATGGGTTATGTCCACCACATGCAGCAAGAGGTTGGCCTCGGACAGCTCCTCCAGCGTAGCGCGGAAGGCAGCCACCAGTTGCGTGGGCAGGTTCTGAATGAAGCCGACGGTGTCGGTGAGGAGAAAAGCGCCGCCCTGCGGGAGGGAAATCCGCCGGGTGACGGGGTCGAGGGTGGCGAACAGCTTGTCCTCCACCAGCACGTCTGCCCCCGACAGGGCCCGCATGAGGGTGCTCTTGCCGGCGTTGGTGTAGCCCACCAGCGAGGCTACCGCCACCCCCTGGCGCGCCCGCCGCCGCCGGTAGAGGGCGCGCTGCCGCCGCACCTCTTCGAGTTGGCGCTTCAGGCGCTGAATTCTGCGGCGGATCAGACGGCGGTCGGTCTCCAGCTGGGTCTCGCCGGGACCGCGGGTGCCGATGGCCCCCTCCAGCCGCTCCAGGTGCGTCCACTGGCCGGCCAGGCGAGGCAACAGGTACTCGTGCTGGGCCAGCTCCACCTGGAGGGCCCCCTCGCGGGTGCGGGCGTGCTGAGCGAAGATGTCGAGGATGAGAGCAGTGCGGTCGAGGACCTTGATCTGAAGCGCGTCTTCCAGATTCCGCTGCTGGGAGGGAGAGAGCTCGTCGTCGAAGATTACTGTGCCGTAGCCCAGGCGATGACGCAGCGAGGCTAGCTCTTGCACCTTGCCACGGCCCACGTAGTAGGCGGACGTCGGTCGCTCCAGCCGCTGGATGCACCTGCCGACCACATCAGCGCCGGCGGTCAGAGCCAACTGGGCCAACTCCTCCAGCGAGCTCTGGCTTGTCCAGCGACTATTGCCTCGCCCCTTTATCTCCACCGCCACCAGATAGGCCCGCTCGATGGGCTCGGCGGTGACGTGGCCGGTCTTAGCTATGCTCCTCGCCCTCCTTGACAGAACGCGCTTTCCCTACAAGTATACCGCAAGCGCGGACGGCGTGCCCAGGGGTTGACGGTTGACAACCAGCGCGGGAGGAGTAAATTGGTGAAGGGGAGAATCTCGCTTTCAACCTGTGGGAGCAAGGACGTGGGGGCTTCGCCCGGTCAACGGCTGTTCAGGAGCTCCTTTGTGCTCCTTGGTACCATTGGCCTCGTGGTCGGGGCGATAGTGGGCGGCGTTTGGGCGGCCAAGACCCTCACCGCGGAGGACCACCTTCCAAAGTGGATAACTGACCAAGAGGCTCTTATGGACGCCGTGGAGCACGACAATGCTCTGGCCGAGCAGGACCTGCTGAAGCCCAGGGCCAGAGGAGAGTTCGGGCCGTTCCTGGCCGTGGGGCCGGGGGATGTTGGCGAGTCGCCGAGCCCTGAGCGCTGCGACCTGGAAACGTCCTACAACATAGGCCGCGGCGGCTTACCTCTGGCAGATGTCCTCTCGTCCCCTCTGGCCATCCCTGAGCTCTCGAACAATAGCGATAGCCTTATGGCTGGTGCCTGCGACGGCGTGGTAACCATGGTCGGCGGCTTGTGGCTCATGCCTAACAAGTACGGCGGCGATGAACCAGTCGACGTATGGATCGGCCTCATCGCCTATCTGCCTATGCGCGTGGAGTGGCAAGCGGCCGACGACCGCACTGATTTTGGGCAGATAGATGGATATCCAGCGCTCATTGAGCACCCCATCCCTGGCCTGATCACGAACCTCTTCTCCCGCCAGGCTTACATCCTCTTCGCTGAGCCCAAGGATGACAGCCCAGCAATCATCGTCAGAGTTGCAGCTCCCTCTCTCGAAAGAGCCTCAGAGGCCGCCATCTCATCCCTGGAGAAGCGCATAGCTGAGATGGGCCTCCCACCAAACCCCTTTGGCTAGGCCTAGGCAGCCTATCGGCCGGCTTCAGGCTCGATTGCCACCACCCGCAGCTGCCCGGCTGCTGCCCGCACGTCCTCCTCGCTGGCCGCCTTCAGCCCGACCAGGCGCATCGTCGCTCGCGCATAGAGGCGGTGGCGGCGCCAGTAGTCGAGAAGTAGCTCCTCTGCGTCGTCCTGAGGCAAGATGGCTGCCCGAGCGGCAAACCTACGCCAGCGAACCTGCACACGCACCGCTGGATTGGCCTGCAGATTGCGATACCAGTCCGAGCGGGCGCCGTAGGCCGACACCACGTAGTACGTATCGGTGGCGGCATCGTGCCGCAGCACGTCCACGACCGCCTGCCGCGGCTGCCCGCTCCTGCGCCCGGTGGTCGTGAGGAGCAACTGCATGGGCATCAGCCCACCCAGGCCGATGCGGTACAGCATGATCGGCGCGCGGAAGAACAAGCGGCCGAGCATGCCGGGGCGGCGCACGGATGAACGTTCCGCGCTCATGCCCGCCACCCCGCCAGCCGCCGCAGGCCCTCCTCCAGCCGCTCGTCGGGGACGGTGAGCGACAGGCGGACGTAGCCCTCGCCGTGCGGCCCGTAGCCGATGCCCGGCGTCACGACCACGCCGATGTCGTCCAGGAGACGGCTGGCGAACTCCAGGGAGGTGTGTCCCTCGGGCAGGCGTGCCCAGATGTAGAGGCTGGCCTTCGGCGGGCGCACCCCCAGCCCCATCTTGGCCAGCGCCTCCACCAGGCGGTCGCGTCGCCGCTGGTAGACGGCGTTGTGCTCGGCGATGCAGTCCTGGGGCCCCTCGAAGGCGGCGATGGCCATGCGCTGAATGGCCTGGGGGATGCCCGAATCGAGGTTCGACTTCACCCGCATGAGGGCGTCGACCATGGTGGCGTTGCCCACCACCATGCCGATACGCCAGCCGGTCATGTTGTAGCTCTTGGAGAAGGAGTGGAACTCCACCCCCATTTCTCTGGCACCCGCCGCCTGGAGGAAGCTCACCGGCCGGTAGCCGTCGAAGGACACCTCCGTGTAAGGGGCGTCGTGGCAGACGGCGATGTCGTGCTTCTGGGCGAATCGCACTACACGCTCGAAAAAGTCGATCTCGGCCACCGCGCCCGTGGGGTTGTTGGGGTAGCTGATCCACATCAGCCTGGCCCGCCCGGCCACCGCCTCGGGGATGGCCTCCAAGTCGGGCAGGAAATCGTTCTCCTCGGTCAAGGGCATGAAGTGGCAGGCGCCGCCGGCGAACATGGTGCCCACCGAGTAGACGGGATAGCCGGGATCGGGCACCAGGGCCAGGTCGCCGGGGTCGATGAAGCAGAGGGCGATGTGGCCGATGCCCTCCTTGGAGCCGATGAGGGGCAGCACTTCCCTATCGGGGTCCAGGGAAACGTCGAACCGCTGCTCGTACCAGCGGGCGATGGCCCGCCGCAGGTCGGGCAGGCCGTCGGTCTCCGGATAGCGATGGTTGGCGGGGTCGCGCGCGGCCTGGCAGAGGGCGTCGATAACGTGGGGCGGCGTGGGGATGTCGGGGTCGCCGATGGCGAAGCTGACGACGTCCACCCCCTGGGCCCGCTTCTCGGCGATCTTGCGGCTGATCTCGGCGAAGAGATATGGCGGCAGCTTGTCGATGCGCTTCGCTAGCTGCATTACGCCGGTTCCCGCCACCGAACCTCGTACAGACGCACCGGGTCCTCGAACCCCCGCAGCGCTACCTCGCCACGGTCCGAGAACAGGAACCCCTTGCCTGCCACCAGCTGCCGCACCACGTCCGAGGCCAGTATCTCCCCACCCTCCGCCTTGGCCGTGATACGGGCCGCCATGTTCACCACCGTCCCGAACAGGTCCTTCTCCTCCCGTATCGGCTCCCCCGCGTTCAGCCCGATGCGGACGCGGATGGGAACCTCCGCCGACTCGTTGTGCTCGGCGAACGCCCTCTGCATGGCGATGGCGCACTCCAGGGCCCGCAGCGCCGAGGGGAAGGAAGCCATGAACCCGTCCCCCAGCGTCTTGACGTCCGAGCCCCCGTGGACCCGCAGCGCCTCCCGCACGATCTGCTCGTGCGTCCGCAGCACCTCCCGCGCCTTGGCGTCGCCCAGCCGCTGGGTCAGCGCCGTGGAGCCCTCCACGTCTGTGAACAAGATGGTACGAAGAGCGCCCGGCGCGAGCGGCTCGGCCCACGCTGCGGCCTCCTCACCCTCACCCATGAACTGACTGATCGCCCTCAGCGCCGCCGCAGTGTCGCCCAGGAAGATCGCCCCCGATTCCCCTTCCAGGAGAGCCAGGCGGGCGTTCGGTATCCGAGAGGCAAGGCCGCGGGCGATGTCTACGCTAAGCCAAGAGAGCTGTCGGCGGTGAAGCACCAGGGTCGGCGCCTTCACCTGCGGCAGGGTAGCCGAAACGTCAAACCCTGCGGTCGCACCAAGGGCCGTCTTCATCGTCTCCTGGGCGATGCATTCGCGCATTAGCGCAGCATAGCGATGCGCTGGCTCGCCTTCTGACCACCCCAGCAGTGTATGCGCCACCGCCTCGCTGTACACATGCCAATCCGTATCTCTCATTTGGGCCAGCGCCCGAAGCTGCGGCGATGCTGCGTCGCGCGTCACTGCCCAGGAGTGCCACAGCACAAGGTACGAGACGCGCTCCG